>Ga0265324_10000340_pt1 | contig 34285 bp, 30 predicted proteins | sample 41419metaG_FD_198634 | JGI IMG/M metagenome (GOLD analysis project Ga0265324, IMG submission 198634) | Rhizosphere microbial communities from Carex aquatilis grown in University of Washington, Seatle, WA, United States - 4-14-19 metaG | ecosystem: Host-associated > Plants > Roots > Rhizosphere...
TCGCCCCTGCAAGATTCTGAAACGGAGCATACCCTGCGTGATCGCCATGCGTGTTTGGATGGAAGGCTCGGTCATCGCGACACACTTGTTACCCGCTATTCCGCAACCCCGTGGCTATGCCATTGATGGTGAGGTGGATGGCTCGCTTCACCAGCACATCGTCATCCCCTGCGCGATGGCGTTGCAGCAGGCCCACTTGCAAGTGATTGAGCGGGTCTATGTAGGGGGTGCGGGTCAGCAGGCTGCGCGCGAAAGCGGGATTGTCCTGCAGCAGGGTGGTGTTGCCAGTCACGGCGAACAGCGTCTCGATGGTGGCTTCCCATTCGCTGCTGATCGCACCGAAGATGCGCTCCCGCAACTCGACGTCTTCCACCAATTCAGAGTAGCGTGAGGCGATCCCCATGTCGGATTTGGATAGCACCATGTCCATGTTGGACATCAGGCCGCGGAAGAACGCCCAGTTCTTGTACATCGCTTGCAATTGCCTGAGTCCGGCCTCACCCTCGCGCGCAACGAATTTCTTTACAGCGCTACCGTAGCCGTACCAGCCCGGCAGCATCACGCGGTTCAGCCCCCAACTGAATACCCACGGGATGGCTCGCAGGTCTTCGATCTTGTCGGAAGGCTTGCGAGAGGAGGGGCGACTGCCGATATTGAGCTCGGCGATCTCGCGGATCGGCGTGGCGGTGAAGAAATATTCGGTGAAGCCCGGCGTTTCATACACCAGCTTGCGATAAGCAGCGAACGCATCCAGGCTCAATGCCTCCATGATGCGGTGATATTCCGGCATGGTGCTGTCGGCGCCGTGATGATGCAGCAGTGTAGCTTCCATTGTGGCGGCGATGAGCGTCTCCAGATTGCGGCGGCCGATCTCGGGATTGGAATATTTGCTGGCGATCACTTCGCCCTGTTCAGTGATGCGGATCTGCCCATTCACACTGCCCGGTGGTTGCGCAAGGATCGCATCGTAGCTGGGGCCGCCACCGCGACCCACTGTCCCGCCCCGTCCGTGGAACAGGCGCAGTTCGATATCGTGTTTTTCAAACACCTTCACCAGTTCGACCTCGGCCTTGTATAGCTCCCAGTTCGCCGTGAGGTAGCCGCCATCCTTATTGCTGTCCGAGTAACCCAGCATCACCTCTTGTGTGTTGCCGCGGCTGGACAATAACTTGCGATACCACGGGATAGAGAATAGCTCGTCCATGATGGTCGCACCGCCACGCAAGTCCTCGATGGTCTCGAACAGCGGGATGATGTTGATGTGCAGTCTGTCGCCGCCTTCCAGCAATCCGACCTGTTGCAGCAGCAGAGCGAGCTCCAGCATGTCGCTCACCGCATCGGTCTTGGAGATGATGTGGTTGGGCAGCGCGTCGCGCCCGAAGCGCAGATGTATCTCTGCGGCAGCTTGCATGATTCTCAGTTCGCCCTGCGGGATGTCGGTGTAGCGGCCGATGTCAGACAACAAGATATTGCCCGCCTGCAGAGTTTCCAGCAGCACGGTGCGTTTGCCCGCCTCATCGAGGTCGGAGTAGTTGGCCTTGCCCGAACTATGTGCGAACAATTCACTAACGGTCTGTTCGATGACGGCGCTGTGCTGGCGCATGTCAAGTGGTGCGAGATAGAAGCCGAACAATTCTGCGGCGCGGCGCAAATTGGCGAGACGGCCTTTGGCCAGATATACCGCGCCATGCTGAAACAGCGAAGTGATCATCACATCCAGATCGGCGATGAATTCCTGCGCCGTGACATATGGCTTGGCATGCTGATCCACCGGACGCGGATGCGAAAGATCATGGCCAAGGTGCCGGGCAGTGGACGACAAGCGCGAATAGATGAGTATCAGCGCACGGCGATAGGGTTCGTCCGCGCTGGCTGCGGTCTTGTGCGGCGAATCGTCGGAAAGTTTGCGCAACTCGGGCGTGACCTCCACCAGACGATCGGTGAGACTCAGGCGCGTACCCAGCAGATGCGTTTCGTTCAGGTAGTGTTCGAACGCCAGCGCGGAATGGTATTGCACGGCATCCGACATCACATCGTGCGTGACGAACGGATTACCGTCACGGTCGCCGCCTATCCAACTGCCCACGCGCAACAGCGGCGGCACTTTGATGTCCTTGTCGAAGCGTGTTTCCAGCTGCTTTTCCAGACCCGCATAAAGCTTGGGCAGCTCGGCCAGAAAGGTATAGCGGTAATATTCCAGGCCGTTGCGTATCTCGTCGCGCACGTTGAGTTTGACGGTGCGCAGCATGCGTGTCTGCCACAGGATCAATACAAAACGATGCAGCATCTCCTCGTTTTCTGCCAGGTCGTCGGGCGTCATGTCGACGCGGTCGCGATTTGAAAGCAGACTGGAGATGATGAGCTGGCAATCGAGGATGCTCTTGCGCTGCACTTCGGTGGGGTGTGCGGTCAGCACCGGCGAGATCAGCGCGTTGTTCAGAAACGATTGCAATGTCTTCTTGTCGACCTTCTTTTGTTCGAGCCTGTTCAGCGCCAATTCCAGCGTGCCGCCTTTGGGCGGAGAGCCTGCCTTGAGGTGGGCTCGATGACGGCGATTGTGGTGCAGATCTTCGGCAATGTTGGTCAATTGCGAGAAATAACTGAAGGCGCGTACCACGGCCAGTGTTTCAGTGGGGGACAAGGCATCCAGCATCTTTTCCAGCGTTTCGCCATCGCGTTCGTCCTGCGTCTTGCGGAAACGAACTGCCGCGCGGCGTACGTTTTCCACCAGCTGAAAAGACTCTTCACCCTCCTGTTCGCGCAACGTGTCGCCAAGGATGCGGCCCAACAGGCGCAAGTCGGCGCGTAGCGGCAGGTCTTTGCTGGAGATATCGGCTGGTGCGGAGATCAGGTTCATGTTTTATTGTGTGTATGTCGTCGGCGCAAAAGCGCGGCGCACCTGATAGAATGCGCCGTTCGTAGACCGCAATTTATTTATCGTTAGGAAACCCCGATGAGTCAGGCTTCACTTACTCCCCCAGCCCGTCTGGTGATCGCTTCGCGCGAAAGCGCATTGGCCATGTGGCAAGCAGAACACATTCGTGACAGGCTGCGCGCATTATACCCGCAAACATCCGTCAGCATTTTGGGCATGACCACCCAGGGCGATCAGATCCTGGATGTGACATTATCCAAGATCGGCGGCAAGGGACTGTTCGTAAAAGAGCTGGAGACGGCACTGGAAAACGGCAGCGCTGATATCGCCGTGCACTCACTCAAAGATGTACCGATGAACCTGCCGGAAGGTTTTACGCTGGCATGCATCGGTGAGCGCGAAGACCCGCGTGACGCCTTCGTCTCCAACAACTTCGACAACCTGCAATCGCTGCCGCCGGGCAGCGTGGTCGGTACCTCCAGCCTGCGCCGCGAGAGCCAGTTGCGCGCGCGCTTCCCGCACCTGAAGATCGAGCCGTTGCGCGGCAACGTGCAGACCCGCTTGCGCAAACTGGACGAAGGCCAGTATGCCGCCATCATCCTTGCTGCTGCCGGATTGAAGCGGTTGGGACTGGGCGACCGCATCCGCACCGTCATTTCCAGCGACGACAGCCTGCCCGCCGTGGGCCAGGGTGCGCTGGGCATCGAGACACGCGCCGATCATCCCGACCTGAAAGCAGTGTTGGCCCCTTTGCACCATGTCGACACAGCTGCCTGCGTGCTGGCAGAGCGCGCGATGAGCCGCAAGCTGGGCGGTAGTTGCCAGGTGCCGCTGGGCGGCTTCGCCGAAGTGGTTGCAGGCAAACTGCGCATGCGCGGTTTCGTCGCCACACCCGATGGGTCGCGCCTGATCCGCGCCGAACATATCGGTGACATCGACCAGCCCGAAGCATTGGGCGACAAGGTCGCGCAAGACCTGCTCAAGCAAGGTGCAGGCGAGATCCTCGCAGCACTGTCCTTATAGAATCACATGGTGTCCGCGCCGCTCACCGGACTCAACATCGTCATCACACGGCCGCGTGAACAAGCGGCCGGTCTGATACAGCGCATCGAGCAGCTCGGTGGCAAGCCGTTGCCGTTCCCGCTTCTGGAGATCGGTGCGGTCCGTGATGAGGCCGCCTTGCGCGAACAGGTTTCCCGTCTGGAACAAGCCGACCTCGCTGTCTTCATCAGTCCGAACGCTGTGCGCTACGGCATGGCAGCGGTGCTCACTGCCGGCAAACTCCCCCTTTCGTTAAAGATCGCTACCGTCGGTCAGGGCAGCGCCAAGTCGTTGTGCGACCTGGGTGTGCAACAGGTCATAGCACCTCCGGAGCGCTTCGACAGCGAAGGGCTGCTGGCGCTGCCGGAATTGCAGGATGTCAGTGGATGGCGCGTGATGATATTTCGGGGTGATGGCGGGCGTGAGTTGCTGGGCGACACCCTCGTGGCGCGCGGGGCGACGGTGGAGTATGTCACCTGCTATGTGCGCAGCAAGCCGGAGCTGGACACTGACGCCCTGTTGGCTGCCATGCCGGAAGCGATCATTGTCACCAGTAGCGAAGCAGCGCTTCACCTGTGCGAGGCGCTCGGAGAACATGGCCGTGAACAACTCGTTGCCGTGCCGCTGTTCGTGCCGCACCAGCGCATAGCAGATGCAGCACGTCAGCACGGCTGGAAATACGTGATCGTCACCGGATCCGGTGATGACGGACTGCTGTCGGGTTTGATAGCATGGGTATACACCAAACGGAACTAATGCGATGAGCGATCAAGTACAACAACCTTCATCCACACCCGCGCCGGACACAACACGTGACACGACAACACCCACCGCGTCAGCGCAGGGCAACCCGCTGGTGAATCTGTTCTCGCGCCTGACCCTGACGCAACTGACCCTGATGGTGTTGGTGGTGATCTTCGTCTGGCAGTGGCTGGATGCGCACTCCCAGCTCAACCAGACCCAGCATGAAGTGGCGCGGCGCTTGTCTGAAGTGGAAGCGGCGAACAAGGCCAACCAGATACTGGTGACGCAGAACCAGGAACTGGTGCGCGAGCTCGGCGGCAAGCTCAGTCTGCTGGAAAGCAGATATGCCGAGACGCAGAATCAACGTGCCGCACTGGACGCTTTGTATCAGGACATGTCGAGCAGTCGCGATCAGACTGCTTTGGCGGAAGTGGAGCAGATGTTGCTCACCGCTGGCCAACAATTGCAACTCTCCGCCAATGTGAAGGCGGCACTGATCGCCCTGCAACAGGCAGAGAGCCGCCTGCGGCGACTGGACAGGCCCGCCCTTGCCGACTTGCGCAAGCGCATCGGTCATGACATCGAAAGGCTGCGCGCGTTGCCCGAGGTCGACATACCCGCCATCAACCAACGACTGGATGGCGTGATCGCTGCGGCAGACAGCCTTGCGCTGGCACAGGACGCGCGCATTCAGCCGAAGCAAGCGGCGGCGGCCGTCGTCCCGGCGGAAGGCACGGGGGCTCGTTTCTGGCGCGAGTTATGGCAAGAAACGAAGCAACTGGTACGCATCGAGAACACCGAGCAGCAAGTGTTGCCACTGGTGTCACCGACACAATCGTTCTTCCTGCGCGAGAATCTGAAGTTGCGATTGCTGTCGGCGCGCACCGCTTTACTGATGCGCGACGAAGTGGGTTTTCACCGCGACCTGAAGACCGCGCAGGATTGGCTCAGGCGTTACTTCGATGTCAAAGCCGATGCCGGGGCACAGGCGCTCGGTACGTTGCAGAAGCTCGCCACCTCCAGCATCGTGATCGACCTGCCGGACATCAGCGGCAGCCTCGAAGCAGCGCGCAACTACCGCATCTCGCATGAGCGGAGCGCGAAATGAGATGGTTGCTCTGGCTGCTCGGGTTATTCGCCGCCGCGGTCGGGGTGACGCTGGCCGCACACAATCCCGGTTATGTGCAGTTCGTCTACCCGCCCTACAAACTGGAGATGTCGCTGACCCTGTACGTCTTCGCACTGCTGCTGGTCTTCAGCGTGCTCTATCTGCTGGTGCGCCTGACTTATGCCACTTTGCAGTTGCCGGAATATGTACGCGCGTTCCGTGAAGAACGCGCCGCCAGCAAAGGCCGCACCGCGATGATGGAAGCGCTCAAGGCGTATTTCGAAGGACGCTATGCAGCGGCGGAAAAGGCCGCTGTGCGCGCCATGCAACTGGGCGAGAAGTCCGGCATCAATCCCATCGTGGCGGCGCGCGCTGCCCATGAGTTGCGCGAGTTCGACAAACGCGATGCCTATCTTGCCGATGCCGAAGGCAAGACCGTAGGCGAATCGACCATGCGCCTGATGGCGAAGACCGAATTCCTGCTCGACCAAAAACAACCTCAATCGGCACTGAATTCACTGAAAGAGCTGAGCGACACCGGCATGCACAAGCACATCGGTGCGCTCGGCCTGGAATTAAGGGCGCAGCAACAGGCGCGCAACTGGGATGCCGTGCTTGAAGTCGTAACGCAACTTGAAAAACGCAACTCCATCGACAAGCTTGTCGCCACCCAGTTGCGGCAGCAGGCATGGTTGGAGAAACTGCGCAATCAGGCCACGGATATCGCCAAGCTGCGCGCCTTGTGGAAGGCCGTCCCGGGCGAGATAAAACGCCGCAACCAGGTCGCTGCCGTTGCCGCCGAAGCTTTCGGCAAGATGGGCGATTGCCAGAGCGCGCAACATCTGCTCAGCGAAAGCCTCAATGCGGAATGGGATAGCGACCTCGTTACGCTCTACGGTGAATGCCGCAACGACAACAACATCGCGCAGATCGAGCAGGCCGAGCGCTGGTTGAAACAACACACCGACGACGCCGGGCTGCTGCTTGCCTTGGGCAAGTTGTGCATGTATCAGGGGCTATGGGGCAAGGCGCAGACCTATCTGGATGCCAGCCTCAGTTTGCAAACCAGCCGTGCCGCTTACGCCGCTCTTGGACAACTTGCCGAGAAGATGGGTAAACAGGAACAGGCGCTCGCCTATTTCCAGAAATCACTCCAGGCAGAAATATCAAGCTAAGCCGGAAGCCCCTCCACAAGCCACTCTTGAAGGCATAGTCGAAGGTCTATATCTTTTGGCCTATATACCCACACTACATCTACTGATAAAGTCCGCCCGCCGATTGGGGGATAGTGGATCTGGCGCGTTCAAACTCATTCAACTAAAGGGAAGAAAAATGATTCATCATCGTTTTGTAATGGCAATATTGTTTTGTTGTGCTGCGATCACAGGCTGTTCATCCCCCAAATCCTTTGTTGATCCTTCGATACCCAAAGTCTCTTACGACGACGTCAAAAGAAGGGCTGAGCCGCTAAAACTCAAACTGGTGGTTGAGTTCCAGCGCAATGGGGAACACCTCCCCAAGGTCGATTCGACGCTTAGAGACAATACAGAAAGAGTATTGCGCGGCACCGGCGTGATCGTTGCCGCCAATGACCAGACTGCTGGCGAGATCAAAATCGTCGTCAACAATATCGCAGACTTGGCAAGTGCCAGAGCAAAGGGTTTCGGGACTGGACTTACATTCGGCCTGGCCAGTTCCACAGTGACAGACGCATATGAAATGGCGCTTACGATTACGATCAATGGCAAGACCATCAGCCGATCGGCGGTGAAGCATTCGCTGTTTACGATCATCGGTCATGGAAAAGTACCGGAAGGTGTTGAATCCATTCCCGCCAATGTCGCCTTCGAACGCGTGCTGGAACAGATGATTCTGAGAGTCCTCCATGAGATGCAAAGTACAGGTGAACTGACACAAGTCAAATTGCCAGCACCCGCATCCTGGCTGGTTTCCGCGAAGGGCTAAGCAATGGACTTTACTTTTCGGTTTATGAAGCAAGTACCCATTATTGTCAGTTTGCTGATTTTGATTTCGTGTGGCGGAGGTGGCGGCGGAGGTTCGGCAGCACCTGCCGCAACGCCGCCCGCCCCGGCTTTCCATAACGTGACGATCTCCTGGGCTGCGAATCGTGAACACGGCGTCAACACTACAGGTGGCGGTTACACCCTCGCGATCAGTGGCCAGTCGGCCATCAATGTGCCATATGTGTCCGGCGCGGCAGCGCCGACCTCGAAGGTGGTCTCGCTCTACACCGGCACCTATACGGCCACGGTGACGGCATATGCTGCGCTTGATGCGAGCGGCGGCGGCAGCGGCAGCACCAGCACTGCGTCCTCCACCTTGTCGATAAACGTACCCTGAGAGAGCTGATGATGAAGATCATACGTCCAAGCGTTGTTGCCCCCGTGATCCTGCTGCTGTCCATTCTGACCTTGAGCTCTTATTCTGCCGCTGCTGCCCCGCTGGAGAGGAGACAGGCGTTCGTAACTGGTGAGCTGCTGGTGAAGTTCAAACCAACCGTTTCAACCCAAACGCGGCAAGCCGCCGTATCCTCAACTGGAGGCACGGTGCAGGCCACACTGGAGCGCGGGCTGACGCACGTCAGGCTGGCGACAGGGCAATCGGTGGATGAGGCAGCCTTGGCCTATGGCAGCGACCCGAACGTCGAGTATGTCCAGCCGAATTACATCTATCACAAGACAGCGGTACCGAATGATCCGAGTTACGGTCAGCAATGGGCATTCGCCAACACCGCCCAGACGGTGACCTCTGCAAATTATTCCACGCACAACCCGGGCACGGCGGGCGCGGACATGAACATGCAGTTGGCATGGAATCAAATCACCGATTGCAGCAGCGTGGTGGTGGCGGTGATCGATACCGGGATCAACTACAACCATCAGGACCTGTCATCCAATATGTGGAACGGCGGCGCGACATACCCCAACCACGGCTACAACTTCACCAGCGAAGGCGCGGCGAACGACCCGATGGATCTGGACGGACACGGCACGCATGTGGCAGGCATGATCGGCGCCGTTGGCAACAACGCTCTGGGTGTCGCAGGTGTGTGCTGGGTGGCGAACATCATGGCGGTGCGCGTGCTGGATTCGACCGGTTCTGGCACCACATCCAGCATCATCTCCGGCATCAACTTCGCGGTGGCCAACGGTGCCAAGGTCATCAACATGAGCCTGGGCGGCGGTGGGAGCTTCGATCAGGCATACAGCAACGCGATCACGAACGCGCAGTCGAACGATGTGGTGGTTGTGGTGGCAGCGGGGAACGATACCCTGAACAACGATCTGACAGGTAACGCGTTTTACCCGTGCAATTTCACCCATTCCAATCTGATCTGTGTGGCAGCCTTGGACCAGAGCTATGCATTGGCGAGTTTTTCGGATTGGGGAGCAACCAGTGTGGATGTCGGGGCACCGGGCACGAACGTACTGAGCAGCTTTGCCGGAACCGCCACGACCTACACCGACACGATGAACGGATCCGGATTGTCTTGGTCTGGTACCGGCGGAATCGCGTACGGAACTACAGTCCCCAATACCTTCCCCTACAACGGCGGGACCTATTATTCGCTGAACGTCCCCGGAGTAGCTAGTTGGCCGACAGGCTATGCCGCTGCGAACACCACCGTCTCGGCCTATACAGCCCTTAATCTGTCCTCATATGATGCCGCGACTTTGGATGTCTTTGGTGCAGCTCACGTGGTGTCCGATAGTGGTGCCGGAAATTTTTCGATAGCCTATCGCACGACTGGAGGCTCGCCGTTCTCGGGTTCGCCGACCTATTTCAGCGGCTGGAGTCCCGCCGCGACGGAAGCGGTCCCGGCTACCGTGCCCACGTTTTTTGCTCTGGACACCATAAGCCTTTCCGTCTGTAACAAAAGTGCGAACTGCTCGGTCGGTTTTCAGTTGAAGACCGGCGCTACGACGACCAATCTGGGCATGTGCTTGGTGGGTTTCAAACTGAATCTGCTCACACTCAACAACACGACTTATAAGCTGGAGAACGGCACCTCGATGGCGTCACCCGCCGTGGCCGGATTGGCCACCATGCTGCGCGCCTACAACCCGCAGTACACCTATGCCGATGTCGTCGCTTCCATCAAGAACAGCGGCAGAGCCGTCGCCAGCCTGTCCGGCAAGACGACCACCGGCAAAGCGGTGGACGCGATGAAATCGCTGGCCTACATCAATGCCCCGACGGGATTGAGTGCAGCGGTTCAATAGGAGGCAGACATGGGATCAGGGAAGCAGAACTTCATTCTGGGCGGGGCTGTGCTTGCGCTGGTGGCGACCACGGCCTGCAGCCAGACCAGTGTCGTCACAGCGCCAAGCGCAAAGGTTGCTGAGCTGAAACCGGAGCGTGGGGAGCGACAAACCAGAGTGCCGAAAGAATACCTTGTCACGCTGGCCTCCGGCGCGGATGAGAAGGCGCTCTCTGAACGCTACGGGCATCTCGGCATCCAGCGCATCGATGCAATGGGAAACGGGATGTTCCGCTTGAGCCTGGCCAACGATCCCGGCCCGCAAGCGATGGAAGACCTGATGCGCAGCGACAAACGCATCAAGGCAGTACAACCCAATTTCATCTATCGGACGCAACGCGCCGGCGGCAAGGCGGAGTAGGTGAGGCTCTGAACGGGAGATCGGGATGCGAAAACATATTGCGATGCTGACCCCTTTGATTTCTGATGTTAGGCCGAACAACAATGGAGCAGCACAATTTCGGGGTCAGGTCTTGCATTAATGCATTTCATCATGCTAGATTGATCAGATGGCGCGACCCCTTAGACTTGAACTGGCCGGCGGGCTTTATCACGTGACCTCGCGTGGCGACAGGCGAGCAACTAAAGGGGTCAGCATCGCAATTAATTTCAGGCCCCCATACCCTGAATCATCCGCAGCATCTCTATGTTTGAACCGCACCACCAAGACGGCTTACGTCTTCGGCACGAACGTGAACATATCCGAGTAGAAGGCGTCGTTCGGCAAGCCGCGTTGTGTGGTGAATTCGCGGTGGGCGGCTTCCACCACTACCGGCGCACCGCAGGCATACACGGTGTAAGCCGACAGGTCCTTGAAGTCATCCAGCACGGCCTGGTGCACGAAGCCGGTGCGGCCGTCCCACTGCTCATCCGAGACCACAGCGGTGAATTTGATGCCGACCGCTTCCCATTCTTTCACCTTGTCCAGCATGTAGAGGTCGGCCGCCTTGCGCACGCCCCAGTAGACATGCATCTCGCGCTTGAAGCCGATATGCAGCGCGTGTTCGATGATCGCCTTCACCGGGGCGAAGCCGGTGCCGCTGGCGACGAAGACGATGGGCTTGGGTGAATCCTCGCGCAGGAAGAAAGTGCCCATCGGGCCTTTGATGCGCAGGATGTCGCGCTCTTTCATTTCATTGAAGACATGGTGGGTGAATTTGCCGCCCGCGATGTTGCGCACATGCAGTTCCAGCAGGTCGTCGGCATGCGGGGCGTTCGCCAGCGAGAAGCTGCGCGGCTTGTCGTCCTTTTGCAGGATGTCGATGTATTGTCCGGCGAGGAACTGCAGGCGTTCGTTCGCGGGCAGTTTCAGATACAGCGCCAGCACATCGTGCGCCAGCATCACCATCTTCTCCACGCGGCAAGGGAGCGTCTTCACCTGGATGTCCCGTTCGGTCGTCACCTCATGGCTTTCGACGACCAGGTCCGAGAGCGGCTTCGCGCAGCAGAACAGCGCCATCCCGGCGGCCTTGTCCGCTTCGCTCAGCGCGAACTCCTGTGCCTTGCCATGATCCACCGAACCTTGCAGCACCTTGCCCTTGCACACGCCGCAAGCGCCGTTGCGACAGCTATAGGGTAGGGTGAGCCCGTGCTCCAGCGCCGCTTCTAGGATGGTCTCGTCGGCATCGACGGTGAAGGAGTGGTTGCTGGGTTGTATGGTGGTCTTGAAGCTCATGGCGCCGTCCGGTCGAATAAAGGCCGCGATTTTAACGCATAATCCGGACATGGAACGACTGCTCATCATCGGTTGCGGCGACATCGCGCGCCGCACCATTCCCCTGCTTAAAGACCGTTACCGGGTCTATGCATTAATACGGAACGAGAAACAGCGCGGCGCGTTGCGTGCGCAGGGTGTCGTTCCGATTTCGGGTGATCTGGATAGTCGTCGCCAGTTGGCGCGCATTGGGGGAATTGCAGATATCGTATTGCATCTGGCACCTCCACCCGATTCGGGCACGGGCGACACCCGTACCCGCCATCTGCTTGCCGTCTTGTCGCGGCGGCCGCCGCACCGGTTGGTGTACATCAGTACCAGCGGCGTATATGGCGATTGCAAAGGCGAGCGGGTCGACGAGACGCATCCGCTGCATCCGCAGACCGAGCGTGCCCTCAGGCGTGTGGATGCCGAGATGCAGATACGCGACTGGGCGCAACAAAACGGGGTGCATGCCTGCATCCTGCGCGTTCCCGGCATCTATGCGGCGGAACGGCTGCCGCTGGAAAGGCTGCGCAACGGGATGCGCTCCATCGTGGCGGAGGAGGACGGTTATACCAATCACATCCATGCCGACGACCTCGCGCGCATCATCGCTGCTGCGCTGCACCATGGCAGGCCGAACCGCGTGTATCACGCCAGCGACGACAGCGCGATGAAGCTGGGGGATTACTTCGATCTGTTGGCGGATGCGCACCATCTGCCGCGGCCGCAGCGCATCACCCGTGCCGAGGCACAGCGGGTGTTGCCGGAGATGTTGCTGTCGTTCATGAACGAATCGCGGCGGCTGCGCAATGACAGGATTAAGCGGGAATTGAAGGTGAGACTGCTATACACGACTGTCTTTTCGTTTATTGGATCACTGCTAAAATAGCTACCATCGCCTAGTCGCCGGATATCTACATGCTGCTCTGGTTCGTCATCGCCTATTGGGTCATTTCGGTCGGTATCGGTCTGTGGGCCGCCACCCGCGTGCATAACACGCGCGACTTCGCCATCGCCGGACGTCATCTGCCGTTCTATATGGTCACGGCCACGGTGTTCGCCACCTGGTTCGGTTCTGAGACGGTGCTCGGCATTCCGGCCACCTTCCTCAAGGAAGGCTTGCATGGTGTAGTGGCCGATCCGTTCGGTGCGTCCATGTGCCTGATCCTGGTGGGCCTGTTCTTTGCCGCGCCGCTTTATCGCATGAATCTGCTGACCATCGGCGACTTCTACAAGAAGAAGTTCGGCCGTAACGTCGAGGTGCTGACCACCATCGCCATCGTGATCTCCTACCTTGGCTGGGTGGGGGCGCAGATCACGGCGCTCGGACTGGTGTTCAACGTGGTGTCCGGCGGCGAGATCAGCAAGGTCGCAGGGATGTGGATCGGTTCCGGCACCATTCTGATCTATACATTCTTCGGCGGCATGTGGGCGGTGGCGATCACCGATTTCATCCAGATGATCATCATCGTCATCGGTATGCTGTTCATCGGCTATGAGGTCAGTGGCGAGGTGGGCGGCGTGGGCGTGGTGGTCAATCACGCCATGCAGAATGGCAAGTTCGAGTTCTGGCCCGCGCTGGACGCGAAAGAGGTCATCGCCTTCACGGCCGCGTGGATCACCATGATGTTCGGCTCGATACCGCAACAAGACGTGTTCCAGCGTGTGCAGTCGGCCAAGACGGAAAAGATCGCTGTTTGGGGGTCGGTGATGGGTGGCGGCTTGTATTTCCTGTTCGCTTTTGTGCCGATGTTCCTGGCTTACTCGGCCACACTGATCGATCCGAAGATGGTGAGTGAACTGATCGACACCGATCCGCAGATGATCCTGCCGCGCCTGATCCTGCGGCCGGAAGTGAATTTGTTCTTCCAGGTGATGTTCTTCGGCGCACTGCTTTCCGCCATCAAGAGCTGCGCGTCGGCGACGCTGCTGGCGCCGTCGGTGACGTTCAGCGAGAACATTCTCAAGCCGATGCTTGGCCACAAGCTGTCCGATCGGCGCATGCTGCATACCATGCGCGGTGTGACGCTGGTGTTCACCGTCGTCGTCACGCTGTACGCGATGAATTCCAAGGCCAGCATCTTCAAGATGGTGGAGAACGCTTACCAGATCACGCTGGTGATGGCTTTCGTGCCGCTGGTGGCTGGTCTGTTCTGGAAACGATCGGATACGCAGGGCGCACTCACGGCGATCTTTTGCGGATTGTCGGTATGGCTCGCCATTCTGATCTTCGGACCGGAAGACCCATTCCTTCCGGCACAGTTCGCCGGCGTCATCGCCAGCGCGCTCGGCATGGTGGCGGGCTCGCTGTTGCCCAATATCGTGGCCGGGCCGTTGCCGCAGGAACCGGAACATGCCATGCTGCATCACCTTGCAGCCAGCCACACTGAACACGTGGCGGATCACCCGCATCACCACCCGCCACATCACGGCGAACATTGAGATCGACTGTCATGTTGTTGTCACAATTCTTTCATATCATCATTAACCAGAAATGATGAAACCTATGGAGAAAAAGATGACGACAGCGAACATCCTGCTAGTGGAAGACGAGCCGGCCATCCAGGAGTTACTGGCTTTCAATGTGGCGCAATGCGGATTCCGCGCGATCCAGGCACTCGATGCGGCGGCGGCGTTGGCCCATATCAATCGCGCTTTGCCCGATCTGATCCTGCTCGACTGGATGTTGCCCGGCACTTCCGGCATCGAGTTGGCACGCAAACTCCGCGCCGAGCAGCGCACGCGTGACATCCCCATCATCATGCTCACCGCGCGCACCGACGAACGCGACAAGATACTGGGGCTGGAATCCGGCGCCGACGATTACATCACCAAACCATTCTCACCGCGCGAGCTGATGGCGCGTATCCGTGCCGTGCTGCGTCGCCGTGCGCCGCAGATGAGCGATGAGACGGTGAGTGTGGAAGGACTCGATCTGTCGCCGACCACGCACCGTGTCAGCGCCAACGGTGTGAACATCGATCTGGGTCCAACCGAATTCCGCCTTTTGCATTTCTTCATGACTCATGTCGAGCGCGTCTATAGCCGCGCGCAGTTGCTCGACCAGGTATGGGGTGACCATGTATTCGTGGAGGAGCGCACTGTGGATGTTCACATCCGTCGCCTGCGCCAGACGCTGGAGCCTTCCGGCCTGGACAGCCTGGTGCAGACTGTGCGCGGGAGCGGATACCGTTTTTCCAGGGAATGACTTTCCGCGAACGCGCCGCACATCACCCCGTATAATGCCGCCTGTCGATTTTTGAGGTTTCGCCGTGAGCGATTTTTGGCAGCGCGCCATCATCCATCCATTCTTCGTCTTCCTGTTGGCACTGGTCGTGCTGATCTGGGCGATGGCGGGTGCTTTGCCTGCGGCACTGTTCTTCGGTGCCGGTGTATCGCTGCGTCTGATCAGTCATCTACGCAACCTTGCCGCATTCGAGCGCTGGCTGGCCGATCCCGATGCGCATGAAGTGCCGAACGGTTCCGGTCTGTGGGAAGATGCCTTTTCCCGTCTCAACAAACTCACCAAACAACGCCGCAAAGAGCGTGCCCAGCACGAAGCCGCGCTGTCGCAGATGCAGCAGGCCACTTCTGCATTGCCGGAAGGCGTGGTGATCCTGGACGAGGCGGACCGTATCGAATGGTGCAATCCGTTGGGAGAGCAGCATTTCGGACTCGATATCAAGCGCGACACCGGGCAGCAGATCACTTACCTCGCACGCCAACCCGAGTTCGTGCACTACCTGGCTGGCAGCAACTTCACAGAGCCGCTGGTGCTGCGCGGTGCACGTCAGGACGACCTGGTGCTTTCCATCAAGCTCATCGCCTACGGCAGCAACAAGCGCCTGCTGATCAGCCGCGACATCACGCATCTGGAGCGGATAGAAACGATGCGGCGCGACTTCGTAGCCAACGTCTCGCACGAATTGCGCACACCTCTTACCGTCGTCAATGGTTTCGTCGAAACATTGCAGGACATGCCGCAGCTGGAGAACGACATGGCACGCCGCGCCTTGCATCTGATGGGTGAGCAGACCAGTCGCATGGAAAGTCTGGTGGATGACCTGCTCACACTGTCGCGACTGGAAAACGAGCAGAATGTCCTGCATGAAGAACAAGTCGATGTATCGAATCTGTTGGGTGTGCTACTGGAAGAAGGCCGCTCGCTGAGCAACGGGAAGCACAATGTCCGGCTGGAGATTGAAAGCACAACCCTGCTTGGCGGCAGCAACAATGAGCTGCACAGCGCTTTCGGCAACCTCCTCACCAATGCCATACGCTATACACCGCCGGGCGGAGAGGTCGTGCTGCGTTGGGCCGATCAAGGCGATGCGGGCATGGTATTCAGCGTAAAGGACAGCGGCATCGGTATCGCGCCGCAACATATATCGCGGCTGACCGAGCGATTTTACCGCGTCGATCGCAGTCGTTCGCGCGAGACAGGCGGCACGGGATTGGGGTTGGCAATCGTCAAACATATCGCCATGCGTCATCAGGCGCAGCTTGATATCGTCAGCGAAGAAGGCAAGGGCAGCACCTTCAGTATCGTCTTTCCGGCCAAGCGCAGGCTGAGTGCTGCGGTCAGCTCCTGACGCTGAAACTCACACGCTCGAAGTCGTTGCCTTTGTCCACGCTGATGCCCAGTGTCACGCTCTGGTTCCGGTGTTGCGGCAGGTCAAGTTCGAGGCGGCGGCCGGTTGAGAACCAATCGCGCGGAATGACCAGGCTGGCTGGGATGCGCAGGTTGGGCATCTCCGGCAACAGCAATGCGGCGGCGGCACCGGAAAGGATATTGCCGCTGGCACTGCCGCTGATGATGACTGCTTGCGGGTTTCCCGGCAGGTAGCGCAGTCCGATATACAACTGGCCGCCACGAGTGACATTAAGCAGCGTGACCACGCCGAGCTTGAAGTTCTTCGCATCCTGTTTGTGTACGCAGACCAACTGGTTCAGGCCGAGACGCTCATGGGAGGCAGTCTTGCGCAATAATCGTGCATTCAGCAATCCGTCGTCTTCCACCGTCCACTCGTCGTCCAGAAAACCCAGATGGGCCAGATTGTGCCGGTCGGTATCGTCCAGCAAGCGTCCAAAGGTCTCGATCTGCTTGTGTGCTTCTTTTTCCGAGATGCTCACGCTGCCGGGGAACTTGAATGGCTTGTGCGCGATGTGGGCGTAGATGCTCTCCAGTCCGCTGCATAGCCGCAGGCTTGGACCATCGCGCGGTTCGTCTGCCAGCGCTTCGCTGTGGCGCTCGCACAGGCAGGCATGCAGCCTGTTGAGCAGGTCGATGCAGTCCTTGCTGTTCAGCTCGTCTCCCAGCTCCAGTTGCTGCGGCGATTGTCCCTGCTGCAGCAGGATGGTCTTTACCCGAATCAGTTTGGAGAACGGCACCATTGCCATATAGCGCATGCTGGCAGCAGAAGTGGCGCGCTGCACCGGGACGAGCCCGCGCGTTCCGGACAGATCGACCGCCAGCGGTGGAGCATCTTCCCGGCTCATGGTACAACCCGGTTCGACGGTGTAAGTATCGCCCCACTGGTCGAACCAGCGATCGATGAGATGCCACTGGTTGCGTGTCAGTCCGAGCAGGCGGATGCGATGCAATAACAGCGTTTTGACATAGAGCGTGCGGCATGAGACGGCCTGTCCAGTGCGGTTGAATCTGTCGCTGACAGCCTCGCGTTGTAGCCCCCTGTTCTCGATATGCGCATATACGGTATGCAAGCGCTGCCAGGACTCGGCATCCGGTTCGTAGCCCATGCGCAGGAACTCGCCGATCTGCAAACCGCAGTACAACATGCAGCGGTGAGCCAGCAGGGCCGTCTCGGCAGCGAGCGATGAGTCGCCCGCATCGAGCGACTGCCAGCAGCGCAGATAACCGATGAACATGAATTTCCAAAGATCGGAGATCGTGATCAGCAAAACGAGCTCTTCATCGGCAAGGGGGAGTTTTTTGCCGAACATCTTCTTGATGGAATCGGCTTGCACCGTCGCGACCGATTCGCGCAAGACTTCGAGTATCTGCAAACGATCTTTGCCGCGCATAGGGCAACGGCTGAGTTCTTCCACTTGTGCCCGCAAAGTGGCATGCGCCAGGGTCAGATTGGTCAGCTGCAACTGACTCAGCCACTTGGTGCAGGATGCCGCATCGTTGAAGGCGGGCGCGGCAAGATTGTTGATCGGTTCCAGTGGCAGCATCATCACTCCTATAACAACACGCGCTCGATGCCGCCGTTGTTGGCCTTGGTGACATAGTCGTTCAGCCAGTCGGGTCCGAGCAGGTTCTTGGCCAACTCCACCACGATGTAGCCGGTCTCGGCATGCACGTCTTCAGCATAACGCGACAAGCCCTGCTGGCAGGCCGGGCATGAGGTGAGAATCTTCACTTTGTCGGCATTGCCGTCGGCGCGCAACAGGTCGGTCGCCTTGTGCAGTTCCTCTTCCTTGCGGAAGCGCGCCTGAGTGGCGATGTCCGGCCGTGTCATGGCGAACGTACCGGCTTCGCCGCAGCAGCGTTCATTCAGCGCGATGTCGGAACCGATCAATTGGTTCACCACCTTGATTGGCTGGTAGGTCTTCATCGGCGAGTGGCAGGGGTCGTGATACAGGAACTGCGTGCCGGGTACACCATTCAGCTTCACGCCCTTTTCCAGCAGATACTCATGGATGTCGAGCAAGCGGCAGCCGGGGAATATCTTGTCGAACTGGTATTGCAGCAGTTGATCCATGCAGGTGCCGCACGACACCACCACGGTCTTGATGTCCAGGTAGTTGAGCGTATTCGCCACACGATGGAACAGTACGCGATTGTCGGTGGTGATCTGAGAGCCTTTGTTCTCGAATCCGGCCGAGGTCTGTGGATATCCGCAGCACAGATAGCCCGGCGGCAACACTGTGATCGCACCGGTCTCATACAGCATGGCCTGCGTCGCCAGTCCGATCTCCGAGAACAGGCGCTCCGAACCGCAGCCGGGAAAGTAGAAAACCGCCTCTGACTCGTCGTTGAGCTTCTGTGGGTTGCGGATCACCGGCACGACAGTGTCGTCCTCGATATCGAGCAGCGCGCGCGCGGTCTTGCTCGGCACCTTGGCCGGCAGCGGCTTGTTGACGAAGTGGATCACCTGCGCCATGAGCGGCGGTTTGCCCACTGTGGCAGGCGGGCGCGCGGTCTGCTGGCGGTACAGCCCGAAATAGCGTGCGAAGTGGTGGCCGAGGCGCTGAATCTTGTAACTCCAGCGGATCATCACGGTGCGCAACAGTTTGATGGTGGTTGGGTCGGTGCTGTTGAGATACAGCATGGACAGTGCCGAGACCGGACTGAATCGTTTCTTGCCCAGCTTGCGCAGGAAATTGCGCATCGCCACCGATACATCGCCGAAGTCGATGTCCACCGGGCACGGCTTGACGCACTTGTGGCATACCGTGCAGTGGTCGGCGACATCGTTGAACTCGGCGAAGTGCGCGATGGAGACGCCGCGCCGCGTCTGCTCCTCGTACAGGAACGCCTCGATCAGCAGCGAGGTGGCGAGGATCTTGTTGCGCGGCGAGTAGAGCAGGTTGGCGCGCGGCACATGCGTGGTGCACACCGGTTTGCACTTGCCGCAGCGCAGGCAATCCTTGATCGAGTCGGATATCTCCCCCAGCTCGCTCTTTTCCAGGATCAGGCTTTCCAGTTCCATCAGGTTGAAGCTGGGGGTATAGGCGCGCTCAAGGTTGCTGCCCTTGAGCAGCTTGCCCTTGTTGAAGCGCCCTTCCGGATCGACCTTCTGCTTGTAAGCGATGAAGGGTGCGATCTCCGGTTCCTCAAGGAAGTCGAACTTGGTGATGCCGATGCCGTGCTCGCCGGAGATCACGCCGCCGAGGTCTTTCGCCAACTGCATGATGCGATCGACCGCGCCGTAAGCCTGTTGCAGCATGGCGTAGTCGTCCGAGTTGACCGGGATGTTGGTGTGCACATTGCCGTCACCTGCGTGCATGTGCAGCGCCACGAACACACGGCTCTTCAGCACGCGCTGATGCACGGCGGAGCACTGTTCGAGGATGGGCAGATAGGTGCTGCCGCTGAACAACTGGCGCAACGGGTCGCGCACTTCACGTTTCCATGAGGCGCGCAGCAGATGCCGCTGTATCGCATCGAACACGGTGACAGCATCCTGCTTGTCAGCCGGTGCAAACGGGCAATCAGACAGCGGTGCGTCCAGATGCTCCAGCAGCCATGCCCAGCGTGCGCGAACTTCGGCCAGCAACTGCTGTGCAGCTTGCGGACGATTGCCCAAGAGTTCGGAATCGCCCAGTTGTGCATCGTCCTGGTAACGCAGCGGCAATTCGCCCTTGAAGAAGTCATCCAGCGCATCCAGCAGCTTGATCTTGTTACCGAGCGACAGCTCGATGTTGATGCGCTCGATGCCGTCGCAATAGTCGCCCATGCGCGGCAGCGGGATCACCACGTCTTCGTTGATCTTGAAGGCGTTGGTGTGTTTGGCGATGGCGGCGGTGCGTGCACGGTCCAGCCAGAATTTCTTGCGCGCCTCGGCCGAGACGGCGATGAAGCCTTCGCCGTGCCGCAGGTTGGCGATGCGCACGATCTCGGAAGCGGCCTCACCCACCGCACGCTCGTCGTCACCTACCACATCAGCGACCAACACCATCTTTGGACGACCGTTGCGCTTGGCCTTGGTGGCATAGCCCACTGCTTTCAGATAGCGCTCATCCAGATGCTCCAAGCCGGCTAAAAAGACCGGGGAAGGGCGAAGGGGGAAGGGCGAAGGGTGCGCGCCGCGTTTGTCGAACAATCCGGTGATCTCAACGATTGAAGGAACCGCCTCGCGTACCTGGCCGAAGAACTCCAGGCAAACGGTGCGCGTGAATTTGTGTTCGCGATGCAGGATGAAGCGCGCCGAGGTGATGATGCCGTCGCAGCCTTCCTTCTGGATGCCGGGCAGGCCGGACAGGAACTTGTCGGTGACATCCTTGCCCAGCCCGGCTTTGCGGAATGCGCTACCGGGAATGGTCAGGACCTCGGGCTGGCCGTGCAGTGTTTTGCCGTCCGCTTCGAAACGCATGATGCGGAAGCGCGCGGTCGGTGCATCGTGGATCTTGCCCAGATTATGGTCGAGGCGCTCGATGAACATCCACAGGCCGTCCGGCGTGACCATCTTCCATGAAGCCAGGTTGTCCAGTGCGGTGCCCCACAGCACGGCTTTCTTGCCTCCTGCGTTCATCGCCACATTGCCGCCGATGCACGAGGCATCCGCCGAAGTCGGATCCACCGCAAATACCAGATGGTTCGCATCCGCTGCTTCCATCACGCGCCGGGTCACCACACCCGCGCCGCAGTGGATGGTGGCGTAAGGCACGTCCAGCCCCGGCAGTGTCATCGGCTCGATGGGCGAGATCGCATCCAGCTTCTCGGTGTTGATCACGGCAGAATATTTGGTGAGCGGGATGGCGCCGCCGGTGTAACCGGTGCCGCCGCCGCGCGGGATGAGCGTCAGCCCGAGTTCGACACAGGCGCGCACCAGCGGGGCGACTTCCTCTTCGGTATCGGGGTGCAGCACCACGAACGGATATTCCACGCGCCAGTCGGTGGCATCGGTGACATGAGATACGCGCGCCAAACCGTCGAACTGGATGTTGTCGCGGCGCGTGATGCGGCTTAGTGCCCTCAGGGTACGTTTGCGCAATTGCAGCGTGTGTTCGAATTCGGCGGCGAACTGATCGACCGCCGCAGCGGCGAGCTCGAGCAGGCGCTTCACCTTCTCATTCTGCTGGCGGCGTGCTTCGATCGCGTTCAGGCGATGATGCAGTGCGCCGATGAGCGCCTCGCGACGCTTGCGGTTGGCGAGCAAGTCGTCTTCCAGATAGGGATTGCGCGTGAGCACCCAGATATCGCCCAGCACTTCATACAGCATCTGCGCCGAGCGCCCGGTGCGGCGTTCGCCGCGCAGGGTATTGATGATGTCCCACGCCTCACTGCCCAGGATGCGCAGCACGATCTCGCGGTCGGAGAAAGAGGTGTAGTTGTAAGGGATTTCGCGTAAACGTGCGGTCATGATTTTTTGCCGTTCGACAAGGCGCGCATTCTACTCCATTGCTCGCCGATGCTCGACCCTGACACCAGTGGTAGCATCGTCCGTATGGATCAGATCCGCGAAAAGAGCCGTCGCCTGTTCTTCGCCCTGTGGCCGGGCGGGGCGGAACGTGCCGCGCTGGCCGCATGGCAACCGCCGTTGTGCGAACTGTGCGGAGGCCGGGCCATGCGCGCCGATACCTTGCATGCCACGCTGGTATTCATGGGCGAGGTGGCGGAGCACCGGCTCGAAGCCCTGAAGCTGGCCGCACAAGAGGTGATTTGTCAGCGCTTCGATCTGGATCTGCTGGCAGTGCATTATTGGGGGCACAACCACATCGTCTATGCCGCACCGGTTGAAGCTCCACCGCAACTCACCGGGTTGGTGCGCGATCTGGAAGACAGACTGAGCAAACACCGTTTTCATTTCGAAAAGCGCCCCTACAAACCGCATGTCACCCTGTTGCGCAACGCGCATTGGAGCGATGCTCCGTTGCTGCCTGTCCCTGCCGTGCGCTGGAGATTCAGGGAATTCGTTCTGGTGCAGTCACTGCGCGATGAGCAAGGTGCGCCACATTACGACGTGCTGGCGCGATTTTCGCTGCAAAAGGAGGAGTAAATACCGGGGCGACGCAACTATTCATTCGCAGGCAGCAGTTGCTCCAGGCACCATGCAGCCGCAGCGAAACCCATCGCTGCGGTGACTGTCACAGTCGAGCCGTAACCGGAACAATTCAGATCGTCAGTGGTGCAGGCCACACCGCGCTGCGCGGGTTCCTCCAGATACACACAGGTCACGCCGAACTTTCCGCTGCGGTGAGGGCGGATATTGAAATCCCTGCGCAGTATGTCGCGGATGCGCGCCAGCAGAGCATCCTGGGCCGTGCGCCCCAGGTCCTCGCGCCGCAGCTTGAGCGTATCGCGCTTGCCGCCCGCCGCGCCGCATACCACCAGCGGGATCTTGTTGAAGCGCGCATGGACGATCAGCGCGACTTTCACATTGGCCTCGTCGCAGGCGTCGATCACCATGTCGAAGCCGCCGGGCGGGATCAGTTGTGGCAGATTCTCTTCCGAAAGGAATTCGTCGATGCACGTCACGCGGCAGACAGGATTGATGTCGCGGATACGTGCCTCCAGTACCTGCACCTTGGCCGCACCCAAGGTGCTATCCAGCGCATGTATCTGCCGGTTTATGTTGGAAACCGCCACATGATCGAAGTCGATCAGCGTCAGGTTGCCGATGCCGCTGCGCGCCAGCGCTTCCACCGCCCATGAGCCCACGCCGCCCACGCCCACCACCGCCACGCGCGCCTGATGCAATGTCGCGCGTGCGCCATCGCCGTACAGGCGGTCGAGCCCGCCGAAGCGGCGGGTGTGATCGGGGTCGAGGGTGTGCGGGCTCATGCTGTTGTTGGAAATTCGGGAAACAGCGAAGATACATTCGCTGATGTGATGTGCGCAACCTCTTCCAGTGGCAGCCCGCGCAACTCCGCCAGCGTCTGCGCGATTCGAGGCAGATACTTGGGCTCGTTCGGCAGCCCGCGTTCCAGAAAATCCGGCGGGATGTCCGGGGCGTCGGTCTCCAGGACTATGCTTTCCAGCGGCAGGGTGGCGGCAAGTTCGCGCAGGCGAGTGGCGCGCGAGTAGGTCATGGCTCCGCCGAAGCCGAGCTTGAAGCCGAGCTTGATGAATTCATCCGCTTGCTGGCGGCTGCCGTTGAAGGCGTGGGCGATACCACCGCGCACCTTGATCTGGCGCAGGTGCTTGAGGATGGTGTCCTGCGCGCGGCGGATGTGCAGCAGTACCGGCAGGTCGAATTCGCGCGCCAGCTTAAGTTGTTCGATGAAGAAATATTCCTGCCGCTCGCGGTTGTAATGGTCGATGAAGAAATCCAGGCCGATCTCGCCGATGGCGACAGGTCGATGCTGTTGGAGATAGTCACGCAGTACATCCAGATCGCCCGGTACGGCGTCGTCCGTGTACATGGGGTGGATTCCGCAGGCGAGCAGACAGGCGGGGAAACGCTCGCACAGTTCGCGTACGGTCTCGAAATTGCTGCGCGCCACAGCGGGAACGATGATGTGACCGACACCTGTCGCTTTGGCATCACCCACGATGTCGGCTTGCCTGTCGCCGAATTCGGCGGCATCGAGATGGCAGTGAGTGTCGATAAACACGCTATTGATCCGGTATATGAAAAACTCAACTCCGTTCGGCCTGAGCCTGTCGAAGGCCATTCATGTTTCGACAAGCTCAACACGAACGGCCTTTTGATATTAGGCTCTCAAAAACAATCCATCGTCAGCACGATCTTGCCGATCATGCCGCCCGCTTCGATCAGGCGGTGCGCTTCGGCCGCTTGTTCCAGTGGCAGCTTGTGCGTGACCAGTACACCCAGATGGCCCTCTTCGACCAGCCTTGCGCCCTGTTCCAATATCTTGCGCTGACGTACACGCTCTGCATGCTGGTGCATCACTTGCGGCGCGAGCATCAGCTCGTAGCACAACGAAAGGTTGCGCAGTCGAGCCAGTTGAGTGTCGGCCAGTGACAGCGGCGTGGACAACAGGCTCACCACGCGGCCTGCGACGCGTGTCGCACTCAGCGAGCGCAGGAAGGTGTCGCCGCCCACGGTGTCGAACACCACGTCCGCGCCGCTCCCGCCGCTCCAGGCCAGCGTCTCCTGCACAAAATCCTGCGTCTTGTAATTGATGATCTTTTCCGCGCCGAGAGTACGCGCGATGTTGGCTTTGTCTTCGTCGCTCACTGTTACGGCGATGTGCGCACCGAGGTGGCGGGCGAGTTGCACGGCGATCTGTCCCACTCCGCCCGCAGCCGCATGGATAAGGATGGTCTGCCCCGCTTGCAGGTTGGCGCGCTCCACCAGGGCTTCCCACACGGTGATGAACACCAGTGGCAAGGCGGCGCTATCCTGCAACGACAGGGTGGCGGGCTTTGCGGTGCAATAGTCCTCATGCAGCGTGCTGAATTCGGCGTAACTGCCCGGCTCGTCGCCGATGCCGCCGTTGCAGAAGAACACCTCATCACCCGCCTTGAAGCGCGTCACTGCACTGCCGGTTTCTTCCACGACTCCCGCCCCATCGCAGCCAAGGATGGCGGGCAGTTTGTCCGGGTAGTAGACCGGCTTGGTGCGCAACTTGGTATCCAGCGGGTTCACCCCGGCGGCGGCGAGCTTCACGCGCAGGTGATGTGGCGACGGCAGGTCGGGTTTGGGGATGTCACGCAGTTGCAGGACATCCGGGTTTCCGGGGGCGGTGGCGAGGATGGCTTTCATTAATTTTCTCCGATAAGGCCAACCCACCCCAACCCTCCCTTGTCAGGGAGTGAGCCGAACCGCTCCTCCCCTGACAAGGGGAGGTTGGGAGGGGTTTGCGCTATGTTAAACTCCACCCACTGTTTTAGCGAGGTAAAGCCATGTCGGGCAATACATTTGGAACTCTCTTCACCGTCACGTCCTTTGGCGAATCTCACGGCGCAGCCATCGGCTGCATCGTGGATGGTTGCCCGCCCGGCATGGTGCTGAACGAGGAATATATCCAGCATGACCTCGATCGCCGCAAACCCGGCACCTCGCGCCACGTCACCCAGCGCCGCGAATCGGACACGGTGGAGATCCTCTCCGGCGTGTTCGAAGGCAAGACCACCGGCACACCCATCGCACTGCTCATCCGCAACGAAGACCAGCGCAGCAAGGACTACGGCGATATTGCCGACACCTTCCGACCGGGCCATGCCGACTACACCTACTGGCAGAAATACGGCATTCGCGACTACCGTGGCGGCGGTCGTGCCTCTGCGCGCGAGACAGCAGCACGCGTGGCGGCGGGCGCCATCGCCAAGAAATGGCTGCACGAGACATACGGCATAGAGGTGCGCGGCTACCTCACGCAACTCGGTGAGATCAAGATCCCGTTCAAGAGTTGGGGTGACCTGCACGAGGACGGCAACACCTTCTTCGTCGCCGATGCGACCTACGTCGCGCAACTGGAAGACTACATGGACGCGCTGCGCAAATCCGGCGACTCCATAGGCGCCAAACTCGCCGTGATCGCACACAACGTGCCCGTGGGATGGGGCGAACCGGTGTTCGATCGTTTGGATGCGGATATTGCTCACGCTTTAATGGGCATCAACGCGGTGAAGGCCGTTGAGATCGGCGCGGGCTTCAACTGTGTGACGCAGAAGGGCAGCGAACACGGCGACGAACTTACGCCGAATGGTTTCCTGTCCAACAACGCAGGCGGCATTTTGGGTGGCATCTCCACCGGGCAGGACATTATTGCGCATTACGCCATCAAGCCGACTTCAAGCATCCGCATTGAGCGCAACTCCATCAACAAGGCCGGGGAAGCGGTGAAGGTTTCTACCGAGGGGCGGCATGATCCTTGTGTGGGGATTCGAGCTACGCCGATTGCGGAGGCGATGGTGGCGTTGGTGTTGATCGATCATGCTCTGCGCAATCGGGCGCAGTGTGGGGATGTGGTTTGTGAGACGGTGAAGTTGAGGTAGGACACATCAAATGTGGCCATTCCATCGCAAATTAAAGGAACAGGATTGGTTCAAGTTCATTGGCGAACTTCCACCTCAAACCAGAAAACAAAAATTGATCGAGGAATGTAAACAACAGGACGTTTCTATCCACTTAGATGATCCAGCCGAAACATCATCAGGTATTTACGCCGAACTGCGAGGAGTCGCATCGGAAGCTGAACTTGAGCGTCGCCTGATTGCGAAAGTTGCAATCAAACAATCTTCGCGGGCAAACTGGATCGCAGGTTTTGCGATTGTGATTTCGTTGATATCTTTGGCTATTTCACTGAGGTGAGTGGCATAGTACTAAATGAGTGTGGTAATGCCTATCGAGGCGGCGCACAAGGGAAAAGCAAAGACCAAAATCATATGGTGGGCAACAAGTTTCCCACCATGCTAAGTTGAAAAAATTAGGCAAATTGATATGACTCTGAAACATTGGGATTTAATAGGAAAGGAAGTACAAAATGCGTATCACACTATTAGCTTGGGCATTAATTCTTTCAATATTTGCAACCGGCTGCGCCTCATCATCTGCTGACAAATGGACCGATTACAAATGGTGGCGTATGACTCTTGTCAATTATCAATCCACAGAAAGAATGAGTTTTAAGGATGCCTCTGCAATTGTGGAAGAATTATCGATGATGCAACACCCAGACTTTAGACCAAGTTCCATTGTAATTAAAGAAAACTACATATTGTGGGTTGCAGGCATCAAGTCATCAGGTGGAGTAGCAATAAATGGCGCCGTTAATATGGAAACACATGATGCCTCCGAACGAATCTATTTCAATTCAATTGAGAAAATTGAAATTTATCAAAAGAAGGATTGGTATTACGTGCTAATACACTGTAAAAATATCGATAAATATGCATATCTCACGCAAGATTTGAATGAAGCAAAACGCTTCGTAGACGCGCTTGAAACTTTAAGATCCGGAAGCAAAGCATCTCTAACGGGGCAAATTAAACCAACTCAGAAAGCTGGAGCTGATACGTATACGTAGCCAAGTAGCGTGGCACGAAGTGCCCACGCTGTGGGTTTTCGCTTTTCTCTCCCCTGTGCGCCGCCGAGTAGCGCAGACCAGACAGGGGGTGTCCGACGAATATGTTTGAGCACGTGGACGCGAAGCGGATCGTGCGAGTTTATGAGGAGGCCTGTCTGGTTGAGCAACGCAGGGTACCCCGCAGGGGCGGTGCGCTGGGGTCGCCTTCTTTTTGGTTACTTTTTCTTTAGCGAAGCAAGAAAAAGTGACTAGCTGTCGGGCTACCCCCGACGGTGTTGGTTTTGAATTTGGAGATTAGCGGGCTTCGCCCATCCTTCGATACGGCTGCGCCTACTCAGGACGAACGGTCTGGGGGAAAAACAAGATTACTCCTTCACCCTCCGATACAACCTGAACCTCTCATTCGTATCGCCCTTGCGTCCGCCTTCCCACATCTTCTCCCAACCGATCTCATCCTCGATGGGTTTTGCGATGCGGTCACCCTGCACCAGCAGCAGGTCGCATGAACGTGTGGCGTTACGTTTCGGGTTCAGGTTGCCGAAGTATTGCAGCATGGCGCGCTGGCTGTCGCCGATGCGCACGCCGGCGAGGCAGTTGTATTTTTTCGGCAGGCTGTCCTTCAGATCATCCACCATGTGGCGATAGCTTTTGCCGGTATCGAGCCAGGGTAGCCACAGGGTCATGGCGAGTATCCACAGCAGGGTGACGCTGGCCGCCCAGTTGATGAGCGAGCGGCGAACGGAGCGGCCGACGCGCCATACCAGCACGATCCATAGTACGGTGGCGGTGACGGCGATCCAGAACGGGATGGCGTTGAATTCCGGCTCGAAGCCGGGCTGGTAGTCTTTCAACCAGTGCGTGATCTTGGCATCGTTATCCAGCAACAGCCCAGCCCAACCCCACCACAACGCGATGGCGAGCAGGGCGAAGGTCATGATGCCGAACCAGTCGAGCGCATTCGCCGCGCCGCGTTTCAGGGTGGAAAGCGAGGCGGTGGCGAGCAGGCTGATGGGCAGCAGCATGGGCAGCGCGAACACTTCCTTGATGTCCGGCACCACGCTCAGGGTGACGAGCATGACTAGGAAGCTGACCAGCAGCAACTGGAACTCGGCTTGGTGCCAGACTTTTTTGCGTGCCTCCCACACCGCCCACGCGGCGAGGGGCAATGCGGGCCACGCCAGCCACGGTAATATCTTCACGTAGTAGAACACGTCGCGGTAATCGCCGCCTTTGATGAAGCCGAACCAGCGGCCGATGTTGTGCGACCAGACCCAGTCGATGAAGAGTTCCGGCGAGCGTTGATACAGCAGGTATGGCCACACGGTCAGCCAAGGCAACATGCACACGAAAGCGATGGCTAGCGTGGTGAAGAATGCACGGGTGCGCCATTCTCTGAACAGCAGCAAGGCAGCGCTGATGGACAGGAACAGGATGGGGGCGATGAAACCCTTGCTGAGAAAACCGATACCGACACCGATACCGAGCAATACACCGGCGAGTCTTTCGCGGCGCAGGCTGAGGGCGTAACCGTAGAGCATCATGGCGCAGCCGGTGAGCAGCGCGTTGTCGGTGATGATCTCGTGCGCCCGTACCAGCATGCCGAGGCAGCCGATCAGAGCGATGGCAGCGACCCAACCGCGATTCCTGCCGAACAGTTCGCGACCGGTGAGGCCGATGAAGAATAAGGTCAGTACAGTGTAAAGACCGCTGGCTAGGCGTGCGCCGTCATGCAGTGGCAGGATGGGTGCGCAGAGTTTGGCGAGGAGTGCGGCCGTCCAGTAGAACAGCGGCGGTTTGTCCATGTACGGTTCGCCTGCCAGCGTGGGCACGATCCAGTCGTGGTTCTGGAGGATGTGATAGATCAGGCCGAAGCTGTAGGCTTCATCCGGTTTCCAAGGGTCGTGACCGATGAGCCCGGTGAGCAGCCACACCGCGCATAGCAGGAACAGGAACAGCGCCTTGATCGGCGTGATCTCGGTTTCTTTCAGTTTTGAGTAATAGGCGTACATCCGGTGTTATTCGATGACCTTGATGAGTTGCCCGGCGACGGGTTCGCCCTTGGGATATTGTGCATTGATGAGGCGCAGGTAGCTTTCCGCATTCTTACCTAACGGCGAGCGTTGCGCCAGTTTTGCATAGGTGTCGTCTTTTTTGGTGGTGATGAGTTTGAGGATGAACGGCTTGATGGCTTTTTTCTCGTTGTCGTTTAGCACATGGAAGCTGCGCATGCTGGTTTTCATCGCTTCGCGCTGTGCGTCCGCGACATCGGCAGTCTTGGCATTGCAGACGATGATGAAGGCTTTGCCGCCTGAATAGATGACGCCGACCATGGCGTTGTTGACGTTGCCGATGGCGGCGGGCAGTCTTTCGACATCGAGCGGTTCGATCATGCCGTTGCCGATGGCTTTGCGCAGATAGTCGGTGACGGTGCCGACGGGTTTGTTGTCTATCTTCAACTCGATGACCGCATCGTTCGTTGGGCTGAGTGCATAAAGTTGTGTGGAGGTGTTTTTGACGCTCCATTCCTGAGGGAAGGTGAGCGCGATGCCGAGGTCGCGGTGTGTGAAGCGGTTGTCGCGTACGATGCCTTCATCGACGCTTTCCTTGAATACCAGTCCCTGCGTCTGTTGCAGGAACGCATTCTTGTTTTCGGCCGGGTTGGCGACGGTCAGGTTCTGCGCTTCACCCACCACCTGTTGCAAGCGTGTGTCGTTGTCCGGGTGCGTGGCGAAGGTGCCGTGATAGTGACTCGGTTCGCGTCCTTCCTGTTTGGCGATCTCGGCATCGAAGGTCTCCTGACTCTTCAACACGTCGATCACACGGATCATTGCTTGCGGGTCGTATGAGGTGCGCGCCAGATATTGTGCGCCCAGCCGGTCGGCTTCCAGTTCGTGGTCGCGTCCGTAACCGGAGAGCAATGCACCTCCCAGCAGGTTGGAGATGTCCTGCCCGGCAGGGGTCTTGAGTTGCGGCAGGAAGATGGAGGCGACAGAGAGGCCGAGGTTGGTCGCCTGTGCGGCGCTCTGCTGGCGCACGCCATGGCGTGCCGTGACGTGGCCGATCTCGTGCCCGAGTACTGCGGCCATCTCTGCCTCGGAGTTCAGGTAGGCGAGGATGCCTCGCGTGATATAGACGTAACCGCCGGGCAACGCGAATGCATTGATCTCGGGTGAATCGAGCACGGTGAAGTGATATTGCAGGTTGGGACGGTGGCTGTTGGCGGCAACTTTTTGCCCGACGCTATTCACATACTCTTGCAACGCGGGCGATGCGTAGACCTTGTATTGCTTGCGTACTTCTTCATCGGAAGAACGTCCCAGTGCGATCTCTTGCGGCTCGGACATTGTCACGAAATCCTGCTTGCCACTGACGGGATTGGCCGCGCATCCGCTCAAGGCCAAGGCGGTGATGACGATCAGGAAGGTGATGAGATTACGCATGGTGACAGTCCCGAAAAGAAAAAGGCAGCCTACGCTGCCTTTTGATCTTGGTGCTTAACGAAGTTCCATCAAGCGGCGGTCTTGGCGCCGGTGTTGTACTTGCTGCGGAACTTCTCGATGCGGCCCGCGGTGTCCACGATCTTCTGTGTGCCGGTATAGAACGGGTGGCATTCGGAGCACACTTCAACGTGCAGGTCCGGTTTGCTCATGGTAGAGCGGGTCTTGAACTTGTTGCCGCAGCTGCATGTCACTGCGATCTCTTTGTATTCTGGATGGATGGCGGCTTTCATTTTGTCTTCCTTGCTAAAGTTGGGCGCGGCATTTGTACGCGCACGGATACCGATTAAGGGCGCGCATTATCCATAAAAAGAGGGGGTTGGGCAAATTCTTTTGAATTCGATTTTCTCTGAGGCTGGTTGGTGCAGGATCAGAACTTGAAGATAGCGTTCAGTATGGTTGCTCTGGTGTCAATCTTCGAAGTGGTGCCTAGCTTGCCGTACCTGTCATGCTGAAGGCGCAAAGCAAAATCCCGATTGAAATCATACTGTGCACCGATACTGGCGTTGGTGTTATTGCTGACCTCATGGAATTCCGAATGCCATATCTCATTGGTCGTCGTGATCACAACGAATTCCGCTTCAACATTGGCGCGCAAATATCCAAGCTTGCCTATCAAAGAAAAGGAATCGCCAAAATGCAGGGTGCCGGTTGCCGCAATTTCCCAGCCGACTGCGGACCATGTCCAGGTATATGGTATAGGTCCGCCCCCAGGAACCCCGGCTGGCGGAACGGCCAAAGCACCATCTTCCTCGGCCCTTCCAAAATCACCGTAACTGATTTGCATGCCCCAAGTGGGCGTGAATTGGTAGCCGTAGCCGAGTCTGTAGACGTTGCCTTTTTCAGAACATTTCGCATCTGGCGCAATTGTGGACGAACAAGTCCCATGCGAATTGGATTTTCCGGCGCTGAGTAAGATATATGAATTATGCGAAACACTTGTTTCCTCTGCCATTGTCGGCAGGGCAAATGAGCAGCATACGAATACCAACGCCAATGTGTTGAAACGCATATCCATTATTTTCTAAGCCATCGGCCGACCTAATAGCCACATGGCTAAAGTGGCATTCTTGCATATATTTCTGAAGCGGAGCAATCGAAGAACTACTTGATCTGCCCGCGCTCGATGCTGATGCCGACCTGTTTACAGTTGCGGATGGCTTGCAGCTTGGCCACGCTGACCCTGACCCAAGGAGCGTTGAAGTCCTTGAGGATGATCTGGGCGATGTGCTCGGCCAGCGTTTCCAGCAGGGAGAAATGCCCGTCGCCCAGTACGGTCTGGATATGTTGCGCGACCTGGGCGTAGTCCAGTGCGTCCTTGATGTCGTCGCTCAGACAGGCACGGCTGTTCGGTAGGGCGATGTCGAGGTCGATTTGCAGCGTCTGCGGCACGCGCTTTTCCCAATCATAGATGCCGATGAGGGTGACGACTTTGAGTTCGCGCAGAAAGATGATGTCCATAAGGTTTGAGGCTGGTTGTTTGGTGGCTGTGACACATTCAAGTAAAATCCGCCGCTCGCATTTTAAGGTATTCCAGATGTCCGCTCTTATCTTTGTTGTGTGTGCTTACCTGATCGGCTCGGTTTCTTTTGCAGTGCTGATGAGCAAGGCATTCGGCCTCGCTGATCCACGCTCTTACGGTTCCGGCAATCCCGGCGCGACCAATGTACTGCGTAGCGGCAAGAAGGCGGCAGCGGCGTTGACGCTATTGGGCGACGCGGCAAAAGGCTGGCTGGCGGTGTTTCTGGCGATCCGTTTTGCACCGCACGATGCACAAGGATTGATGATCGTTGCGCTGGTTGCGATAGCGGTTTTTCTCGGTCATGTGTTTCCGGTATTTCTGGAGTTCAAAGGCGGCAAAGGTGTGGCGACGGCGTTGGGCGTGCTGCTGGCATTGAGCGGATGGATTGGTTTGCTCGTGATAGGCACCTGGCTGCTGGTGGCGGTGGTATTCCGCTATTCATCGTTGGCTGCCTTGATAGCGGCGATCGCGGCACCGATCTACGCGATGTTATTCCAATTGCGTCCCGAGTTGGTCTTGGCGACGGCGATCATGTCGATGCTGCTGATCTGGCGGCACAAGAGCAACATCCAGAATCTGATGACGGGCAAAGAAAGCAAGATCGGTAGCAAGAAAGCCGAATCTCAGCCGGAATAATTTATTTCCCTCAAGTCCCAGCGCGGCTTCACATTGAAGCGGTAATCGCGCTGTGCTGGCTGGCTCAATAGTCGCATTGCACCGGCAAAGGCGATCATGGCGCCGTTGTCGGTGCAAAATTCCAAGTCTGGATAGAACGCCGTGCCGCCATTCTTGCCGATAATTTCATTCAGGCGGCTGCGTAACAGTTGGTTCGCGCCCACACCACCAGCCACGACCAACTGATCCAACCCCGTTTGCTTGAGTGCAGACAGTGCCTTGCTTGCCAGCACATCAACGATGGCTTCCTGTGCGGCATGCGCGATGTCGGCACGGGTCTGCACATCCGTTTCATTCTGTCGCGTGAGCGTGAGCACGGCAGTCTTCAGTCCGCTGAAACTGAAATCCAGATCGCCGCTATGCAACATCGGCCGCGGCAATTTGAAGCGTTCCGGAGTTCCCCGCTGCGCCAGCTTTGATAGCAAAGCTCCCCCTGGATATTCAAGGCCCAACAGCTTCGCACTCTTGTCGAACGCTTCTCCTGCTGCGTCATCCACGGATTCGCCTAACAAGGTGTAGTGGCCCACGCCATCCACGCGCATCAATTGCGTGTGACCGCCGGAGACGAGCAGCGCCACAAATGGAAACTTCGGCGCGGGGTCGGCAAGCAACGGAGAGAGTAAGTGCCCCTCCAGATGATGGACACCGATAGTCGGCACATCCAGCGTATAGGCCAGAGCACATGCAATGCTGGCGCCGACCAGTAAGGCGCCGGAAAGGCCGGGGCCCTGTGTGTAGGCGATGGCATCGACGTCCCCGAGCGCGCAGCCTGCTTGCTGCAATGCGCTGCGTATCAGTGGTAATGCATGGCGCACGTGATCGCGCGAGGCGAGTTCGGGCACGACACCACCATACTCGTTATGCAGTGCGATCTGCGAATGCAGCGTGTGCGCCAGCAGGCCGCGCTCGGTGTGATACAGCGCGATGCCGGTTTCGTCACAGGAAGATTCGATGCCCAGTATCAATTTCACAATGCGTTTATTGCAGCAAATTTTCGAGAGGCGCATTGTACGTTTCACCCGCATGGCATAGCGAGCGCACATTTATGTGTAGATTTGTTTACAAAACGCTTGACGGGAGGTTCGCCGTCTATATAATGCGCACCTCTTCGCGGCCGAGGTCGTTGGGGGTTGGCAGTAAAAAGTTCTTTAAAAGATAGAAGAAACAACCGATTAGTGTGGGTACCTGTATCTGGGTGACGAAGTTGCTTAGGCG
>Ga0265324_10000345_pt1 | contig 33698 bp, 33 predicted proteins | sample 41419metaG_FD_198634 | JGI IMG/M metagenome (GOLD analysis project Ga0265324, IMG submission 198634) | Rhizosphere microbial communities from Carex aquatilis grown in University of Washington, Seatle, WA, United States - 4-14-19 metaG | ecosystem: Host-associated > Plants > Roots > Rhizosphere...
GGCAACAAGTGGTTTCAATCATGGCCGCTACCGAAGGTGCTTTTGACGGCCTGCCGATTGTCAACATTAAACCGGCCCAGGCCGCCCTGCTGTCCCAGATGGAACAAAAGCAAAAGAAACTAATCGATAACCTGGACAAAGGTGTGAAGCCGACCGATGACGACAAGAAAACGATTGTTGATGCCGCCAAAGATATCGCCAAGCAATACAAGGGGGTGGCTAAGTAATGGCCCAGACCCAAGCCATTCAGCGGCGAATCCGCTCGGTAAAAAACGCCGGCCAAATCACCAAGGCCCTAGAGGTTGTAGCCGCCAGCCGGATGCGGCGCATCCAGGATTCGGTAACTAAAGTCCGGCATTACGACCAAATCGCCGAATCGATTATGGGGCGGATGGCCTCCAGCCGAGAAGCCCACCAACATCCTTATTTCCGGGCCGGCAGTGGCAAAACTAAACTCTACATTCTTTTTAGCAGCGACCGCGGCCAAGCCGGCGCCTTTAATTCCAATGTTTTTAGCCAAGCCCACCGCTCATTTATGCAAGACAAGATCGACGGTTTTAAATCAATGGCCGTAGTATTTGGCCGCAAAGGGGCTAATCACTTTGCTCACCTGGCTCAGGAAATTGAACTGTTGGGTACTTATGAAAACATCGCCGACATGCCAGACGTAAACATTTTTGCCCCAGTGCTAGAAACTATCAAAGACGGCTATGCCGAAAATAAATTCGCTTCGGTCCAGATTATCTACACCGAGTTCAAATCCAGCCTAAGCCAGCAGGTCCACCAAACCCAGTTATTGCCAATCACCTTGGATGAAGCAGTTCAAACCACCGAAGATAGCGGTATTTCCGAAAACACAGTTTACGAGTTCGAGCCGGGCATCGAGGCAGTTTTAGAAGAAGCCCTGCAGTTATACTTTGAGTCTCGGTTTATGGCCGCCCGGGTAGAATCAGCCGCCAGCGAACACGCCATGCGGATGATTGCCATGGGCAACGCTAACCGTAACGCCCGCGATTTAACAGATGCCTTGACCTTGGAGTTAAATTCGGTCCGCCAGGCCGCCATCACCCAAGAGATTGCCGAAATAACCGGCGGCGCCCAAGCAATTTCAGGCTAACACACAGGAAGGAATAGATATGCCAACAACTACCAAAACTAACAGCAAGACCGGGAGCATAATCCAAATAGTCGGCGTCGTAGTCGACGTCGAGTTTAAAGAACACTTACCGGCGATTTATAACGCGCTGGAAACCAAGCACGATGGCCGTACCCTGGTACTGGAAGTCGCCCAGCACCTCAGCCGCCAAACTGTCAGAGCAATTGCCCTGGGCCCAACCGACGGCTTGAAGCGCGGCGATAGTATCACCGACACCGGCTCCCCCATTAGCGTGCCGGTCGGCGACGCCACTCTGGGCCGGATGTTCAACGTGATCGGTGAGCCAATAGATGGTAAAGAAGCGCCCAAAAACCCCCAAATGGGCCAGATTCACCGCAGCGCCCCTACCCTGGCTGAACAATCCGCCAAAGTCGAACTGCTAGAGACCGGCATTAAGGTGGTTGATTTAATCAGCCCAATTACCAAAGGCGGCAAGGTCGGCCTTTTCGGCGGCGCCGGTGTAGGCAAAACCGTGTTTATCACCGAGCTCATCAACAACATTGCTAAATTCCATAAAGGCAAATCGGTGTTTGCCGGCGTTGGCGAGCGCACCCGCGAGGGCAACGACCTATACTACGAAATGGCCGAGTCTAAAGTTTTGGACAAAACCTCGCTGGTGTTTGGCCAAATGAACGAACCACCCGGCGCCCGCTTGCGGGTTGGTTTTGCCGGCTTGGCAATCGCCGAAAGCTTCCGCGACCAAGGCAACGACGTACTGCTGTTTATCGATAATATTTTCCGCTTTACCCAGGCCGGCTCCGAGGTATCAGCTCTGCTGGGCCGCCTACCCAGCGCCGTCGGCTATCAGCCTAACCTAGCTACCGAAATGGGCGCCCTGCAAGAGCGAATTACCTCCACTAAGAAGGGCTCAATCACCTCCGTCCAGGCAGTCTATGTGCCGGCCGACGACCTTACTGACCCAGCGCCGGCTACCACTTTCGCCCATTTGGATTCCACGGTCGTGCTTAGCCGCGGCTTGACCGAACTCGGACTCTACCCGGCGGTCGACCCGCTGGATTCCAGCTCAACCGTACTGGATCCGGAAATCGTCGGCAAAGAACATTATGAAGTCGCCCTGGAAGTCCAGCGAATACTGCAGCGTTACAAAGACCTACAAGATATTATCTCTATCTTAGGTATGGAAGAGCTGTCCGAAGATGACAAAAAATTGGTGGCCCGGGCTCGCCGCATCCAGCGCTTCTTGACCCAGCCGTTCTTCGTGGCCGAAGTCTATACCAGCTTCCCCGGCCAATACGTTCCGCTCAAAGACACTATTCAGGGCTTCCGGGAAATCCTGGACGGCAAGCACGACGGCAAGACCGAACAGGCTTTCTACATGAAGGGCACGATTGACCAAGTCAAGGATTAGCCAGTGATACATTTTGAGCTTGTCTCTACCACCGGCACCAAATACGATGATGAAGCCTACGAGGTTTTGGTTCCGACCCAGGCCGGCACCATCGCTGTGTTCCAAGACCACATGCCGCTAATTAGCGCCGGGCACCCGGGAGTCGTTAGTATCCGCAAAAAACCGACCGACAAAGATGATGATATGCAGAGTTTTGCGGTTAACGGCGGCGTCATGGAAGTCGACGGCAAAAACTTACGCTTTATCGCCAACGACATAACCGCGCCGGAAGATATCAGCGAAAAGGAAGCCGAAGCCGCCCTGGCCCGGGCCGAAGACCTGGTCAAAAACGCCGACAGCCAGTCGGCTCTAATAGAAGCCCACCACATGCTGCACCACAGCCGGGCCCAGCTGAACGTCTCACGGCTCAAACGCCGTCATTACCGTTAATCTATAGAGCGGATTCTAATTTTATCCAGCCGGAAATTGGCCGATAGAATCAGGCTTAATACCAGGCCGGTGTATACCAGTCCCGTGACACAAGAGCTAAGCATTGGGGCGTGAGTACTGATCACCAGGTAAGTACCGCTGGCCAAGGTTGCGCCGACTAAAGCCGATGAAACCCGCAGGCTTTTTAGAGCCGGCCTAAAAACCGTATAGGTCGAGACAACCACGCTGGTTAGGGCAATGATGATGTGGGCAAGCAATAGCATATTCAAATTATTATACGCTATGTTTACGGTAGCCAAGCATTAACCGACAGCATAAAACTAAATACCAGAGTGACGACTAGCGAATAGAAGAAAACCCGACGGGCCCAGGCCTCATCATTGTCCGCACTAAAGCCTTTAACCGCCAGCCGCAGCCAAGCCAGCGCCGCGGCGCCGACTACTACTAAATATGTGTAGCCGGTGTAGCCTAAGACGCTAAGCATAACTACTGCCGCGATAAATGCCAAGATATAGAGAGTAATCTGCGTCTTAGCCGCCGCAATTCCCTTCCTAACCGGCAGTACCGGCAAGCCGGCGGCTTTATAGTCTTTGAACCGATAGATGGCAATCGCGTAAAAATGCGGCATCTGCCAGAAAGTCAGAATCAAAAAAAGTAGCACCGCAGCGCTATCAAATCGGTTAGCTACCGCCACATAGCCAGCCGCCGGCGGCGCCGAACCGGCAATGCTGCCAACTATTGTGCCGTAAACCGTGCGGCGCTTAGTAATCGCGTAAAATACTACATAAACCAAAATGGCGATGGCGCCGATTAGCACCGTCCGCCAGTTGGTATATATGCCTAAAATTGTAAAGCCGAGTATCCCCAGCACCGACGCATATATTAAAGCCGTGCGGCCGGGAATTATATTCCTAACCAGCGCCCGGTTTTTAGTCCGGGCCATATGCTTATCAATACCGCGATCAATATAATTATTAAAAACGCAGGCCGAGGCTATAACCAACGATGTACCAGCTAATACGGCCAGCAGTAGTCCAAACTGAATGTGGCCTTTACTCGCCAGAAAGAACCCGGCGGCAGCGTAGATGATATTGCCGTAAATAATACCGGGCTTGGTCAGCGCGTAGTAAGTTTTTAGCTGGGTTTTGGATAAGTTATGGATGGACGCCCTCGTCTTGAATTATGGCTTTATCGGTTTGGGCTGGCGTTTGCATATTGTAATTGAGGTTATTCATAATCCATATCGAACCCAGCACCAGAATTAGTACCACAATCGCCGCGAACGAGGCCACCAGCAGGTTCCAACGCGGTTTGGACTCACGGTCCAGATGCAAGAAGAATACCAGCTGGACAAACAACTGGGTGATAGCCAGTACCACGACAGTTACCACCAAGAACTGGTGCGAGAACATCGGCTGGCCGGAATTTTTGTGCTGCAGCACCAGCCAATAAGCTACTACCGTCAAGACCAACGACAGGATGAACCCAGCAATGTAGCCGGCCAGGCTGCCGCCCGGTGATTCCTCGTAAACTTCGGTGGCGTTAGGATTATTTTCCATTTTATAAAGCTCCCATTAGATAAACGATGGTAAAGATAAATATCCAAATAATATCTAGAAAGTGCCAGAATAAGCTCAGCAAGCCTAGACGGCGTAGCGAAACCGGCGTTAGGCCGTTTTGGCGGACTCTAACCATCATCACGCCCATCCAGATTAAGCCGCTGGTTATGTGGGCGCCGTGGGTACCAACCAGCGTAAAGAAGGCCGACAAAAAGCCGCTGCGGCGCCAACTGTTGCCCTCGGCGTATAGGTGGTGAAATTCGGTTAATTCCAGACCCAGGAAGGCTAGCCCCAGCACAAAAGTCAGACCAAACAGCATCAAGACCTGGCGTTTATCACCACGGCGGGCGGCCAGCATCGCCAGGCCGCAGACAAAACTACTGGTTAACAGTATTAGAGTTTCGGCCAGCACGAAATTGAGGCTAAATAATTCTTTAGCGCCCGGGCCGCCGTAAGTATTGCCGTGCAGCACTGCATAGGTAGCAAATAAGCTAGCGAACAGCACGCAGTCGGTCATTATATATATCCAAAAACCAAACAAGCTCTTGGATTCTTCTGGTTCTACTGTGACAGTCTTCAGGGTCGAAACAGCTTCGCTCATACGGCGGCTCCTTCCTCGATAGCCCGCACTTGGGCTGCTGATATCCGATATTCGGTATTCTCATCAGATGCCCGGATGATAATAGCCGTGATTATACCCAGTAGGCCTAAAGCCGCCAGCCAGTAAATATGCCAGATAAAGCCAAAGCCGACTGCAAAGGCCAAGCCGGCAATAATTATCGCTATCGGAGTATTTTTGGGCATGTCGATGGCTTCATACTCCAACGGTTCAGTTGTTTTTTTGGCGTGCTTCATCGTCCAGAAAGCGTCGCGGCCAGTAACCTCTGGCAACAAGGCAAAGTTATAAACCGGCGCCGGCGAGCTGGTAGACCACTCTAGGCTCCGGCCGCCCCATGGGTCCCCCGTGGTGTCCATATTTTTGTGCCGGTCTTTAATGCTAACCAACAATTGTAGAGCCTGGAAACCGATACCAGCTACAATAACCGCCACGCCAACCGCCGCTACGATAAACAAACCCTGCCAGCCCATTGAAGCGTCGTAGTGATCTAACCGCCGGGTGGCGCCCATAATGCCCAATATGTAGAGTGGTATAAAGGCCAGTAAAAAGCCAACCAGCCAGCACCAAAAAGCGTAGCGCCCTAGACGTTCGTTAAGCTTAAAGCCAAAAATTTTAGGGAACCAATAGTGCAGCCCAGCCAGGTAGCCAAAAACTACACCGCCAATTATCATCGTGTGGAAATGGGCGACCAAAAACAGGCTGTTGTGCAACTGGAAGTCGGCCGGCGGTACGGCCATCATCACACCGGCGGCGCCACCAACCGTAAAAGTGGCCACAAAGCCTAGGAACCACAGCATCGGCACGCTGAATTTAATTCGGCCGCGGTACATCGTAAACAGCCAGTTAAACACCTTCACGCCGGTCGGCACGGCAATCACCATCGTCATCACCCCAAAGAAGGCATTAACATCGGCCCCGGCGCCCATCGTAAAGAAGTGGTGCAGCCAGACCAAGAACGACAGAGCAACTATAGCCCAGATGGCAATCACCATTGACTTATAGCCAAACAAGCGTTTGTGCGAAAAGGTCGATACCACTTCGGAAAACACCCCGAAAGCCGGCAAAATCAGGATGTAGACCTCCGGATGGCCCCAAGCCCAAATCAGGTTAACGTACATCATCGGGTTACCGCCAAAGTCAGACGTAAAGAAGTGCATACCCAGCAACCGGTCCAGTGCCAGCATGGTTAGCGTAGCTGTTAATATCGGAAAGGCGAAAATTACCAGCGACATCGTGCCCAACACGCTCCAGGCGAACATCGGCATCCGCATTAGGCTCATACCCGGCCGGCGCATCTTTATGATGGTGGCAAAAAAGTTAATGCCGGCCAACAAGCTACCGACCCCGGCAATCTGCAAACTCCATAACCAGTAATCAATCCCGACTCCGGGGCTGTAGCGCAGCTCGCTCAACGGCGGATAGGCCAGCCAGCCAGCCGACGAGAACTCGCCGAGTACCAGCGACAAGTTAATCAGAGCCATGCCTGAGGCAAACAGCCAGAAACTGGTAGCGTTAAGAAACGGAAAGGCTACGTCGCGCGAGCCAATCTGCAGCGGCAATATCAGGTTTATCAAACCAAACATCAAGCCCATTGCTAAGAAGAAAATCATAATCGTGCCGTGGGCCGAAAAGACTTGCTGGAACTGATCGGAGCTCAAAAAACCGTGGGCATTACCTACCGAAGTGGCTTGCTGGGCCCGCATCATAATCGCGTCGGTTACGCCGCGCAGTCCCATAAGAGCCGCCACGATTATGTACATCACGCCGATTTTCTTGTGATCAACCGTGGTCAGCCACTCGCGCCATAGCCATTTCCAACGTTTAAGATAGGTCAGAGCCGCAACCGCCGCCAACAGCCCCAAACCCATCGAGGCAATTCCGATTAGCTCAACTGGCCCGTGCTGCAGGGCGTGCCAGTCCAGCCGGCCCAACAAGATGCTCCCCGCCTTAATAGTTAACATGATTATCCATCCCCGCCATATTATCAACCGGAACCCCCAGCTGGTGACCCGGCATCATATACTGCATTATCACGTCATCATATAAATTAGCGGCACTGGAACCAAACATGGCTACCTGATTATTTTCGCTGGGCTGGGCCAACTGGCTGTATTGGTTGAGGCTCAGCTTATTAGGCGACTGCTTGACCGTTTTAACCCACTTATCGAAGTCGGCCTGGTTGGTGGCTTTAGCCGTAAACTTCATGCCCGCAAACCCCCGGCCACTGATGTTAGCCGAGCTGCCGGCAAAATCCCCGGTCTGGTCGGCCATTAGGTGCAGCTGAGTGGTCATGCCGCTCATGGCGTAGATTTGGCCGCCCAGCTTGGGTATCCAGAAAGAGTTCATCGGCGCATCGGAAGTTATTTGGAAATTAATCGGAGTGTTCACCGGAAATTGAACTAAATTCACCGTGGCGATGTTTTGCTCCGGGTAAATGAACAACCACTTCCACTGCAGCGCCACAACCTGTACCGGCAGCGGTTTTTGGTTTGAGCTAAGGGTTTTAGAGGGGTCTAGAGCATGCGAGCTGTTCCAGGTAATAAAGGCCAGAATCGTGATTATCGCCAGCGGCACGGCCCACCAGATAAACTCCAGCCTGGCGGCGTGGTCCCAGTTGGGCGAATATTTTTTGGGTTTTTTATTGGTTTCTCGATAGTTCCAGACAATGTAGCCGGTAAGTATGAACACCGGTACTATTACAACTACAGCCAGTAGTGTAGTGATGGCAATTAAGTGTTTCTCTTTTTGGCCGATAACACCGGCCGGGCTCAGTACAGCTATATCATGAGTTGTCAGATAGTGAACCAGCAGACCAACGACAGCTATCAGAAGTACAACTAAAACTCCCAGCTTGTATTTCCTGCTCATGTTTAGATTTATTATAACAGTTTCGAGCGCCTATCCTACAGATACGGTAATCGCGGTATAGTAAGTATACGAATGGCACAATTAGACCTAGCGAAAAGTTTGAATACTCCGCGGCTAACGGCTTTTATTAAGAAGGTAGATAAGCGTTTGGCTGCTGGGGCCGGCACAAGCTCTCCGGCCCTAAAGCCGCTGCTACGCCAGACGCTGGACGCCAAAAGCAAGCGACTGAGGCCGTCATTAGCACTAGCTTGCGGCTTAGGAGCTAAAGCCAATGATAGTTTTATCGCCGCTGGTGCGGCTATCGAGCTAGTGCATTTGGGCAGCTTAATTCACGATGACATTATCGATAAAGCCGATAGCCGCTGGGGCCGTCCCACCATCAATGCCTCGGACGGGCAAGCCGCCGCGCTGCTAGCCGGTGATTTTTTGTTGGCCCGGGCCGCCAGCCAAGCGGCCTTGGTTAGCCCTGTGGCCGTCCAACTTATATCCGATGCAATTGCCACTTTAGCCGAGGGTGAAAGCCTGGAAATTACCGACAGATATAAGCCCGGCCGAACTATAGATTCGTATTTGGCCTGCATCAGCTCTAAAACCGCGGCCTTAATCTCGGCGGCATGCCGGCTGGGCGCTACCTGCGCTGGGCTCAACAGCAAGCAAACTGATGCCTTGGCTGTGTACGGCCAAAACCTCGGGTTGGCCTTTCAAATGATTGACGATTTAATGGACATCTTATCTACGCCTCAGTTACTAGGCAAACCGGTTGGCAGCGATGCCAAATCCGGTGTGTATACCCTGCCGGTTTTAGTTTCCTTACAGAGCCCAAACCAAAAAACACTCAAGGTTTTACTGGCTAAACCAAGTTTTTCAAACTCGGCATTGGCAAAACTTTTGCTTGATAATGGTTCAATTGCTCAAGTTATTGCTGAGATAAAAAAATATAACCGCCGGGCCCAAAATGCTTTGGCCGGTTTTGACATTCCAGTTGTCGCCAGACTGTCAGCTTTTCCCGATAGCTACCTGGACTGGGCGCTGAGCAATCAAGTCGCTCCAACCTACCAAGCTGAAGTTAATCCATACCGATATCCCGGATAGCGACTTGTGCGACATCAACCGAGGCTGGAAAGATTACTATCTGAATCCGATTAAAGCCCTTCTGGAAAAATCGTAGAGAATTTTTAAGCTCGGCGTGAGGCCAAAGCCAAGCGCAACACTTCAAGGGGCATGACCTCCGCGGCGCGTGGAATTAAGCCGGTTTTAGGACTAGCTTTGAGCCCATCTATAGATACAGCGTAGTAGTCTTCAAGCCAAGCTTTTGACTCCGGCTGGTTGTCAGGGCTCCAGGGACCGCCGACCGAAGCTCCCACTAGTTCTCCAAAGCGATTGACTACCGGGCCGCCGCTGGCCCCGCCCCTAATCGAATTTTCAGTCTTCCGCCAGTACTGCAAACCGGATAACACTGTGTAGGTTGCCGGCCAATCAAAGTCTTGAACTACCACGCCGCCGTATGTATAAGGTTCGCCCATGGGCGCCTGGTTCTGGTAGTTCTTAAAAAACACCCAGTCGCCGCGACCAGGCTGTTCGGCCGCCAGTTTTAATACACCCGAGCCGATTTTATGGCTGAGTATAAGCACTGCAATATCTATATCCGGCGAGATAAACTCTTTCCTTTTTTTCCCATTTATGACTACGCTTTGTTTGACTGCCGGATCGTAGATTTTACCATCGCTCTCAAACATATAACAGCCGCCGAGTACTTGGCTAGATTTATTGTTGCCATCATGCACCTTAATTAAATTCATCGGCATATGCCGAGGAACGTGGGCAGCGGTAATTACTACCTCCCTCCCCTTATAATCCTCAACCAACTCTCCGCTACCGGCCCGATCGCCGGCAACAACTTCTACCAGAGAATTTTCAACTTTTTTATCTGTCGAAGGCGACAAATCACGCGGGTCACCAATAATACCCTGCTTGGTAGCGAGGAGTTTTAGAGGTTTGTGATTAGCGATATTCTGCTGGTTTTCAATTCTATATTGTTGAGCCCAGGTGCGTTCCCAGCTAGGATAGGCGTAGCTATTCTTAGGTGGTGCCGGTGGAATAGAATTCATAGTCGTATTAGTGCGCGGTTGGTCGTAACAACGTTCTAGGCCAGGCAACGTTTCTGCAGCGCTGGCCCGGTTTGTTTCATTCCAAAAGAAGACACCGGCGCCCAACGACAAGCCGGCCACTATAGATAGAATCTCCCAGCGCGGTCTGCGCCCAGGCAAGAATTTCATTTCTGCGTTAATCATATCGGCGATATTATACAAGATTATACGATTATTGTCCAGCTATCAGGGGGTTGACATTGGGGGTAGCCGGGAATAGCATAAGCGTAGTAGGCGTAAATCCTTAAAAAAGAAATACACTACAAACAGATTCTATCCTGCTTGCAAGGGGAATAAAAAAACCAGTCTGATCAACTGGTTTTTTTGTAAGCTTACTTGGAAAGCTTAATTATATCTATCAGGCTGTTAACCAGCTCGGCGTGGCTCCAAACTAGCGGCGTAACACCTAGCGGCGAGTTATTCTCAGGATCGAATTGCTCGCTTAAAACCCCGCTGGATTGCTCGCGAGCCAGCGCCCAATCTATTAAGTGCCGAGCCGGCTCGGTTTGTCCGGCTACCAGATAGTATTGGGCCAGCCATAGGGTGCAGACTATCCACGGGTTACCGGTGTAATCATGTTTGGTCAGGAAATAATTGTCGTGTTCGTAGCGCGCTACGCCGCCGCTGGGAGAGGTGTTGAGCAGCCGTTTTTCGACTTCTTTGGCGGTACTGGTTACCCGCTCGTCGTCTATCGCCAGGCCGGCATACATAAACGGGCCGTACAGGCTGGAGATATCCAGAGTATTATCGTAAGTTAAATCACCGTTTTCCTCTAGCAAAAAGCCTTTGATGAAGTAGCCGTCTTGGTGGTAGAGCTTATCGATGTTACTCAGAATACTCTCGGCCGCCCGCTTCCAGCGTACGGCGTCGTCCGGCCTATCTAATGTTTCGGCCATTTTAGCGGCGGCTTTAAGGCCGGCAATCACGGTGCAGGTTGTATAGGTAGAGGTTAAGAACTTCTCTTCCCACAAATCGTAGCTGGCATGCGGCAGGCCGGTCTGCTCATCAATAAAGCGGCTCATAAAGTTGGCGCACGGCACGATAAAACTATGGTAGAGATTTTCGACCAGCGTTTTATCTTTACTGGCTTCGTAGTACTCGCCGATGATAAATATTACGCCGGCGGTCTCATCTTCTTGAATAGCCAGTTCCTTGCGGCGGCCGTGAACTAACGGGTGCCAGGTGCTACCGATGGCCCGGTCCGGCTGGTATTTGTGCATTAAGTAACCGTCTTTGTGCATAGTCGCCCGAGCGAAATCAAAAAACTGCTGTGCTTCGTTAAAATGCCCCAGCCGAATGAGCGGCCAAAGAGCGTAGACCGCATCACGCGGCCAACAATAACAGTAGTAATCGCGGCCGTAATTAAAGATGCTGGAATCACCGCTGGCTAATACTGAACCACGTTCGTCGCAATGGGCTTTGATTATCATCAAACTATGCTGCAAACTGCGCCGGTAATTATCCGGAATATCCAGTTTGTTCTCGGCCAGCCACTGCCGCCAGTGGTTACGGACTTGTTCCAGTTTATCTTCCATATCTTGGTTTTTGAACTTAGCGTGGATAACCTGAGCATCGCTTTGGCTGCTGGCGGCTACTACCCAGTAGTCCAAAACAGCTGATTCGCCGCCCCTTAAGCTTTTGCGGAAGCGAATCACGCTATCTACACCGCCGTGCTCCACGGCATTACCGGATAACTCGCCGTCTTCGGCATCAAGATAGGTGCCGGCTTTGCCTTCAATCCCGTAATTGCCGACGGCGTATTGGTCAAAGGTCTCGCCGTTGGCAAACTTGCCGGCAATCAATAGCGACAAGCGGCCTTTGTAATCCAAGATGTAATCATCCTCCGGCACATACAGCGCCGTATCGGCCCGGCCGGCCCGGGATATCTGAAAGACCTGGTGCATAAACAGGCGGATATCGCGTTCGGTATCATGTTCGTTGGTTAGTGTAATGTGCCGGACTAAGGAGTTAGACTCATCGTCAATATAGTCTTGAAGTAGTAGCGATATGCCCAAATCTTGCGACCGCATCTTAATACTGCTGATCAAGGCCTGGACCTCAAAGTCGACGTGGATCTCCCACGAGCCGTCATTGGTCCATTTGAACTGGCCATCGGCCCAAACCCCGATTTTGTGCTGGGAGCTACGGGCATTGGTCAGATTTTCCAAGCCGACGTAGGGGTAATAAAAATCGTGCACCAGGCCGTTTTCGTCCAGGCCAACGAACATCTGCCCATTACTGAGTACTACCAACCGGCCCATTAACAGCAACCCTCACGAATATATGAACTTTTCACAATCCCACCCGCTTTCAAACTGATTATACCTTAATCCCCTGCTCGGCCAGACGGAATTGTAAATCGTGGTAAGCATTCATGAAGTTGATATAGGCCTCGTACGGCGAATCATAAGGGCTAAAGTAGGCGTGGATGTCGCCGTCGTTGAACCATTTGGTGCACATATAGTAAAAATGGTCGGAGGTCTGCAGGCGTCGCCAATCCTCAATCAGCGCCAAGTCTTTACTATCGATAATTTTTGATTGCAAATCGTACAAAGCCTTGATAGCCGCGCCTTGCATGGCATTACCCAGCCAGGCCGACAAGTCGCGCTCGGTATCGGCCCAAGTGACCGTTTGCGGCACGTCTATCTGGCCGACCGGCTGGTTGGCGTCAATTACTTCGCTGACAGTCATAAAGCTGTGCCCCTCGGTTTTTAGCCACTCGCCCGGCAAGTGGCTCAGAAAATCAAATATGCCGGATTCTTCCCATTGGTGCTCGCCGAAAGTTTCGTAGTCCATAAACAGGTTAAAGTTTGTGCCATTGCGGTCTTCGCTGAGCCAGTGCGAGAATTTGTCGGCGGTTAGCGGCCACTCCGCCCAGTCGTGGTCGCCGAACCTAAAGGCGATGTCGTCGCTGAGTTTGTAGTTTTTCATTAACAAGCGGATTTGGTCAGTGTAAACCGGCCGATAAACAAAGTTTGGACTGCGCCACTCCAGCACCGGGTCCCAGCCTTCGGCCAAGATACCTTTGTAGCCGGCGCCGTCCGCCCAATAAGCCAGGTCATTATTATAGGCCAGCTCGGTGTTGCGGAAAACTTGCGGTGTTTGGCCAAAGACCTCTTGGATTTTACGTTTGTGCATATCAACCTGCATCTCAAACTCGGCGCGGGAGTAGAAAAACGCCAAACTGTGGTGGTAGGTTTCGGCCAAAATCTCTACCCGGCCAGTGTCGCACAAGTCCTTGAATGATTGCAGGGCCTCGGGCGCCCAGCGTTCCAGCTGTTCAATAACTGTTCCGGTCAAAGACAAGCTGAGTTTGAATTCCGGATTATCCTGCAGCAGTTTCAGCAAGCGGGCGTTGGTCGGCAGGTAGGACTTTTTAGCGACCTTTTTTAAAATCCGCTCGTTGTTGGTCTGGGAATCATGGTCGGTATCAAAGTAATCGTGGCTAACGCCGCTATCAAAGATTGTGTAATGCCGGATGCGATAAGGCTGGTGCACGTGCATATATAAGACGATGGCTTTGCTCATACCGCGACCCCCGGAGCGTGCCTTTGATATAGGCTGGCGACTTTGTCACTGGCGCTATCCCAAGATAGGCGGATATATTCCCCGTAGGAACTATGTAATAGCTCGTCGCGCAAAGAGTCGTTTTGGACCACTGCGGTTATTTGGTTAGCCATCTCGTTGATATCCCAAAAATCGACTTTCAAACAGTTGAGCAGCACTTCGCTAATGCCGGATTGTTTGCTAACTAACGCCGGTGTGCCATAACCAATAGCTTCTAGTGGCGTTAGGCCAAACGGTTCGGAAACCGACGGCATGACAAATAGGTCGCCGATAGCATAGGCGTCGCGCCATTTTTTACCGCGCTGAAAATCAGTGAACAATACGTTCGGGCCAATGCCCAGTTCGGCCGCCAGGTCAATCAATTCATAGTACTGTTCGCCGCTGCCGACTATTAAAAATAGGGTTTTGGGCGCATGAGCCACAACCTCTTTGGCGGCTCGCATCAGATTGGGTAGGCCTTTTTGAATGGTCAAACGACCGACATTGACCACCACCCTATAGCCTTGTGAGCGCATCATGTCTAAGTAGCGATAGATGTTATTATCGTCCAACGGCGCTATATCGCCCGGTTCGATACTGTTATGAACCACCTCTATCTTATCGGCCGGAATTCCATAGTCTTCAATAATGGCGTTCTTGGTGCGCTGGCTGACGGCGATTACCCTATCGGCCATCAGCATCGACATCTCTTCAATTTCCCGCACGAATGGGTTGCCGTGTTTGCTACCCGAGCGGTCGGATTCTACGGAGTGAACATGCAGAATAATCGGGCATTTTTTAAGCTCTTTAACTCGCATAGCCGCTCGGAAAGTCAGCCAGTCGTGGGCGTGCACGATGTCAAACTCCTTAGCTTGGACCAACCGGACAACGGCTTCCTCATATAACTGCTGTTGATCGTAAATATCCAGCCATTCCTCCGAGCCGTCATCCCTCACATATTTGTGGCTATCATAAGCTATGCCGGAGCGCAGCACAGAAGCCACGCCTTGCGGATGGGCCGCCGTAACAGTCATAAAATCGATGCCGTGGTCCGCCTGGTACGGCAGAATAAATTCGATATCGATATTTTTTTTGGCTAGCGCCTTACAGAGCTGGAAACATGCCATTCCCAGCCCCCCGCTATTGTGAGGAGGTAGCTCCCACCCGAGCATCAGGATTTTCATCGCCCTCTTTTTTATTAATATTTTTGATTTTTCCGTGCTAAAAAACACAGATACGAGCCGCTAGGCATAACCGCTTTACCCCTAAATCTTAACACAGGTATTACCGAAGTCAAACTACTGTCAGCCTGATTCCAAAATGCCGCGTATCGCACGAGAAAGGTTGCTCGGGATATATCAGGACTCTTGTTCGGTAAAGACTACCAGGCGCTGACTAAACAGGTAGGTGCCCGGTTTGATTTGTCCGGTACAGGTTATTAGGTTCAGCCCCGGTTGGCCGGCAGTAATCGGCTTGGTGGCGGCCGCCATATCAACATTCGTACTGCTATAGGCTTGGGTCTTTACCACCCGATAAGTAAACATTTTCCCATCGCCCCTCTGTATTTGAACTTCGTAGCCAATCTTCAGGTCTTTTAGGCCGTAGAAAACACCGTGGGTGCTCAAGCTGGAAACGTGGCCGTCAATCAGCATCGCCCCCGCCTGCCCCGGCAGCGAGCTGGCGTTATACCAACCGGTGTCATAGACGTTGGTTGGTACCATCAGTTGGTTCTGGCTATTGACCCCTAGCGGCTTGATCCGGGCTTTAACTCCCAGCTCAGGAATAATTAGATATCGTGGCATGTTTGGGGCAACCGTGTAGCTATTTATGTCACTCGCACCGGGCTTGACGGTACTCGGCACGATGGTATCAGCGGCGCCGGACGGAGTTTTTTTACTGAGCGCTGTGACTTGCTTTTGGTTGGCCCGGTTAATCCGCCAATCGTTAAGGCCGATGGCAATACTGACGATGAAAAGCACCACCGCCAAGCTAATCAAAATTGTGGCAGTTTTAGGCCGCCGGCTAGGTCTTTTCTTGTGAGAAACAACATTATAATGCTCAACGGCTCTAGGAGTAGGCGCTGTCGCCGGGCCGGCGATTGGCTTGAGCGGTCTTAACGGCCGCGTATTAATATCATTTATCAGGTTCTTTGGCGCGCCATCCGTCATTCTATGCCTATTGTAGCAAAGCGTATCGGCTGACCCGCTCTAGTGTGGCGAGACTTCGATTGACATGTCGTATCTGTCAGCGGATAATCGATATAATCACATACTTAATAAAAATCGTTTACTCAAAAGGGGCGAGCATTGGTAAAATCATCGTTAAGCAAAGGCTATTGTAAAGTTGTCTTAGGGGCCAGAAAGTTAACCCCCCGATTGATGCTGATTTTGAGCGTCGTGGCTTTTGTGGCCGCCGCTTTGGCGCCGTTGGCCCGGCCAACATCCGCTAGCGCTTCGGGCAATGCTACCTATAGATACACTAAGACTTTCGATACGACCAACGGCAGTGCTACTGGCACTAGTGTGACAACTGACCATAGCGGGAACGTTTATCTAGGCGGAATTTTTTCCGGCACAGTTATATTTGATGGCTCTGGCGGCAGTGATAGTCAAAACGCCCCGGGCGGCCAGGATAGTTTTATCACTAAGTACAATCCGAATGGCAGTTACGCCTGGACCAGAACGTTTGATACCACGATTGGAAATAGCAGCATAATTAGCGTGGCCGCCGATAACAGCGGGAACATTTACGCGGCAGGTGTGTTTTCCGATACCGTAATATTTGATGGTGTGGGCGGCAGTGATAGCCGAACTTCTGTCAACCAAGATAGTTTTCTGACTAAATATACTGCTAACGGCTCCTACGGCTACACCAAAATCTTCGATACTACCAATGGAGGGGCTGACGGCTACGGTGTAGCTACTGATTCCAACGGTAACCTTTATGTAGAAGGGTACTTTTTTAGCACTGTAGTATTTGATGGCGTCGGTGGCAGCGATAGTCAGACAGCTGCCGGCGGTAACAATAGTGCCTTTCTGACCAAGTACAATGCCAACGGTTCCTACGGCTATACCAAGATTTTTGATACCACCAATGGCGGTGCTGCCGGAACCGGCGTGGCCACCGACGCCAGCGGTAACATTTACATGGCGGGCTACTTTACTGGCGCCGTGATATTTGACGGAGCTGGCGGCAGTGACAGCCAGACAGCTGCCGGCGGTAACAATAGTGCCTTTCTGACCAAGTACAACGCTAACGGCAGCTATGCCTACACTAAGAGTTTCGATACCACCAACGGTAGCGCCACAGGCGCTGGTGTTGCCGCCGATGCCAGCGGCAACGTATATATAACTGGTAGTTTTGGTGGGACCATAGTGTTCGACGGCGTAGGCGGCAGCGACAGCCAGACCAACGCCGGTAGCGACACTGCCTTTCTAACTAAATACAATGCCGATGGCAGCTATGCATACACTAAGAGCTTCGATACTACCAGCGGTAGTGCCAGCGGTAATAGCGTCACAACCGATGCCAGCGGGAATATATACCTCACAGGCAATTTTACTAACACTGTAATTTTTGACGGTACTGGCGGTAGCGATAGCCAAAATGACGGCAACAGCGGCAGTGGAGATTCTTTCCTGACTAAATACAATGCCGACGGTTCTTACGCCTACACCAAGACGCCCGACGCCGCAGGTGGTAATGCCTTTGGCAATAACATAGCCGCCGACAGCTTCGGTGATATTTACGTAGCAGGCAACTTTACCGGTACTATAATTTTTGACGGTGTTGGTGGCACTGATAGTCAGACAGATGCCGGGGGTAATAGTAACAGCTTTTTGCTTAGCTACGGTACGGGTGTGCCCAGTCCTCCGGTAACACCACCACCCGAAGCGCCTAACACCGGAGTTGGCCTGGCCGCTATACATTATAGCTATAGCTTGGGGCTCAGTATGATTGCTGGCAGCTTATTGGTTATAGGTATAGTTCGTTATCGCAAAGAAGCCATAGATTTGAAATAGTTCTAACCGAGACAGTCAATAGATTAGAACCTGCTCAGGCTTGATGTACCATAGAGGTATGAATAAACTAAAAATCTCCGGCGGCACAGTACACGCAATGCCGGCAGATTTAAAAAAAGCTCTGGCCTCTGACGAATCCGCGCAGGAACGGTGGGAAGACCTTACGCCGCTGGCCCGTAATGAGTGGATTTGCTGGAATGTAACTAATAAGCTGCTCCAGACCAGAAAAAATCACATCGAACGGACGATTACGGAGCTTTTGGAAGGCAAGCGCCGCCCGTGCTGCTGGGTGGGCTGTATGCACCGTCAAAAAACCGGCAAATAAGTTACTTTGCTTCGGCGCCTTTGATAATTAGCTGTAGCCCAGCGGCATAGGCTTTGTCTTCAATATCAACGCCTTTTCGGTATTCTTTGACAGCGCTCGCGAGATTAGGATAAGCGTCGGAGAAGTCGCTATCCACGAATGTAGCGATGTCCTTGGGTTTTGGTCCCGCTTGCTCCTCAATAACAAAGCCAAAGGTATACTGCACGGCAGTCATTACTGTATATAGTGCTGTTTTTTGACTGATGCCCGCACTAGTCAAAGACAAAACCGAATCCTCGAATATCTGTGCCAATGTCTTCGCCGGATCCAGTCGTGCGCCAGCCACGACTCGGCCGCCGTCGGGATAAGCCAGCATTGCCTTGCGCAGTTTAGTCATGTGCCGGGTTAACCAATCTTGCCACGTCTCATTCTCGGCCCGAGGTTTAGCCTCACTAAATTCTCGCCTCAAGATGGCCTCAGCCATATAATCAACCAGGTCCGATTTGTTTTTGAAGTACCAGTACAGCGCCGGGGCTTTGATATCCAGCTTTTTGGCAATATCGCGAAGTGACATTTCATTCAAACCACCGCTGGCCAAAAGCTCGAGAGCCGCAGATATAATCTGCTCCTGCTTGAAATTTAGCTTGCCGTTTAGCTCGGCTGTCTTTTGATCAAAGCGTTGGTTAATCCGCTGGCGATGCGCGTCGAGTTGTTCATTAATTTGCGCCCGCTTGCGCTCAAGCTGCTCCATAACGTGTTTTCTAATCTGTTCGTCCATATCGGTGAGTATAGCACTTGACATCAAAATTGAACAGTGTTAAGTTGAAAGTAAGTTTATTTAACACTGTTAAGGAAATAGTTTGAAACAACCAACCAACACAAATCTAGCGGTCGAGGCCAAAGGATTAGTAAAAGTCTTTGGAGACAACCGGGCGGTAGACGGCGTCGACCTAAACGTAGCAACCGGCAGTATCTACGGCGTACTTGGGCCTAATGGCGCCGGTAAGTCCACAGTAATCAATATGCTGGCGACGCTTATGAACCCGGATGGCGGTTCGGCTAAAATATTTGGCCACGATGTCGTAAAAGAGCCGCAAGTTGTACGGCAACTGGTCGGCGTCACCGGACAGGTAGCGACTGTTGATGAGGGCTTATCTGCAACCGAAAATCTAATTATCTTTAGTCGCTTACTCGGGCTAAGTAAATCTCAGTCCAAGAAAAAAGCCGAGGAACTTTTGGAAGAATTTGGGCTGACTAAAGCCGCCAAGCGGCCGCTTGCTAAATTTTCCGGTGGGATGCGCCGCCGGCTCGACCTGGCTGCCAGCCTGATTGCCCAGCCGCCACTCATTTTCCTGGACGAACCCACCACCGGCCTTGATCCCCGAACCAGAAACCAAATGTGGGACACTATTCGCCAGCTGGTTTCAAAAGGCTCAACTATTCTACTGACGACCCAATATCTGGACGAAGCCGACCAACTGGCCGACCGTATCGCCGTCATAGACCGGGGTAAGGTTATCGCCGAAGGTACCGGTTCTGAACTAAAAGCATCCATCGGTACCGCCACTCTGCAGCTGAAACTGGCCGCCGAGAAAGATATCAATGAATCCATGCTGATTACCCAAAAAGTGCTTGGGGTAAAAGCCAGTAATCCAAGCGAGAAGCGCATCACCGCACCCATGGCTAACCCCGATTTAGTAACTGACTTGCTGGTCGCGCTGCGCGCTAGCAAGATTCACCTAAGCCAAGTCAGCGTACAAGAGCCGACCCTTGATGAAGTTTTCTTAACGCTCACCGGCAAGCCCACACAGGCAGAGGAAGGAGCCACGCAATGACCGACACGCAAATTGTCCCAGGCGCCCAACGCCAACTAAAGAATCACGCCAGCTTGCGCCAAACCATCCGTAACTCGTTTACGATGGCGTATCGCGGACTATTGAAGTTCCGCCGGACTCCCGAGCAGTTTTTTGACGTAGTGCTACAGCCAATATTGTTTGTCCCGATGTTCGCTTATATCTTCGGTGGCGCCATAGCCGGTGGGGTAAAGTCGTATCTGCCGATTATTATCCCAGGTATCCTGGTGCAGACAATTATTACTGCTTCGGTCGTAACCGGCGTACAGTTGCGCGAGGATATGGAAAAAGGCGTATTCAACCGCTTTAGGTCTTTGCCGATTGCCCGGGTTGCCCCGCTGGCCGGCGCCCTGATCGCCGACACTGTTCGGTATGTTATAGCCGCCACCATAACCTTTGCTATGGGCTATTTACTCGGTTATCGGCCAGGGGCCGGGGTTGAGGGTGTCGTATTGGGCGGCTTGCTGGTCATTTTGTTTGCCTGGTGCCTGAGCTGGATATTTGCTTTCTTGGGCATGATAGTCCGTACCGCCGCCAGCGTCCAAGGTATTTCACTACTGGTACTCTTCCCGCTAACTTTCCTGTCTAATGCCTTTGTGCCGGTTAAAACCTTACCCCATTGGCTGCAGGGTTTTGTTAATACTAACCCAATCTCTCACCTCATCAGCGCCATCAGACAGTTAACGGAACATGGCACTATCGGCCATGACTTTTGGCTGTCGCTGCTCGGCGCGGCCATCATCGTAGCGGTATTCGCCCCGTTGACTGTGCGCGCCTACATGAAAAAAGCCTAAAGGTACTTGGCCGGGGGTGAGGGTTCGAGTCTCTACCCCAAAATCAAACATTCAGCCTTCTTTAAAAGGGTTGGCAAGCCGCAATGACTCGTCAAGAGATTCTAGGCGCATCAGCTCATTGTGCTTGGCAGTCCGCTCGCTTCGGCTCAAACTTCCGGTTTTAATTTGATCCGCGCCGGTGCCAATAGCCAAGTGCACGATTGTAACGTCTTCTGTTTCGCCGCTTCTATGCGAAATAATTGTCCGCCAGCCGTGCTTTTTCGCAAGTTGGACGGCCTGAATTGTTTCGGTAAGCGTGCCGATTTGATTTGGCTTGATAAGAATCGCGTTGCCCGCCTGCTGGTCGATAGCACGCTGCAGCCTTTCCTGGTTGGTAACCAGTAAATCGTCACCAACTAGCTGCAAGTTCTCTAGCCTCTTCGTCAAATCTTTCCAAGCGTCCCACTCATCTTGGGCTAGGCCGTCCTCGATAGATAGCAATGGGTATTTTTGTGAAATATCTGCCAGATAGTCAATCATCTCGGCGTTATCTAGCTTCCGGTTTTCTGTACTTAAGATATACTTGCCGTCCTGAAACAGTTCAGACGCCGCTACATCCAGGGCATAAGCTACGTCAGTGCCTAATTTATAGCCCGCTACCTCAATTGCTCTGCCAAGTAGGTCAAACATCTCGGTGTTATTTTTGACGGGATATGTGAAGCCGCCCTCGTCGCCGACCGCAGTGGACGCACCGGTCGCCGCAATTTCGCTCTTTAGAGACTGAAATACCTCGCAAGCCACCCGCACGGCATCGGCGTATTTTTCTACTCCCCGCGGAATAATCATATACTCCTGAAAGTCAGCGGAGTTAGAGGCGTGTTGACCCCCGTTGAGGACATTCATCATCGGTAGAGGCAAGGACTGCTGGGGCTTGCCGGCAATATCGTTGATCTGTTCGTATAGTAATATTTGCCGAGCTTTGGCGGCCGCGTGGGCGCAGGCTAGTGACACCGCCAGAATGGCGTTGGCGCCAAGTCTTGATTTATCCGGTGTTCCGTCCAACTCAATCATTTTTTTATCGATCAGAAACTGATCATCAGCGGCTACCCCGCGCAGGCAATCGGCAATCTCAAGTTCAATATTCGCTACGGCCTTTAGCACGCCCTTTCCGCCGTAAGCCTTGGCTTCGTCTCTTAGTTCATGGGCTTCATGGGCTCCGGTCGAAGCCCCAGAAGGCACGGCTGCCCGCCCAAAAATGCCACCCTCCAGCCACGCGTCACACTCAACCGTGGGCGTGCCCCGAGAGTCAAGGATCTGCCTAGCTACCAAGCGTGTGATTCTCATAACCACATTCTCTCATACCGCTAATGTATAATGAACCTCAACATGGCCCAGATATATTTCTATGACTCAACCGAGCTCGACAAACAGCAACTCAGTATTGCGCTTCAAGCAACCGATCACCACTGGGAATATATTGCCGACAAGCTCGAGCCTAGTAATTGCAAAGCTGACGCCGAGGTTATTTCTGTGTTTGTAACCAGCAGCGTCACTCGCGATGTGTTGGAAGCTATGCCAAAGCTTAAGCTCATCGCCTGCCGCTCAACCGGTTTTAATAATATTGATTTGCCAGCCGCCGCTGAACGTAACATCACGGTTGTCAATGTCCCAACCTACGGCGAGGCGACTGTCGCGGAGTATGCCTTTACTTTACTGCTGGCTCTTCAGCGCAAGCTGCCGTCTGTGCTCAAGTCCGAAAAAGAACAGCTCTCGCCGGACGATCTCATGGGTCACGACTTGGAGGGTAAGGTCTTTGGCGTAATCGGAACGGGGCATATTGGGCAGAAGGCTCTGAAGATTGCTGATGGTTTTTCAATGCAGACCATCGCTTACGACAGCTACCCAAAAACAGAGCTGCAGGAAGGTTATCACTTTAAATACGTTGAGCTGGATGAGTTGCTCGAGCAGTCTGACGTAGTGTCGCTCCACGTCCCCTATATGCCCTCGACCCACCACCTCATGAACCGGGAACGGTTAAATAAAATGAAACCCGGAGCCATTATTATCAATACCGCCCGCGGTGAGCTTATAGAGACAAACTCGCTTATAGAGTTACTCGATAGCGGGAAGTTGGGCGGAGCTGCCATAGACGTCATCGAAGGTGAAGCCCTGCTGAATTATCACGAAGAGACGGCACTGCTGCGAAGTAGCACCCTGCCTGAAGGAACTTTGCGCCACGGTGTTGAAATATCGGTTTTAGAAAAAATGCCCAATGTCATAATCAGCCCCCACAATGCCTTTAACACGGTTGAGGCAATTGAGCGCATTAACCAAACTACTGCAAAAAATATCATCGACTTTTGGTATGGCGATGTCACTAACAAGGTCTCGCCAGCCAAGAAATCTATTGGAAAATTACTAATCGCCCGCCACGCTGAATCGGAGTGGAACGCCACCGGAAAATGGACAGGTATTACCGATGTTCATTTGAGTGAGAAGGGGTTTAGAGAATCCGCTATGCTCGGGCAAGCTCTCAAGAAAATGGATATGCATGTCGACAAGGCCTACTGTTCCCAGCAAATCCGTACCCGCGAGACACTGGAGGGTATGTTAGACGCCGCCCAGCAGTTTGAAGTGGACATTATAACCAATAGCGCTTTGAACGAGCGCGATTACGGAGAGTATACCGGTAAAAATAAATGGGAGATGAAAGAACTTATCGGAGACGAGGCCTTCAACGCCCTCCGCCGTGGCTGGGACGTACCGATACCTGGCGGCGAAACGCTTAAAATGGTTTATGAACGAGTCACTCCGTTTTATAGGGAAACAATTCTGCCGCTGTTGCTGGACGGTAAGAATGTCTTGGTTGTCGCCCACGGCAATAGCATCAGAGCGCTTATGAAGTATTTGGAATCTATCACTGATGAAGACGTTAGCCAGCTGGAGATGTTATTCGGCCAAATTATCATCTATAGCGTTTCACCTGATGGTTTGCGCGCAGACTCATCGGTCGTCCAGATAGATACCACGCCGCCCAATGCCTAGGCTCTGCTGAGTTGCGAGGCAACCGCTAGTTTTTCAATAATCTCATCTGTTACTTGCTGGCGGCTCTTGGTTCCGTCAATCTCTATTAGCAAACCTTTATCTCGATAGAATTCTATGACCGGAGTCGTTTTATCTTGGAATTTTTGGAGTCTGGTTTTTAGCACACTGCGGTGGTCGTCGCTACGATTGCCGCGATCATGAACGGCTTTGGACTCCTCGAAACGCCGCCAGGCTTCGTCTTCGGACAGCTGCAACACAATCACGGCTTTTATCGGATGGCCGGAGTCGGCCGCGGCCTTCATTATGGTTTCTTCTTCCCCATGTGAACGGCCTACCGCGCTTAGTACTAGCGGCTTATTTTTAAAGCCAGGCTGCGACAGGTAAGGGACTAGCATCCCAAGGTAAAAATCAGATGGGATAATCCCGCCGCTAGCCATTATCTGCTCAATCTTTGCCGGATCGTGGTGAGACCGTAAGATGTCGCCGCCGCCGATGAGCGCCCCATCAAACAAGTCTGCCAGTATTCGGCCTTGGGTGTCCTTGCCCGAAAAAGGTCTGCCAAAAATATTAATCGAACCCGCACCGAGCCAATCAGAGATTATTTTTGTTTGAGTGTTCATTAAGTTCAATTATACGCCAGCCTTCTTGAAGATATATCACGGCAGATATTCTTTTAGGATTAGGAAACGGATCAGAGTCACCGCTCTAAAGGTAAAAAGCTGGTATAATGCCCCAGCGAAATCAACTATAAAAACAGGCGGGATTAATAACTATGAATAAGCACATTAAATTTTTTAAAGAGATATCGCTGCCCGACGTTCCAGAGGTTGGAGGCAAAAACGCCAGCCTAGGCGAAATGTATCGCTACCTAGCCCCTAAAGGCATAAACCTGCCAAATGGCTTTGCTACTACGGCTGATAGTTATTATTACTTTCTTGACCAAGCCGGCATTCGCGGCAAGATCGAAGACATCCTAGAGAAACTGGACGTAAAAAATATGAAGGACTTGGAAAAAAGTGCCGCCCGTATCAGGTCAATCATAGTCAAAGCCAAGCTGCCAAAAGATTTTGAAGATGAAATCAAGCGCGGTTACAAAGAGCTAAGCCAAGAATGCGGCAAAGGCGACCTTATAGTAGCCATCCGCTCATCGGCCACGGCCGAGGACCTGCCCAATGCTTCTTTTGCCGGCCAACAGGCTACCTATTTGAATATTAAAGGCGAAAAGAACGTTTTGCGTGCCACGAAAGAATGTATCGCTTCACTCTTTACCGACAGGGCTATCGTCTACCGCGTCGAGAACCACTTTGAGCATATGAAGGTGGCGCTGTCCGTCGGCGTTCAGCAAATGGTAGCAGTACGTTCAGAGTCAGCCGGCATTATGTTTACTATTGATACCGAATCAGGTTTTAAAAACGCCGTGATAGTGAGTTCAATCTACGGGCTGGGCGAAAATATCGTCCAGGGACGGGTAAGCCCCGATGAGTTTACTGTTTTTAAACCAACACTGGCAATTCTGAAACGCAAAGTCGGGACAAAGAAAGAAAAAATGATACCGGTCCATGGCAGTAAAACCAAGAATATTGCTGTTTCTAAAAAAGACCAGGAGCGTTACTCCATCACCGATGAACAGGTGAAAACACTAGCCAAGTGGGCTATAGAAATTGAGAAGCACTATGGCAGGCCGATGGATATTGAATGGGCGCTTGATGAGGCTGACGGCAAACTTTACATCGTGCAGGCTCGTGGTGAAACGGTCCAGTCCAGGAAGAATATGAATGTCATTGAAGAATATCGGCTCACTGAAACCGGGACCATTATTGCCAAAGGCACCAGTGTCGGCAACAAGATCGGCAAGGGCAAAGCCAGTAAAATCATGAGTACCAAAGACATCGATTTGTTCAAAGAAGGCGACGTGCTTGTAACGGAAATGACCGACCCGGACTGGGTGCCAATCATGAAAATAGCCAGCGCCATCGTGACCGACAAAGGCGGGCGCACCTGTCATGCCGCCATCGTTTCCCGTGAGCTGGGCATACCATGTGTGGTCGGTACCGGGAATGCTTCCCAAAAGATTGCCGACAAGAGCCCCATTACAGTCAGTTGCACAGAAGGCGATGAAGGCTTGGTTTACGATGGCGACTTGAAGTTTGAGGTAAGACGAACGGATATCAAAAACCTAGAGCGGCCCAAGACAAAAATCATGATGAACATCGGCTCTCCAGATCACGCTTTTGCCTATTCCATGATTCCCAACGACGGCGTTGGGCTGGCCCGGGAAGAATTCATCATTGATTCGCATATTAAAATTCACCCTCTAGCCTTGCTACACTTCGACGAAGTGACAGACAAGAAGGCCCGCGACCAGATAACCGAGCTAACGGCCGGGTATACCGACAAATCACAGTACTTCATAGATAAACTGGCAGAAGGTATTGCAATAATTGGCGCCGCGTTCTATCCCAAAGACGTCATTATTCGTTTTAGCGACTTCAAGACCAACGAGTACGCTGGACTGATCGGCGGTATGCAGTTTGAGCCTAAAGAGGACAACCCAATGATCGGCTGGCGAGGTGCCAGCCGCTACTACTCCGATGGTTACCGCGATGCCTTTGTGCTGGAATGTAAAGCATTCAAAAAGGTCCGCGACGGCATGGGTCTGACAAATATAAAGGGCATGGTGCCCTTCTGCCGCGACTTAACGGAAGCCAAAAAAGTTCTGGACATCATGGAAAAGAACGGTCTTAAACGCGGCGAAAACGGTTTTGAAGCCTACGTGATGATTGAGATACCTTCAAATGTTATCCTGGCGGAGCAGTTTGCCGACCTGTTTGACGGATTTTCAATCGGTTCCAACGACCTAACGCAACTGACGCTCGGTGTTGACCGCGACAACCACACCGTAGCCCACATCTACGACGAGAACAATGAAGCGGTCAAGGAACTGATTCGGCAGGTAGTCAAAGTCGCTAAAGCCAAGCACGTCAAGATTGGCCTTTGCGGCCAGGCGCCGTCAGACTATCCGCAGTTCGCCCGCTTCTTGGTCGAGACCGGCATCGACAGCATGTCACTGGCGCCGGATACGATAGTCAAAACAACGATTGATATCAAAAAAACCGAAGATAAATTAGGTAGATAGAAATCTACTTATTCCGTCATCGCTTTAGGACAGCAGAGCTCCGCCGTCCACGACTATTTGCTCGCCGGTCATGTAACTGGACATTTCGCTGGCCAGAAAAAGAGCCACCATGCCAATCTCATCGGGTTCACCGATGCGGTGCATAGGAATTTTCTCCATAAAAGCCTTAGTCTGTGCCTCTATCTCTTCAGTTGCGGCACCCTGTCCAGCGGCAGCTGCACCGGGTGTGGCAATGCCGCCGGGGGCAATGGCATTGACCCAAATTTTATGCTCGGCAAGTTCTAGCGCCGAGTTTTTTGTAAAGCCCCAAACCGCGTGTTTGGAGGCGTCGTAATGAGCCAGCCCAATCGAGGATGGGTGTATCGCATCAATTGAAGTGATATTAACAATTTTGCCGCCGCCTTGGTTTTTCATGACCTCGGCCACATATTTAGTAGTCAGAAACACACTGCGCAAGTTAACACTTAAAACCCTATCAAATTGCTCGGCGCCCATCTGGGCAACCGGAACGGCCGGATAAATTCCGGCGTTATTGACTAAGATATCTACGGAGCCAAACTTTTCGCGGCAATAGCTGACCAGCTGTTTGACCTCTTCCTCGTTTGAGACATCAAGCCTATAGGCATCGGCAGACCAACCCTTGCTAACTAATTCCTGCGAGGCTTCTTGGGCGGCCGTCTCATCCATATCGGCAATCACGACCTTAGCTCCGGCCTCGGCCAGGCGATAGCTTATGCCGTAGCCGATGCCCTTAGCGCCGCCGGTTACTATGGCGGTTTTATCTTTTAGGTTTAGTAAATCTTGTAGGCTTTTCATGTTTTCTCCTTATCCTTATTCTACTCTCCTCCTTGCATGGCTGTCCCTAACGGCCGCACTGCGCAACTATTTGCCGACGAGGTCTATAATAAGCTTATGAGTAAAAGATATCCTTATTGGGTTTATGTAGTCGGTGTTTTTGTAGCCTGGGCGATAGTATGGCTGATAGCATGGAGGTTAATTAGCGCCAACAGGTTCCATAATGTGCTTATCTTTGGCAGCGGTTTCTTGCTTGGTGTTCTGGGGGCTAGTATGGCCCGCAAGGTTTACAAATAGTCAAAATGAAGGGGAATACGGTTCAAATATTTTACGCTGTACTGATGATAGCTACTGTAGTTGCGGTGGATTTAGTTTTTTTCAGGCACCGGTTCCGCGAACGGCTAATAGCAAATATAACGACCGTGTTGGTGTTTGCTGTCTTTTATTTAATATTTCTAAAACGTAAATAAAAATTTAATAGTGGCTATGTTTGGCTGGGGAAGAGGGATTCGAACCCCCGATCCTGGGACCAGAACCCAGTGCCTTACCGCTTGGCCATTCCCCATTGGTTAAAATCACCCCTGTTATTATACTTGCAGTAGCACTAATTAACAACGCCAGCTATACTTTAACTAATATGATGCATCCGATAGGGCGCAAGGAATTATGGCACGCTCAGCTGGTTTTCCTGCTGGCTGTTATTCTCCAGTTCACAATCCCCCATCAGCTTCGCTGGGGTGATAAATATACAGTAGCCATAATCGAGCTCATCCTAATTGCCAGCATCGGCATTACCGCTCCCAAACGGCACATCAGCTTTAAGGGCTTTAACCGCACGATTGCCGTTCTACTAATCGGTGTGGTATCGCTGGCTAATCTCAGTTCTCTAGTTCTAGTCATCAACGGCCTGCTCAACGGCAGCCAAGTCCCCGGCAAACAATTAGTTACGGCCGCCTTTGCCATCTTTATCACAAACATCATTGCCTTCAGCCTTTGGTATTGGGAAATCGATAGCCCCGGCCTGACCGGTGTAAAAAAGCACGATGCCACGCCCAGATTTGATTTCCCGCAAATGGAATCTAAGATTAAAGGCACTGAAGGCTGGGAGCCAACTTTCTTCGATTATCTTTATATGTCAATTACTAACGCCTCGGCTTTCAGCCCGACGGATACTTTGCCGCTAACTCATTTCGCCAAAGCTATCATGAGCACTCAGGCTCTTATTTCGTTGCTGACAGTAGTCCTAGTTACCGCCCGCGCGGTTAATATCCTAGGATAAATACTTAACAGGTTAAGTATACTCTGGTCGGTTTAGTGAGCCTCTGACTTTTTCGGACATGCGTAGCGAGCCTGATGCGGATGGAATAAAACTAACCTGGCCTTGGGTGGCTTCGGCTCGTCTAAGTTTGCCTATTTAGCAAACGCGTTCCGGAGCCAAAGGTTAGTTTTATTCCAGTAGCTCAAGCGAGTGGAGCGTCCGAAAAAGTCAGAGGCGAGACGCTACAACGTCCCAATTTACTACGTTCCACCAAGCTTCTATGTAATCCGGCCGGCGGTTCTGGTATTTGAGATAGTAAGCGTGCTCCCAGACATCTAGACCCAGAATCGGGGTTTTACCGTCGGTCAGAGTACTATCTTGATTGGCGGTCGAGCAAATTTCTAGCTTATCCTCCTCGTTTACCAACCACGCCCAGCCAGAACCAAATCGCCCCATGGCGGCTTCGGCCATTTTGGTTTTAAAGTTCTCAAAGCTATCAAAACTGTAAGCGATAGCTTCCCCCAGGTTAGCCTGCGGTGTTTTAGCCCCACCCGGCTTCATGGTTTCCCAAAACAGCGTGTGGTTGTGATGGCCGCCGCCGTTATTGCGAACGGCCGTGCGGATGTCTTCAGGGATATCTTCTAGGCCTCTTAGAAGGTCCTCGATTTTCTTGTCTTTAAGTTCTTCCGGAGCTTTTTCTAAAGCTTCGTTTAGTTTGGCCACATAGGCGGCGTGGTGCTTATCGTGATGGATTTCCATCGTCTTAGCGTCTATATGTGGTTCTAACGCATCAAAACCATAACCTAAATCCGGTAAGCTGAACATCTAGCACCCCCTTTATTTAAACTAAGACTTGTTGCTATTGCGCCACTTCAGTTGCTCGGCGGCGTAAACTAGCCAGAACAACAGAGCGGTTACTTCTAGGATTGTCCACCAGCCAGGCGACTGGTTAAGGTATTTGCCGAAAAAGCCGCTACTGGGTAGCTGCCCGGCTCCGCCACCCGAAGCGATTTGCAGGTTTTCGATAAACCAAAAACCGCTGACCAAAACACCTAAGCAGACACCGGTGAATCGAACCATCCGGCTCATATTAATCTGTAGCAAGCTGGCGGCGGCCCACAGTTCGGCCAGAATGACTACTACAGCTACGATTGCCGGCCAACCAACCCGGACTTCATCCAGCCAGTCTTTGAATTTGCCAAAACTAATGATTTGCAAAACAGCCATGACAGCTAACACTACGGCTGGTACGGCCAGCATATTCCAGCTCGTTTGGCTCAGACCCGGTTTCTCACTTGATCCACCCCAATTTGCACGATAGTCGGTTAATGACTTCATTTTGTCCCTCACTTTGTTATTTTATGTTCTTATAATACACCAACCGCGCGCCATGCTGACTATATTCAAGATAAACTTGAAAATAGTCAGCCTTTTGGGCGCATTACGGCGTCAGAGCCTGCGGCGCTCCTTCGGAGTATGCCAGATATACCTCAGTCCGCGTCCTCGGCTCTTCCTTGTACTGCATCCCAACGCGACGGTTGGTTTGTTGGTTATTTCTGGTTGGCTTGGCGCCACTGCTCTATTTGGCCGTGGTGACCGCTTAGCAAAACCTCCGGCACGCTTAGCCCCCGGAACTCTTCCGGACGAGTGTAGTGCGGGTGCTCCAGCACTCCGGCTTGGCTGTGGCTCTCTTTTTCGGCGCTGGTTTCACCGCCCAGCACGCCGGGGATCAGCCGGGTAACGGCATCAATGATTATCATGGCCGGCAGTTCGCCGCCGGTCAGCACGTACTCGCCGATTGAGATTTGTTTATCAACCACACTGGTTATACGCTCGTCATAGCCTTCGTAGCGGCCGCAGATGATAATCAGCCCGGGCTCAGTGGCGGCAAATTCGCGGGCCAGCTCTTGAGTAAATGTGTCACCTCTTGGAGTCATTAAAAGCACCTTGGCATCGGGGTCAATCTCTTTGGCGGCATCTACTGCCGCGAACAGCGGCTCGGGTTTAAGTACCATGCCGTCACCGCCGCCGTAAGGGATATCGTCAACCTGCTTGCGCGGACCTATACCATAATCTCGCAAGTTAATTAGTTTATACTCAACCAGGTTCTCCTTTTGGGCTTTCCACAGCATGCTGCTATTCAGCACACCGTCGAACATCTCCGGAAACAGAGTGATAATCTGAATTGTCATCGTACGTCTTCGGGTGACACCCAAGCTTGGGCAAGAATGTTTGATGTTAAAACTGGCGGATAGAACCTTCTAATTTCATCCATTGTTGCCTTATGCAAAGCTTCATCATCAGAAGCTACACAATCCTCAAGCACTACAACGTGCAGATTAGGCTCATTATCATAAAGATCTTGAACTGTCCGCGCTACACACCGCTGGGTTTTTAAACCGGTAACAAATAAAGTTCCGATCCCTTCGGTGGCAATTATACCGGCTAGCTGAGTGTCCACATACGCTGATATCTTGGTTTTTTCAATAACTAAATCACCCTCTTCGGCTGGCACAAATAACTCTGCCCCGCTTGTTCCTTTCAAGCATGCAACACCTTCTTCGCGTTCATTCTCTTCGAACCATAAGAATCGATCACGGCCGGCTTCGGTTCTCAGTTCGGGGTCTTCATATGTTTTCGTACGAATAACTGGTCGGCCAATTTGATGGAATAGTTCCGTAACTCGATCAATCGCGGGCAACACAGCTCGCATTGGCTCAACATTTTGATGCCAAAGTGCTGCAGATTTGCCATCAGGAGCCAGGAAATCATTCTGCAAGTCAACTATCAACAAACCGGCTTTTTGAGGGTTTAAAATTTCCTTTAGTCTCTCTTCCTTCAACGATTCGAGGCTGGTAATGGGAATATCCTCAGCTGAATGTGGCGGCAATGTCATAACTCAATAATTATAGCAAGCTTTTGCTTGAGGCTGTGGCTAGGCGCCGGCGAAGCACGGACTGAGTTGTATTTAAATACTGCGAAGGAGTACTGGAGCTGGCAACAACGCCAGAGCCCAAGAGTGCCAGCGGTGCGTCTGGCTTTGCCAGGCGGCAGGCTTGCGCGGCAAAAGTTTGCTAGACGTCTAGGTCGTCGAGGTCGGCTAGTTCGGCGCGGGTGCGGCTAACCACATCGGATGGTTCGTCGCTAACGGCTTCTTCGGCCCGGGCGTCATCCAGCGCGTCGTCGGCGGAGTTGTCTTTGGCGACTGGGGCTTCCTCGGCTGGAGCTGGCTCTTCGGCGGCTGGTTCTTCGGAACTGGTATCGTCAGCTGGCTTGGCTGGCTGGCTGTCGTCGGTGGAATCCTGGCGTGGCGGCCTTGGCCCGCCAACGTCGATAATTTTTAGGTTGTAGCGGGCATCGTTCTTGGTACCTAGGGCCCGCAGTAAGGTTCGCAAACTTTGAGCGGTAGCTCCACGCTTGCCGATAACTCGGCCCAGATCCTCCTGGTCGACTGTTAGTTCTAACAAAACGCCCTTTTCGTCGATGGTTCGTTCGATTTTAACGGCGTCGGGGTTGCCGACTAGTGATTTTACGATGTACTCAATGAATTGCTGGTCAATGCTGTTAGCCATAGGTCTCTCCTTATCTTGTACTAATAATTATATCAGTAAGTCAGAATCGCTTGGTTGTAATAATTTCGAAGTTTAAGCGGCTGGTTCTTCAGCCGGTTTGTCTTCGACTGTGGCGGCTTCAGCGGATTCGGCCGGAGCTTCTTCCGCGGGAACAACTTCTTCAGCTGGGGAAGCCTCGGGCTCAGCTTCAGCTGGGGCCGGCTCTTCTGCGGGAGCTTCGGTTTCTGGCGCGGCTTCCTCTGCGGACGGTTCCGGCGCGGCATCAACGGCTTCGACGGGCGCCTCGGCTGGAGTTTCTTCGGCTATAACTGCCGGCTCGGGAGCTTTTGGCTCCGGCGGCCGGGTACTGCGGCGTTTAGCTGGGTTTCGGGTAGCACCTTTTTGTGGCTCTTCCAGCTTGACCCAATTTGGCAGTTTGATGCCTTCTTTTTTCATTAAGCGGGCCACGCGGTCCGACGGCTGGGCGCCTTTGCTCAAATACTGGCTGGCTTTTTCGCCATCGATAGTCGTGGTCTTGGTATGAGGATCATAACTGCCCAAATAAGCCACTACGCGGCCGCGGGTCGGGCTAAACCGGCTATCCTGAACAATCATCCTAAACTGGGCGTGGCCGGACCGGCCGGTGCGCTGTAGGCGGATAGCTAGCATTTAGTTATTTACTCCTGTCATCAGTCTATGAATTTTACAGATAAGCACCCCTGTTGTCAAGACAGCTCTAGACATAATGTTTTAGGGCGTCGGCGGCCGCCGCTACTTGGGCGCTTTGTTTACTGGGGCCGCTGCCCTCGCCTTTTTGGACGTTATCGACGAAAACGCCGATTACGAACAGCTTGTCGTGGTCGGGGCCGTCTTCGTTTAAAACTTTGTAAATTGGCGTAAAGCCGTCTTTATTCTGCACCAGCTCTTGCAAGCGTGATTTAGGGTCCAGCCACGAACCTTCTCGTAAAATCTCCTCGAAGGTCGGCAGCAAAGTTTTGGTGATGTAATCCTTAGAAGCTTCGTAGCCTTTCTGCAGATACAGCGCGCCGATAACGGCCTCGTAAGTATTAGCTAAGATCTGCTCGCGGGCCCGCTGCGAACCGCGCTTTTCGCCGCGGCTTAAGCGTAGTAGCGGTTCAAAGCCTTCGCGGTCGGCGGCGGCACTAATACTTTCGGTGCGCACCAAAGCACTGCGCCAGTTGGTCAGTATGCCTTCGGGCTCTTTATAAGTGGTATATAGGTACTCAGTAACCACCATTTCCAATACA
>Ga0265324_10000353_pt1 | contig 33309 bp, 24 predicted proteins | sample 41419metaG_FD_198634 | JGI IMG/M metagenome (GOLD analysis project Ga0265324, IMG submission 198634) | Rhizosphere microbial communities from Carex aquatilis grown in University of Washington, Seatle, WA, United States - 4-14-19 metaG | ecosystem: Host-associated > Plants > Roots > Rhizosphere...
CATCCTCATCGTCGCGACGCAGTCGGACACCCTGCCGCTGACCGAGGTCGACGACTACGCCGAGAACATCCTCGCCCAGCAGATCTCGCAGATCTCCGGGGTCGGCCTGGTCAACGTCAGCGGCCAGCAGAAGCCGGCCATCCGAGTGCAGGTGGACCCGACCCGCGTGGCCGCCCTGGGCCTGGGCCTGGAGGACATCCGCAGCGTGCTCGGCGCCATGTCGGTCAACCAGCCCAAGGGCTCCATCGACAGCCCCACCCAGAGCTTCACCCTCTACACCAACGACCAGTTGCTGCGCGCCAGGCCCTGGAACGACGTCGTGCTGGCCTGGCGCAACGGCGCGCCGATCCGGGTGCGCGACGTCGGCATCGCGGTCGACGGCCCCGAGAACACCAAGGTCGCGGCCTGGGCCTACAGCGGCGGCGGTGCCTCGCCGGCGTTCAAGTCGGCGGTCCACGACGGCCGCGCGGTGGTGCTGCTGGTGACCAAGCAGCCGGGCGCCAACGTGATCCAGACCGTGGACCAGATCAAGGCCGCCCTGCCGCGGCTGCGCGCGGCGCTGCCGCCGTCGATCTCGGTCAACGTGGTGCGCGACGCCACTCAGACCATCCGCGGCTCCGTGCACGAGGTCGAGTTCACGCTCGCGCTGACCATCGCGCTGGTGGTCGGCGTGATCTTCCTGTTCCTGCGCAACCTCGCGGCCACGCTGATCCCCAGCGTGACGGTGCCACTGGCGCTCGCCGGCACCTCCGCGGTGATGTACCTGGTGGGCTACAGCCTGGACAACCTGTCGCTGATGGCGCTGACCATCGCGGTGGGCTTCGTCGTCGACGACGCCATCGTGATGCTGGAGAACATCTACCGCCACGTCGAGCAGGGCATGACACCGATGGAGGCCGCCTACAAGGGCGCGGGCGAGATCGGCTTCACCATCCTGTCGATCTCGATCTCGCTGGTGGCCGTCTTCATCCCGCTGCTGCTGATGGGTGGCATCGTCGGCCGGCTGTTCCGCGAGTTCGCGGTGACGGTCACGCTGGCCATCGTCGTCTCGGTGGTCGTCTCGCTGACCCTGACACCGATGTTGTGCGCGCGCTTCCTTCGCAACGAGCACGCGGCCGCGCACGGCCGACTGCACCAGGCCTTCGAGCGCGGCTTCGACCGCCTGCTGGACGCGTACCGGCGCGGCCTGGACGTCGTCCTGCGCCACCAGTTCGCCACCCTGTGCGTGTTCCTCGCCACGGCCGCGGTCACCGGGGTGCTGTTCGTCGTGGTGCCCAAGGGCTTCTTCCCGCAGCAGGACACCGGCTACATCTCGGGCTTCGCGGAAACCTCGCAGGACGCCTCGTACCCCGCCACCGTGGCGCGCATGCTCAAGCTGGCCGACGTCGTGCGGCAGGATCCGGACATCGCGGGCTTCAACGCCAGCACCGGCACCGGCGGCGCCAACACCGGTTCGTTCAACCTGGCCCTCAAGGACAAGGAAGATGGCCGCAAGGCCAGCGCCGACGAGGTCATCGCCCGCCTGCGCCCGAAACTGGCGGCGGTCGAAGGCGCGAGCCTGTTCCTGCAGGCCGCGCAGGACGTGCGCATCGGCGGCCGCAGCGCGCGCACCCAGTACCAGTACACGCTCACCGATTCGGACATCGACGAGCTCGACACCTGGGCGCCGAAGCTGCTCGCGCGCTTCAAGGACATGCCCGAGCTCGCCGACGTCGCCTCGGACCAGCAGAGCAACGCCGCCGCCGCGGTGGTCACCATCGACCGCGACCGCGCGGCCAGCTTCGGCATCACGCCCGCGACGATCGACTCGACGCTCTACGATGCCGTCGGCCAGCGCCAGGTGGCGCAGTACTTCACGCAGGTCAACAGCTACCACGTGGTGCTGGAGGTCACGCCGCGGCTGCAGTCCGACCCGGCGCTGCTCGGCAAGATCTTCATCAACTCGCCGCTGACCGGCCAGCAGGTGCCGCTGTCGACCTTCGTGTCGGTGGACACCAGCCGGGCCGCCTACCTTTCGATCAACCACCAGGGCCAGTACCCGGCGGTGACGCTGTCGTTCAACCTGGCGCCGGGCGTGGCGCTCGGACAGGCGGTGGCGGCGGTCGACCAGGCGATGGCGCAGTTGGGCGCGCCGCAGACGCTCTCTGGCGCCTTCCAGGGGTCGGCGCAGGCCTTCCGTGACTCGCTGGCCTCGCAGCCGTGGCTCATCGCCGCCGCGCTGGTGGCTGTCTACATCGTGCTGGGCCTGCTCTACGAGAGCGCCATCCACCCACTGACCATCCTGTCGACGCTGCCGTCGGCGGGCGTGGGCGCGCTGCTGATCCTGATGGCCGGCGGCTACGACCTCGGGGTGATCGCGCTGATCGGCATCATCCTGCTGATCGGCATCGTCAAGAAGAACGGCATCATGATGGTGGACTTCGCGCTCACGGCCGAACGCGACGACGGCCTGTCGCCGCAGGAGGCCATCCGCCAGGCCTGCCTGCTGCGGTTCCGGCCGATCATGATGACGACCCTGTGCGCGCTGCTCGGCGGCCTGCCGCTGATGCTGGGCCACGGCGCCGGCTCGGAACTGCGGCGCCCGCTGGGCTACGCGATGGTCGGCGGGCTGGTGCTGTCGCAGGCGCTGACGCTGTTCACGACGCCGGTGGTCTACCTCTACCTGGATCGAGCGCACCGCTGGTACGCCCAGCGCATGGCTGCTCGCCAAGCGCGGCGCGCCGGCCGTGCAGCGCTCGCGGCCCACACGCTGGGCCAGCGTTCGACACAGGCGGTGCCGGAGTCCGTGGGAACGCTCGAGATGCACAGCGGCGTGGTTCCAGCCACGCCGCACCCCCCCGCGGCAATCGCCGCCGAGGCATGACGTCGGGGTGGCCTCCGAACGGACAAATTGCATGGCGGGCGCTCGTTCGCTCAGGCACAGGGTGGTTGCGAGCAACTGTTGCTGCGGCCGGCACAGCCACATGCGCATTTGGCAGCATTTTCTCCAGCGCCGCGCCCTCCGGGCGCGCCGCTACAGGTGCGACTCTTGCGTGGACTCGGGCATGAGACGCCTCTGCACCGCCCTCGCCGCTGATCGTTCGCAAACGTGCGACGCACCGCTGACATGAGCCTGCAGCCCATCGATTCCTTGCGGTCCGCCCTGGTCGCCAATTCACCACGGCTGGGTCCGCCGATGACGCCGTGGCGCAGCGTGGCCGTCCATGCCGCCGTGCTCGCCGTGTGGCTCGCGCTCTTCGCCATGGCGTTCAGCCAGGGTGGCCTGGCCGCGTGGTCCGTGGGCGGCGCCTACATCGCCTACGACACTGCACTGCTGCTGTTCGTCGCCGTCCAGACGCGCGCCTTGCTGAAGCCGCCGGCCCCGACAGGTCCGGACGAGCCAGCGGCCGAGCGGCTGTCGGTCGCAACCATCGTCGCCGCTCACAACGAAGCCGCCGTGCTGCCGGCGACGCTGGCGGCCTTGTTCGCCCAGGTCGACCCAGCCGATGAGATCGTCATCGCGGACGACGGTTCGACCGACTCGACCGGCAACCTGATGCGCGATCGCTACGGCATCGTCGAGTCCGGGTTGGGCGAGCTCAGCGGGCCGAGCCCGTCCCAGCCATCACTGCGATGGTTGCGGCTCGCACATGGTGGCAAGGCCCGAGCGTTGAATGCCGCCGTCCTCCAGGTTCGGTCGTCCGTCGTACTCACCGTCGACGGCGATACGCTGCTGGATCCGGGCGCCCTTGCGGCCGTGCGCCGGGCATTCGCGAGCGAGCCCGCGCTGGCGGGAGTGACCGGCGTCGTCGTTCCCAGGTGCCCGCCCACCGTGGCGGGAAGGCTGTTCGAGTGGTTCCAGACCTACGAGTACATCCGCAACTTCCTCTCACGGTTTGCCTGGATGCAAGTGGACAGTCTCCTGCTGATTTCCGGTGCGTTCGCGGGCTTTCGGCGAGCCTCGCTGGTGGCGGTCGGCGGCTTCGACCCCGATTGCCTGGTCGAAGACTACGAACTCATCCACCGCATGCGCCTGCACGCGTTGCGGCATGGACTGAGCTGGCGGTTTCGCGTGCTCGGCAACGCGCTCGCCCATACCGAAGCGCCGGGCAGCGTCGCGGCCTTCCTGCGGCAGCGGCGCCGCTGGTTCGGCGGCTTCCTGCAGACGCAGTATTGGTACCGATCGATGGTGGGCGATTCGCGCCTGGGCTGGCTGGGCCTGGCAATGCTTCCCGTCAAGGCAATCGACACGCTGCAGCCCCTGTATGGATTGACGTCCTTGTTCCTGCTGGCGTTCTATGTCCTGACGGGGCGTCCGGGTGTGTTGCTCCCTGTCGCGGTGCTGGTCGGCGTCAAGGTCGCCATCGACATCGGCTTCCACTTGTGGGCCGTCTTCATCTACCGGCGCTGGGTTGGTCCGGGCGCGCGCGCCGGCTTTGGCTGGGCGCTGCTCGCTGCGCTCATCGAACCGTTCACGTTCCAGTTCCTGAGACACGGTGGAGCGGCGCTCGGCTGGCTCTCGATCCTGACCGGGCGGCGCGAATGGGGAGCGCAGACGCGATTCGGACTTGCCCCCGGAGTTGGCGGGTCGACGCGGGCTCCCTGACCTGGCATGTCCGGTGGAGGCGGCGCTTACATCCCCAAAGTTGGAGGCTGTGGCGCGGGACCGCTCGTCGACTCGGCGCGAACTTCGCTATCCTCGGCCGGACGTTGATCGAAGTCTGCGCTGGCGATTGCCTCCTCGCATCGGAGAATGAGGTCCGACAGCGGAACCCCCAACGCTTGCGCCAGCTTCTCGGCGCTCGCGAGCGTGGGGATCGCCGTGGCCCGTTCGATTTCGCCCATGCAGGAGCGATTGATCGAGGCCGTGCCAGCCAGGCGCTCCTGTGACCAACCCCGTGCTTGGCGCGACTGGCGGATCACGTCGCCGAACCGCCCAGATGGAAGACCGGTCATGTCGCCTCCCTGTCACAAAGGAAGTGTCCTGCCAATGGCACGCCACGACAAGCCATGCTCGTCATTGGAAGGCGATTGACGAGGTTCCTGCGACAGCACGATCACAGCCCGGAAAGGTAGTCGGCCAAGGCTGAAATCTCGCCATCATCGAGGCGTTCCGCCGTTCGATTCATGACGTCGCCGGGGCTGTTGCGACGCTCTCCGCTTCGCCAGTCCATGAGCTGGGCCCGAAGGTAGAAGTAGTGCTGCCCGGCGACGCGAGGTGCAACCAACGTTTCGGCGTTCTGCCCCCTCCCGTCACGGCCATGGCAGCTCGCACACGGCGCGATGCCCCGTTCCGCATCGCCGCGCTCGAACAGTTCGCGTGCAACTTGCGGATCGGCAGGCGATCGGGTGCGGATCTGTTCGCGGCTGGCAAAGTAGGCCGCGATGTCGAATCGCTGGGCTTCCGAGAGTCCATCCGCCATCGCGGTCATGATCGGGTGCCGCCGCAAGCCGGTCTGAAAGTCGCGCAACTGCTTGGCGATGTAGGTTCTTTGCTGGCCCGCCAGTTTTGGGAACTGACCGTTCTCATTGTTGCCGTCAGCACCGTGACACTCCTGGCAGCGTTCGCTCTTGGATGTCGTCGCGCCGACCCGTTCGTCACCCACCCGGGGATTTGCCCCTTCGATCGGATCGGCCGCGCCAGCAGGCGCGAGGTACATGGCCACTGAAAGGCTGGCAGCGGCGAGGAATAGGAGACGCATGTCTTGGAGAGGCTTGCCCCGGCCCGCGAGTCGGGGAGATGGTTGGCCGGTGACGTCTTCAGCGGCGCTGCGGCGGGCACCATCGCGTGCAACGCCAAAGCCTTGATCGCAAGACTCATACCAGGTGGTTCGGGGGAGAGAAAGGAGATCGTCATCGGCGCAACCGCCGGGCCGTACGCCGACCAGGTCGAGCTCGGCATCGCGAGAACATGGGCTATCGCGTCAAGGTCGTCGAATTCAGCGACTACGTGCAACCCAGCTTCGCGCTCGCGCAGGGCGCGCTCGACGCCAACGTGTTCCAGCACTTCGTCTACCCGACGAAGTTCGCGACCGAGAACAAGCTGCAGATCGTGGAACTCATCAAGGTGCGGACCGCGCCGATCGCGCGCTACGGCTACAAGCACAAGACGCTCGAGGTCAAGGAAGGCGCCGTCGTGGCGCTGCCCAACGATCCCACCAACGCCGCGCGGGCGCTCGTCGTCCTTCAAGACCTCGGATGGGTGAAATTGCGCGAAGGCATCAGCACGCCCTGGATCGGCTTCGCCGTCCGCGCGACCCAGAGCAAGGCACCCTCGCGCCAACACGCTAGATCTTGCTGCTGACGCTGAAACCGAACCAGCGACGATACGGTGTGGGCTCATAACTGAGCCAGCCGCGTTCGTGCGTGGCGTCGTCGAACACGTTCTTCACCGTGACGCTGAAGTCATAAGCCTTCTTCAGGCTGGCCAGACCCACCGTCACATCGGTGACGCTGTGCTTGGGAACCACCGAGTACGAGGACAGGCCTTCGTCGTTGTTGTACGCGCTGATCGCATCGGTGTTGAAGCTGGCGTGAAGCTCGTGATTCGAAGTGAGCGGAAGCCGATATTCGGCACCTGTGGTCAGGTGGAACCGCGGCGCACCCGGCAGCAAGCGGCCGCTCTGGTCGTAGAACGGGTTGGTGTTGGATGAAAGGTAGGACAGTTCCACGGGAAATGGTGCCTGCGTGAAGGTCACGTAGCGGGCGTCGTTGTAGGTGAAGCCCAGGTGCACGCTGGTGTTGCGAAGGCCGTTGTAGACGGCATCCAGCTCGAAGCCCTTGGTGCGCACCTTGGGAACGTTGCCCTGCACGGCCGCGTAGACCACCGTGCCGTCGCCATTGGTGTTGTTGGCAGTGCCCCAGGTGTCCACGGCCCGCACCGTCTGCTGGTAGTCGAGGATCGTCCAGTAGAAGACGTCGGCATTGAGCACGAGGGTCTTGTCGAGCAGGTCGGACTTGAAGCCCGCCTCCAGCGCCTTGGTGCGCTCGGGCTTGACCCGCGACGATTCGCCATTGACCACCAGCGGCGTTCCCGCCTTCTCGCCGTACTGCAGCGTGGTGTAGCCGGTGAGCTCGTCGTTGAACTTGTAGCTGGGGCTCAGATGCAGGGTGGCCAGCAGGGGCGAGGTGTAGTTGCTGGTGACACCGGTGATGAGCGCGCCGATGCGGTTGGCGCGAACCGTCTTGGCGGTGGCCACCATCTTCTGTTGCTCGGCCGTCAGGCTGGCGTAGCTGGTGACGCCGAAGTACTTCTGGGCCAGTTGGTCAGCCAGCAGCAACTGGGCCGGGGTGTTGGTGCTGCCCAGCGCACCCGTGGTGGGATTCGAACTGAAGCCATCCAGCACATAGCCGCGCGAGGTCGCGGCCGGATTGAGCAGGCTGCCCCAACCCTTGTCGAACTCGGAGTTGTAGGTCTGGTGGCGGGTGTCATGGGTCAGGCGCAGGCCCGAGGCCAGGGCAACCTGCTCGGTGGCCTGCCATTTCACGTCACCGTAGGCCGACAGGCTCTTGGTGCTGGTGGTGGTGTCCTGGCGGGTGTAGATGCCGTTGGCAGAATCGGCGAGCAGGGCTCGCCCGGCGCCATTGTTGGCGGCCGTGGCGGGCTTGTAGAGCGCTTCGTATTGCGCCGTGGAGGCATACCAGGCACCCGCGTCCGCGCCATAGCCCGCGTGGCTTTCCACCTGGTCGAGGGTGCCGATGTAGTAGAGGCCTGCGGTGTACTCGAGGGGCTTTCCGGGCAGGGAGCTCAGGCGCAGCTCCTGCGACAGCTGCCTGTAGTACACGCCGCCGCCGCCGTATTTGGCGATGTCGAAGGGCGTGCCCTCGTCGTTGCGGGCATCGAACGAATAGGTACGCACGGCCGTGATCGAGCTGAGCTTGCCCACGTCCGCCACGTCGTAGTCCAGCTTGAGCGATGCGCCCTTGTAGGCGACGAACTGGCCCTGCGTCTCGTCGAAATTGTCCGTGCCGAACCTGGTGGTGGTCTGCAGGTAGTCGTTGGTGTAGCTGAAGTTGCGGTTGCTGAACCAGTCGCGGGCGGCATGCTGGACGCCCTTGGCGTCGGTGAAGCCCGTGAAGATCGCGCGTGCCGAGTTGCCCGACTTGTCGACCAACGTGCCGTTGGCGTAGGACAGGGGAGACTCCAGGTTTTCCGACAAGCCGTTCTGCAGCTGGGTGGAGCGCGGCTCCAGCTCGAGCGCCAGGTTGGCTTTCAGTTCGGGCGTGGGCGTCAGCAGGAACTGCACTCGGCCGGCCACGCGGTCGCTGTTGTAGAAGGTGTAGTCGCCGCGGTCGTTGCTGTTGTTGCCGTAGTAGCCCCGCCCCCGGTTGACGCTGATCGCGCCGCGCCAGGCCAGCAGGTCTTCCACGATCGGGCCGCCGTACGCCGCGTTGGCGATCAGGGTCTCGCGCTCGCCGAAGCTGATGGAGAAATCGCCTTGCGGCACGAACGTGGGGGCCTTGCTGGTGAAGGCGATCTGCCCCGCCGAGCCGCCCTTGCCGCCCTGCGTGCCGGTAGGGCCGCGCTCCACGCTCACCTGGTCGATGTCGAAGAAGTCGAAGTTGCCCAGTTGGGTCAGGCCGAAGCTGACGTCGTCGACGATGGTCAGCACGCTGGGGTCCTGGAACTCGGCGAAGCCGCGCTTGCCGAGGCCGCGGATGGACAGGTTGGCGCCGCGCGAGTTGCTCTGGTTGAAGGTGATTCCGGGCAGGCGCTTGGTAATGGCGTTGTAGTCGCGTGCCAGGTCGCGATCCAGGTCGCTGCCGGCCACCACCGCCTCCGCCGCGGGCTTGTCCTGCAGTTGCACCAGGCGCGCCTTGCGCTGGACGGTGACGGCCTCCAGGCTCGGGGCCTCGACCGCCGATGCGGCATCGCCCGGCGGCGTTGCGGCCGCCTGGGCCCGGGCGCCCTCCGCGGCAGCGAGCAATGCGATGCCGACCAGCGCAGGCACCAGCGAAAGCGGGAAGGGTATCGTGCCGGCGGGCGCGAGATATCGTCGTTGCAGGGCGTGGCGTGGCTTGATCATCTGCTTCTCCTCGAGAGGTTTGTTGGTGGTTGATGACGTCAACCCGGGCACTGTTCGCAATGGTCATGCCCGGCGCACAGCGGGTGCCCGACGCGGCAGCGGCAGCGCACCGCACCTGGCGGGCCGACGCGACCCCGGTGCTGCGAGCGCCGCGCCCGGTGTTGTGCAACACGCGGCCGCGGGCCGGGATCGGTGGCTTGCCAGCACTTCCAGGCGCCCTGCGGGCGCTTTGCCACGGGGGAATCGCATGTGCTTATCCGGTCGGCCTGGCCACGCGCGCCGGCGTGACGGTGCCTCGCTGCGCGCTTGCCAGCAGGAGCGCGTTGGGGCTGTCGTTGCGCGTGCAGGCGACACGCACGGCGTTGAACAGCCGTCAGCCCGGTGTCGCCGTCCCGCCTCGTCTGCAAGGTCGCACGAGGTCGCAGGCCATGGCGCGGGCCGAAGCCGTCAGTTCATGCCGGCAATGGCGGTGGCCAGGGCCTTGATCTCGACGTCCGTCAGGGCCCGCGCGGACGCAGCCATCACGGGATCCGCGCTGTTGTGGCGATCGCCGCTGCGCCAGAGCGTCAGTTGCGCTGCAAGGTAGTCGGCGTCCTGTCCGGCGATGCGCGGCGTGTCGGCTCGCGGCGGCGTGCCCGCGCCGCCGTGGCACGCGGCGCACGCCCCGACGGCGCGCGCGGGGTCGCCTTCGCCGTACAGGCGCTGCGCCGCGCCCGCAGCGGCGACGCCGGGGCCGGCCCGCCAGGGCGTGGCGGCATACCAGGCCAGGATGTCGGCCTGGTCGCCGGCATCCAGGTTGCGCGCCACCAGCGTCATCACGACGTGCTCGCGCGCGCCGCTGCGGTAGTCGCTCATCTGCTTGGCCAGGTAGGCGGCCGACTGGCCGTCGAGGAGCGCGTGCAGGCCGTCGCCGGGCTGGGCGGTGGCCGGGTCGCGGGCGACGTGGCATTCGATGCAGCGCTCGTCGTCGGCCTTGGCGCGGCCGGCCCGGGCGTCGCCGCGATGGACGGCCGCCGGCGCCGCGCCGGCCGCGATGCCGACTGCCAGCAGGGCGCCCACGGCCAGTCCGCGCAACGACTGCGTTCGCGCGCTCACGACTTCTTGTAGAAGGTGTGGCAGGTGCGGCAGGTACGCGCCAGCGCGGTCGCCGAGTCGGCGGCGGCATCGAATCGTCCGCTGCCCACCGACTGGACGATCTGGTCGGTGAGCTCGCGCGTCTTGCGCGCCAGTTCGACGGCGTCGTGGGCGTCGGGCCGATCCGAGAAGTAGGCCTCGACCTGGATGAACGCCTGGTTGATCTCCCGGGCATCGGTGGCGCTGGCCTTCGCGTCCTTCAGCGCGATGTTGGACGACAGGCTCTTGTTCGAGTCCTCGATCGCCTGCATGAGGTCCGTGCCGAGTTCGACCGGCGCTTCGGCAGACCGCACCGGGCCGGTGGCGAACGCCATGCCGGCGAGGAGGCCCGACAGGGCGAGGGGAACGATGACTTTTCGCATGACTCTCATGTTGAAAAAGGCCCGCGCGGATCCACTCCGGGCGGGCCTGGTCGCATCGACGCGGCGACAACGGACTCAGATGTCCAGCACTTCCTTGACGACCCGGCCGTAGACCACCGTCGGTCGCTCGGAACGACCGTTGTTGAGGAAGGTCGTCTTCAGATGGTCAAGCCCCAGCAGCTGGAGCACGGTGGCGGTCAGGTCGTAGGTGTCGACGGCCTTGTCCTTGTCGGCGGTCTGCAACCCGATCTCGTCGGTCTCGCCGTAGGTGAAGCCGGCCTTGACGCCGCCGCCGGCCAGCCACTGCGTATACCCCCACGGGTTATGGTCGCGGCCGTTGCCGCTCTGGCCGTACGAGGTGCGAGAGAACTCCGATGTCCACACCACGAGCGTGGTGTCGAGCAGGCCGCGCGCCTTCAGGTCGGTCAGCAGGCCGGCGATCGGCCGGTCCACCTGGCGTGCCTTCAGCGCGTGGTTGACCTCGAGGTCGTCGTGCGCGTCCCAGCTCAGTCGGTCGCCGCCCTTGGGGCTCGGCGCATCGCCGGTCACCACCTGGACGAAGCGCACGCCGCGCTCGACCAGGCGGCGCGCGCGCAGCAGGGTCTCGCCGTAGCCGCCGCTGACCTCGTCGTCGATGCCGTACAGCGCCCGGGTGGCCGGCGTTTCCTTGCTCAGGTCCACGGCGGCCGGAGCCGCCGTCTGCATGCGGTCGGCCAGGTCGTAGGACTTCACCCGCGCGCGCAGTTCCGTGTCGTGCGGATAGCGGGCTTCGCCCAGGCCGTTCAGGCGCTTGAGCAGGTCCAGCGACGCGCGCTGCTGCTGCGCGCCGCGTGTGGCCGGGCCATCGAGGTAGAGGATGGGCGAGTTGCCCGGCCGGAAGGCGACGCCCTGGTAGACCGCCGGCAGGAAGCCGGAGTTCCAGTTCTGCGAGCCCGCGCTCGGCTCGCGATTGCCATCGTAGAGCACCACGTACGGCGGCAGGTCGGGATTGGCCGAGCCCAGGGCATAGACGATCCAGGCGCCCAGCGACGGGCGGCCCGGGTTCAGGTCGCCGGTGTTGAGCTTGAGGATGGAGATGTCGTGGGTCGCGCCCACGGTGACGCTCGACTTGATGAAGGCCAGCTTGTCGGCATGCTCGGCCAGGTTGGGCAGCAAGTTGGAGAAATAGGCCCCGCTCTCGCCGTACTGCTTGAAGGTGCGGCTGGGCGCGACCCAGAGCTTTCCGACGCCCCCTTGCGTGCTCGTCTTGATGCCCTTGAGGAAGGAGGCCGGCACGTCCTGCCCCGCCAGCTTGTGCAGCACCGGCTTGTAGTCGTAGAGGTCGATCGTGCTGGGTGCGCCGTTCTGATGCAGCCAGATGACCGACTTCACCTTGGGCGCGAAGTGCGGTTGCTTCGGAGCCAGCGGATCGTCCAGCTCGGAAGCCATCGCCGATTGCAGGCCCAGGCCCGGCAGTAGCGTGCCGAGCGCGGTGCCACCGGCGTAGAGGCCCGAGCGGGCAAGGAAGTCGCGGCGTGAATGTTGGCTCATGGTCAGGCGTCCTGTGTGTGCGTTCAATGGGTTGGAAGGTTCAGAACCGGTAGGCGAACTCGTTGGAGTTCGCGACCGTGTGCACGAGGTCGACGAAGGCGGCGGCATGCACCGGATCGATCGGGACGTCGTGCTTGAGGCCGATCGGCACGGCCACCGCGAACGTGCCGGTCTTCGAGGCGTCCGCGACCTTGTCGGAGACGATCCTCTCCTGCTGCGCCAGGAAGGCCTTGAGCGCCACCTTCTCCTCCTTCGTCGGCTTGCGCGACAACAGCACTTCGTAAAGCCGGTCGACGCGCGCCGAATCGTCCTTGCCGGCTTCGTTGATCACGCGCCCGGCCAGGGCCTGCGACCAGCCGAAGACGACGTCGCTGTTGAACAGCGTCAGCGCCTGCAGCGGGGTGGTCGTCACGTCGCGCTTCTGGTGCGGCTGCACGGTGTCGGCCGGGTCGAAGCTGACGGTCAGCGGATAGGGCACGGACCGCCGCTCGAACGTGTAGATGCTGCGACGGTGCGCGTCTTCCTCGTTGGTCGACTTCTCCCAGAGGTTGCCGGCGTTCAGGTTGCTCGGCACCGGCGGGAACACCGGCGGGCCGCCGACCTTGTCCACCAGTTCGCCCGAGGCATAGAGCAGGGAGTCGCGAATTTCCTCGGCCTCCAGGCGCTTGCGCGGGAAGACCGCCAGCAGCTTGTTGTCGGGATCCGCCTTGGCCACTTCGGCCCGTTCCGCCGACGATTGCCGGTAGACGCTCGACAGCAGGATCTCGCGCTGCAGCTTCTTGACGCTCCAGCCCTTCTGCACGAAGTCGACGGCCAGGTAGTCCAGCAACTCGGGGTTCGTCGGCTTCTGGCCGGCGCGCCCGAAGTTGGCCACCGTCGGGACGATGCCCTTGTCGAAGTACTGGCTCCAGACCCGGTTGACGTAGACCCGTGCCGTCAGCGGGTTGTCCGCACTGGCGATCCAGTTGGCCAGCGCAGCGCGTCGGCCCGACGAACTGGCGGTCGGCGCGATCTGGATCTTCTGGTTGGCCGTGTTCCACAGCGCAGGAAGTCCGGGCTGAACCTCTTCCGTCGGCTTCTCGTGCGTGCCGCCGAAGCGCACGAACGTTGGCGGCGCCTCCTTGCCGAGCTCGAGGGCCGTCGTGAGGTTGGCCGAGGTGACGTCCGAGGGCTTGAGCTTGTCGAACTCCTTGAGCTGCTTCGTCAGCTCCTCGTACTTCTTCCACTTCTCGACGTTGTCGGGGTTGTAGGTCGCCGCCGTCTTGTCCTCGGCCGACAGCTTCAGGTACGCCACCTTGGAGGCGCGCGGTGCCTCGACCGCCTTGTGGCGCCAGTTGACCCAGCGATCCAGCGGCGTCCACTCGCTCTCCGGCTTGAACAGCGCGACCTGGCTGTCGGAGAGGTAACGCTCCTTCTGGTACTTGATGGCGGGGGCATCGAGGCCGGCCAGCAGCGCGTCCTGCTGGTCGCGGATGGCCTTGGTGGCGTCGCGATAGGCCGCCTGGGCCTTTTCCCACTCGATGTCGACCGCCGCCTTTTCCTTGAGCTTGTACTTCTCGTCGAATGCGGTATTGGCGAAGAACGACTGCAGCTGGAAATATTCCTTCTGGCTGATCTTGTCCTGCTTGTGGTTGTGGCAACGGGCGCATCCGATCGTGGCACCGAGCAGCGTTTCGCCGACCAGGTCGGTCATGTCCGTCTCGATCTGGTACTTGCGCTGCAGCAGGTCACGCGAGTTCGAGTTGTCGGGGTAGCCCGCCAGGTATCCGGTGGCGATCCGCGCTTCCTGGCTGTCCGGCCAGATTTCATCGCCCGCGACCTGTTCCTTGATGAAGCGGTCGAACGGCTTGTCCTGGTTGAACGCGTTGATCACGTAGTCGCGATAGCGCCAGTTGTTGGGCCGGTTGTTGTCGTTCTGGAAGCCGGAGCTATCGGCGTACCGCGCCAGATCCAGCCACCGGCGCGCCTGGCGCTCGCCGAAATGCGGCGAGGCGAGCAGCCGATCGACCGCCTTCTCGTAGGCGTCGGTCGACTTGTCGTTGACGAAGGCCGCCACCTCCTCCGGCGTCGGCAGGAGTCCCCACGCGTCCAGCGTGGCCCGGCGCAGGTAGGCCGCGCGATCAGCCTGCGGCGAAGGCTTCAGGCCCGCCGCCTCCAGCCTGGCGAGCACGAAGGCATCGATGGGCGAGCGCACCCAGCCCTTCTGCCTGACGGCCGGCACCTCGGGCGCCTTCACCGGCTGATAGGGCGACCAGGCCTTGGCGGCCGACGCGGCGGCTGTCGCAGGCGCAGCCGAAGCGGGCCTGGCGTCCTGCGCCCCGGCGCAGACAGTGGCGGCAGCGAGCAGCGCGCCCATCAGAAGTGTCTTGTTCATCGACCTCGCCTCTATGTTGGAGGTTTTCCGGGCGGACACGTGATGTGTCCGCTTCAGAACGTTGTTAGTTGTCACGGGCCCCTGTCGAGCGCATGCTGTCCATGCACCCGCGAGGTTGCCGGCACGCCCCTGATCGAGATGGCGTCGCGAGCTCCGTGGACTCACTAAGCAGACACCGTGCCAATGCGGCCGAACGCGCCGGCCCGGCGTTCCTGCCGCCTAAGCACGGCAGATCGGCCCTTCGGGCCGGCGTCTCGTCCCGCGGCCGGTCCCACGCCTGGTGACGAGTCGACAGCCGGCGAGGCGACTGCGGCGATATGGTCAATCGCCTGCTTGAAAGCCACCCGCGAGGCGTCGACCATCGACACCCCATACGGTATCGGCGGGGATCGCCTGCTCGGCAGGCTACTCGCGTCGCGCGCATATGCAGCCGCGCAACGCTTCGTTGGGCACGGGGGCACGCGTCGCCAGAATCAGCACTCACCGTCGACGGCTGACAGGCCGACGGCATCCCCACCCCGCATCACGGCAAGAAAGTACGCATGGCCCTCAGACCCCTCAACGACCGCATCATCGTCAAGCGCAGCGACCCCGAGCTCAAGACAGCCGGCGGCATCATCATCCCCGACTCGGCGGGCGAGAAGCCCGAGCAGGGCGAGGTCCTGGCCGTCGGCCCCGGCAAGCGCAACGAGCAGGGGCTGTTCGTGGCGCCCGCCGTCGCGGTGGGCGACAAGGTGATCTTCGGCAAGTACAGCGGACAGACGGTCAAGCTCGACGGCGACGAGTTGCTCGTCGTTCGCGAGGAAGACCTCTTCGCCGTGATCGTCCACTGAGGAGCACAACCATGGCAGCAAAACATGTCCTGTTCGGCGACGACGCGCGCGCCAAGATCGTCCGCGGCGTCGACATCCTGGCCAACGCGGTCAAGGTGACGCTCGGGCCCAAGGGCCGCAACGTCGTGCTCGAGCGCAGCTTCGGCGCCCCCACCGTGACCAAGGACGGCGTCTCGGTGGCCAAGGAGATCGAGCTCAAGGACAAGTACGAGAACATCGGCGCCCAGCTCGTGAAGGAAGTGGCTTCGCGCACCAGCGACAACGCCGGCGACGGCACCACCACCGCCACCGTGCTGGCCCAGGCGATCGTGCGCGAGGGCTTCAAGTACGTGGCCGCGGGGCTCAATCCGAGCGACCTCAAGCGCGGCATCGACAAGGCCGTGATCGCCCTGGTCGCCGAGATCAAGAGCATCGCCAGGCCGACGACCACCAGCAAGGAGATCGCTCAGGTGGGCGCCATCTCGGCGAACTCCGACTGGGACATCGGCCAGATCATCGCCGACGCCATCGACAAGGTCGGCAAGGAAGGCGTCATCACCGTCGAGGACGGCAAGAGCCTGAACAACGAGCTCGACGTGGTCGAGGGCCTGCAGTTCGACCGCGGCTATCTGTCGCCCTATTTCATCAACAACCAGGACAAGCAGACCGCGGTCCAGGACAACCCGTTCGTGCTGCTCTACGACAAGAAGATCAGCAACATCCGCGACCTGTTGCCGACGCTGGAGGCGGTGGCCAAGACGAGCCGCCCGCTGCTGATCATCGCGGAGGATGTCGAGGGCGAGGCGCTCGCCACGCTGGTGGTGAACTCGATCCGCGGCATCCTGAAGGTGGTGGCGGTCAAGGCCCCCGGCTTCGGCGACCGGCGCAAGGCGATCCTCGAGGACATCGCCGTGCTCACGGGCGGCAAGGTGATCGCCGAAGAAGTGGGCCTGACGCTGGACAAGGTCACGCTGGCCGACCTCGGTCAGGCCAAGCGCGTCGAGGCGGGCAAGGAGAACACGACGCTCATCGACGGCTCGGGCACGGCCGAGGTCATCCAGGCCCGGGTCAGGCAGGTGCGTATCCAGATCGAGGAAGCCACCTCCGACTATGACCGCGAGAAGCTCCAGGAACGCGTGGCCAAGCTGGCCGGAGGCGTCGCGGTCATCAAGGTCGGCGCGGCGACCGAGATCGAGCTCAAGGAAAAGAATGCGCGTGTCGAGGATGCCTTGCACGCCACGCGTGCGGCCGTTGAAGAAGGCGTTGTGCCGGGCGGCGGCGTGGCGCTGCTGCGTGCGCGCCAGGCCATCGGCGCGCTCAAGGGCGACAACGCCGACCAGGACGCCGGGATCCGGCTGGTGCTGCGGGCCATCGAGGAGCCGCTGCGCCAGATCGTCAGCAATGCGGGCGAAGAGGCGTCCGTGGTCGTCGACAAGGTGCTGCAGGGCCAGGGCAACTACGGCTACAACGCGGCCAACGGCACTTACGGCGACCTGGTCGAACAGGGCGTGCTGGACCCGGCCAAGGTGACGCGCACCGCGCTGCAGAACGCGGCGTCGGTGGCCAGCCTGATCCTGACGACGGCAGCGATCGTCACCGAAGTGCCGGAAGACAAGCCGGCGGCGACCGGCGGCGACCACCACGGCGGCGGGTTCGGAGGCGGCCCCGATTTCTGATCGGCGCCGGTGCGTCGGGGGCGCGAGCTCCCGACGCGACCCGGCCATCGGGCGACATGAAATGAGCCGCGCCCAGGGGATATGCGTGGAATGATCACGGTCCAAACCCTACTTGGGATCGAGCGGGCCTCGGTCGCTCGCCTCGGGAGACCCGGGCGCGAAGGCCGCGGCTCCGAATGCCGGGAGGTCCGTTCGCAGAACGTCGCGGCGCGCAGGCGCCGCCCGACTCATGCCACGGACGTCGATGCGGAACGATGCCGCCGCTCACGCCAGCGCTGCGCCAGCGCGCCCAGCACAAGCGCCGGGATGAACCAAAGCGCCTCCGGATTGCGCAGACCCAGCGAGGCGATGGCCGGCCCGGGGCAATACCCCGCCAGTCCCCAGCCCAGCCCGAACAGCACGGCACCGCCGACCAGCGCGGCGTCGACCGATGTCGACGTCGGCAGATGGAAGCGATCGTCGAACGACGGCCGGGCGTGTCGCAGCACGACGCGATAGCCGGCAAATGCGAACACGACCGCGCCGCCGAGCACGAACAAGAGGCTTGCGTCCCAGGCACCTGCCAAGTCGAGGAAGTTCAGCACCTTGCGAGGATCGGTCATCTGGGCGATTCCCAGGCCGGCGCCGAAAACCGCGCCGCACAGCAGCGCGGCGCCGGCACGCCACAGTGGCTGCGACGCACGTGTAGTCGAACGCGGAGGCGGGCCACTCATGCTGCATCCATGTGCAGCACGTGGCGCACGACGAACGTCGTGATCAAGGCTGTGACGAGGAACACCGCCGTTGCCAGGAGCGAGCGCTTCGACCGGAGCGCGATGCCGCACACGCCATGACCGCTCGTGCAGCCGTTCCCAAGCGACGTGCCGTAGCCGACCAGCAGGCCAGACAGCACGAGCAACGCGGGAGGAGAGCCGGTCCGGCTGGGCGTGTGCACCACGCCGAGGGCCGTCGAGCCCCAGGCGCCGACGGCCAGCCCGACAAGGAACAGGGTGCGCCACGCACGCTCGCCGGGCCCGGCGAACCAGAGACCCCCGGCGATCCCGCTGACCCCGGCGATGCGGCCGTCCAGCCGCAGCAGCAGCACGGCGGCGAGGCCGATCAGCAGGCCGCCCGCCAGCGCTGCAATGGGCGTGAAGGCCGTCACGGGATCAGATCTTCCAGGCGTAGGAGACGCCGACGATGGTCTCCTTCAGGCGCACATTGGCATTGCCGCCACCGAAGCCCGCCGGCGGGTTGCCCGGTGGGATCGATGCGCTGCCATTGACGGCGTGTCCGCGGCCGTAGGCGGCGAATCCGCTCCACTCGTTGCCCCCGGGCAGCGTCCAGGTCGCGCCAGCGGTCAGGTGGTCCTGGACGACGCCGGGCGCCAGGATGTTGAAGAAGGTCTCGCCGCTGGGTACCGGCTGGCGGGCATGGCTGATGCCGGCACGCAGCACCAGTTCGGGCGCGACGTGCGTACTCGCGCCGAGCTTGAACACGGTGACGTCGCGCCAGCCAAAGCCCGGGCCGTGGGCGGCACCCAGTGGCGTGCCCTGCAGCAAGGGGGCGATCGAGTCGCCGACCGCGGCGACGCGGCTGTAGCGGATTCTCTGGATGTCCGCACCCAAGGTCCAGTCGGCATTCGGGCGGAATGCCACGCCTGCACCGTAGTTCTCGGGGACGTCGAAGCGGCCACCATCGGCGAACAGTCCACGGTAGTCCTTGAACTGCCCATGGATCCGCGAGGCCCATGTCGCCCCCAACGTCAAGCCTGGGGCCAAGGTGCCTGACCAGCCGAGGCGCAGGCCGACGCCGACGCTGCTGTCCGAGCCCTTGTCGCTGACATTGCCGGGACTGGACGAGAACCCGCCGAACAGGCCGATGCCTTGCGCCGAGAAGCGCTGGTACGCGACGTTGACGCCCGCCCCGATGCTCTGGCCCGCAGCCGGCTTCCAGGCGATCGACGGCGTGATGAACAACTGCTCGAGGTTGACGCCTGCAGTCCCGGTGGCACCGAAGCGTGCGTAGGGGTTGTCGTGGTAGATCGTGTTGAGGCCGCCGTTGCCGTACACCGCCACGCCGGTGGCCACCGAGTCGGACAACTGCTTGGTGAAGCCCAACGACGGCAGGAAGAAGTTCTTCTTGCCGTCGCCGCTGTAGCTCGCGTCGGCGCCGAACGCATTGCCGACGATCTCGGCGCTGCGGCGCGGCGAAAACCAGTCCGCGCCCAAGTCGACGCGGTTGCCTACCTCGGCCGTGCCGGCGGGGTTCGTCGCGGCGGCCAGGGAGTCCTGTGCCCAGGCGATGCCCACGCCCGCCTGGCCTTCGCCTTGCGCACCGTACCCATGGGAAAAATAGCCGTTGGTCGCGTTCGCTGCAAATGGCAGCAGCGCCACAGCGAGCGCCGCTACGCCCCGGATCTTGTTGTCTTGCATGTAAATACCCTCGATGAACTGCCGCGATCGTTGCCTGCGGCCGCACTGGAGTCCACGAAGGAAAAGGAATATCCACCACCGAAGAGCGTAGGGTCGCTCCGGCCCGGGCGCTGAACGCGCGACGCCGGCCAGGGGCCAGCGCGACGCGCCGCGGCCAGTCGCTTGGCCAGGCTCCGATGCGGCGCTGCAGGCAAGGATCGCTCGACACGCACAGGTTCGGCGGTGTCCTCGATCGTCGGTGCCGGGGCGGCGCAGCCTACCGCGCAGGTCTGGCGAGATCGGTCGCGTTCTCGATGCGCAATGCGAGCCCGCTGGCGCGCCCCCAACTCCAGCCGGATCGCGGCAACGTCGTCGTCACTGTAGCTCCAGTCCTGCGGATCGCCGCCTGCTTTGCGCTGGGCGAGCGCCTCCTGGAGATTCGCGCGAAGCACGTTGTCGTCCACACGCATCCAGTTCGTCGGCATGGCCTTCCCCGCATTCACGACGGCGGCCAGCGCGGCCCCGTCACGTCACGTCATGGTAGGAACGAACCGCAGGCGCTCGAACGACGCATTGCTCGCTTGCATATTCGATAGCCGCTCATGCAGGCCGACAACGGATGCGGACGAAATGCCGCCCTCCATGCGGGATCCGGATCGAAGGTCGTGACGGCCATACGCGTTCGGACAGCGCATATGCCACGCACGCAATCAAGAGGTTCATGTTGGCCGGGTTTTCGCGCTGCAGGAGTCCGACGGCGCCGCTCCACGGCGCCAGGAGTACATAGAGACCTGCAGCCACGCACAGGAAAAACACCAGCGGCGTGTAGCATGATCCTCAGTTTTACGCCCATGTGGCTGTGAGACGCACTCAAATGGCAATTTGCTTTGCAGTCTGGCCTCCCGAAACCAGTCGGTCACCACTTACCGGTAGTGGCCGGTCAGAGACGTTTGTCACTTCGAGGGCTTCGAGAGCGCGACACGTACCGGAGCGAGCTCTTGCACTGCTCGGACGCCTCCGTCGCGCCCGGCACGCTCGATTGCCTCCAGAAGCGCGTGCCCAGCAGAGGAACTTCTGTCCACCGGAACGGGCATGGGCGCCGTGGGATACCAACGCTGCAGATACACGGGGAAGTCTACTGGGTCCCGATCGAGGCTCCCTCGCACGCCAAAGGCTATCTGCCTGCCTGTGGCATCGGTGAGGGATATCCACGCCGATCCGTTATCGGCCAAGAACGAAGCATCTGTCACTCGGATGGGGCTACGGAGTTCGGGAACTCGTCCGGCTACGAAGTAGGTGGTACCGAGCAGCAAACATGCCACCGCAGCCGCGCATGCGAGTTTCAGGGCCAGGCTGGTCGATCTGGGTGTCATTGGCGCCATGCTAGCTCACCGGAAAGCTGCCCCTCGCGAACGTCTGCAAGTGGCCGACTGCTGGCGTAGTCGGGTCAGTGCACGGCGGTGCCCGCCAACGCGCACTCAAAGCGCAGCAGGCGGCCGTTGCTGGCCTTCCCGACGAGTCGATTCAGAAACCCACCGCCACCGGAACTCCAGCGCGAGAGTACCTTTCGGGCGGCCTCGGGCGAGGTTGTGCTGATTCCGATGACATGAGTGTCCGGCCAGGCGGACACCTTGTCGTCCTCTTTGGCGTGTTCGTGCGGCGTCCCCTCGCTGCACTGCCGGCACAGGATCCGGACGTTGGCAGTCCAGACCTCATGATCGACCTGCGCCGCGTCTAGCGCAGCGGTCAGAGCCTCTAGGGATGTGCTGATCTATTCGGCTTCGGCGCCGGCACAAGTCATCGCCCTGCGTCGGTAGCTTCTCGAGTCGGTCGATAAGGTCGATTTTTCGATGATTCGAGCATCGCCTTCCCCATCAAGACGCACTGACCCCAGCCAGCCTCAACAACTGCCTCTTGGCGATCACCAGATTTGCTAACGCGAAGAGGCTGTACATGCGGGCCCGGTTCTTCGCCAGGCCCTTGTAGCTGACCTTCTTGTGGCCGAACAGGTTCTTGACGATGTGGAACGGATGCTCGACGCGCGCCCGGATCTGCGCCTTCTGGCGCTCGAGCCTTACCGTCAATTCCTTGAGCACACCTTCGGCCATCGAGACGATCTTGCCGCGCTTGGCAGCCACGTACCAGTCGATCTTCTTGCGAATTCGACCATCGGCTTGCGCCTTGACGATCTCCTCGCGTTTGGCAACGCCCGTATAGCCCGAGTCGGCGTGAACACTTTTCTCCTTGCCGTGCAGCAACGCGTGTGTGCTGGCAATGTCACTCTCGTTGGCCGCCGTCACGTGAAGGCTGTGCACGAGGCCCGATTCGGCATCGGCACCGATGTGTGCCTTCATGCCGAAGTGCCACTCGTTACCTTTCTTGGCCTGGTGCATCTCAGGATCGCGTTCTCCGTCCTGATTCTTCGTCGAACTCGGCGCCGCGATGATCGTCGCGTCCACCAGCGTGCCCTCGCGCATGAGCAACCCTCGCCGGCCCAGGAGCGCGTTGACCTTCTCGAAGATCGCCTTCGTCAGCTCGTGCTGCTCGAGCAGGCGCCGGAACTTCAACAGCGTTGTCGCGTCAGGCACCTGTTCGCGCGCGAGATCGATTCCCACGAATTCGCGCATCGCCTGACTGTCATAGAGCGCATCTTCCAGCCCCTCGTCGCTCAGGCTGTACCACTGCTGCAGGAAGTACATCCGCAGCATCCGTTGCACGCCGATCGGCTGCCGGCCGACGCGCCCGCTCTTCGGATAGTGCGGCTCGATCAACGCGATCAGCGCCGCCCACGGCACCACGCGTTCCATCTCGCCCAGGAACTTCTCACGCCTGGTCATGCGCTTCTTTCCTGCGTACTCCAGGCTCGCAAAGCTGGTCTGTTTCATGGCATCGATCATCGCGCGCGTCGCGTTCGTCGGCTATTCTGGTCCGCCCGAATAAATCAGCATTTCCCTAGCGGACGGCCACCGAACCTTGATTGTCGGGGACTACGGGACGGGCAAGAGTCACGCCTTGCGCGACATCTATTCATTCCTTCGCAAGGAACACTTTCGGCACGGTCATCTAAACCCCTTTCCAATTCACATCAATCTCCGGGACTGCGTCGGCCTGAGGACGCCTGCAGAAATTCTCCGCCGCCATGCAGAGGAGATTGGCTTCGACCACGCCAACGGCTTGATCTCCGCGTGGCGTGCTGGCCTGTGTGTACTGCTACTGGATGGCTTCGACGAGGTGCTGCCGAGTAGATGGCTTGGAAGCGTCACAGACCTGAAGCGCGTTCGATGGGAGGCTCTCGCTCCAGTACGCCGCCTTGTCGATGAAACCCCGGCTAGTGCCGGTGTGGTGGTAGCCGGCCGCTCCCACTATTTCTCAGGACAGGTTGAGATGACCGAGGCGCTCGGCTTCAAGCCCCTCGAAATTCTGTCCATGCTCGACTTCGACGAGGAGCAGCTCGCCGACTTTCTGCGGCAGTCCGGTGCAACTTGGACGCTACCGGATTGGGTGCCCACACGCCCCCTACTTCTCGGCTACCTCGTCACTCTGGGCAAGGACACCTCCGGAGCGATTGCGTCGTACGTGAGTCGTGCGGAAGGATGGCGCGCATTCCTTGATGCCATCTGCATACGTGAAGCGAAGATGTTCAGTGCGGTACGTCCTGAGATCATTAGCCAGATTCTCTCGCGTGTCGCTACGATCGCCCGAGGAGGCACATCGGCGATTGGACCAATCTCGACAGACCAACTTCGCACGGCCTTTGTTTCAGTCAATGGTTTTCAACCCGACGAAGAAGGTATTCAACTTCTTCTTCGACTTCCAGGTCTTACGGGGTCGATTGGTCCTGGCGGCGAGGAGATGCGCTCATTCGCAGATGAAGACTTGGCGGAAACCGCCTATGGGCTCGATCTGGCGGCCTTCATCATCAACCCCTACGACGAAACGAACCCACTCGCGAGTCCAGCATCATGGGTAAATGCGTCTTCCGGACTTGGTGCGGAGGTTGCCGCAGGTCGTCTCCTAGCTGACGCCCAACCATCTGGAGTGGTATCAGCAGCCATCACAAAGCGGCAGAAAGCTGGGAAATTTGACGCCGTGCTCGCAGACCTTCTCACCGTTGTCGCAGCCATGCCTATCGATGGTCTGAAGATTCAAGGGAACTTCCTCATTGCAGGCGTCGCTTTCGATGAACTCCAGATCGCCGAGCACCCGGTCTATGGTGGTACGACCTTCCAGGACTGCCTCATCGAGCGTCTCGACATGAGCGGAATCGACGAAGATTCATCAGCCCCACGCTTTAAAGGTTGCATCGTTTCACACTTGGAAGGATTCGTCGGTATTCCGGAGTGGCTCAAGCCCAACTTCGAAAACACCGAGATCGAGCACTTCAGCACTGCGGCACAGACCACGTCCGGAATCATGCAACTCAAAATCGACCGAGAGTCGCGGGTTGCACTGACCGTGCTAAAAAAGGTCTTCAGTCAACGTGGCTCTGCTCGAAAGGAGGGGGCGCTCAGTCGCGGGCTTGCACCCACTGACCGAGGGATCGTGCCGGCTGTACTTGCAGAACTTGTATCGAAAGGGTGGATCCGCAAGGAGGATTCCGGTAGCAACGTCCTCTACGTAGGATCCAAAGATCGGCGCAAGGAGGCACTACGCGCACTGGAGGCGCCGACCGAGTTCCGACTTCAATAGGCAGAGCTGGCGCCGAATCGAGCTCAGATGCCGTCTCGAACTTCAAGCGTCAATCGACTCCAGCAAGGATCAAATTCGACCCCTTTGGACACGACAGCGTACATGGTGTGCGCGAGCTTATGCATGCGAGTCAGGACAGCCGATTTCTTGGACTTGCCCGCGGCCGTAAGGCGATCGCGGGTTCGGGGTCAGATCTTGCCCCCACAAATCCCAGCAGCCGGCCGCAGGCGGTGCGTGACGCCGGGGATTCTGGATTCGGAATTCCTCCCCCGGGCGCAGCAAGATGCAGTCACACATTGGGGCGCCACTTCTGCTCGCGTCGAGCATCGGTGCAGTGTAATAGTCCGACGAGCACCGTTCTTGCATAGCGCGACCGCGTATGGGACTGGTGCGGCTACTCGGCCCCATCGGAGTCGTAGCCCGGGTAGATCTTGAACGTCGGTAGTGGGTCGTCGATCTCGTGCCACGGGGCCTTCGATCCGACGAACACATGCCTGGTCGGTCGCACGGCGGGATCGTCATCTAGCGTGCCCAGCGTAACGACGGTGAACTCAGGACGATTCAGCCGACGAATGAACAGCTGTGAGCCACATTGACGGCAGAAGCATTTGCGGCGGTTTGGGGAGGACTCGTATTCCGTCAGCATCTCTGCACCGGTAGTCACCCGCAGAGCTTCAGTTGCGACCAACGCGTTGGTTGAGAACGCAGAGCCGTGTGCCTTGCGGCACATGCTGCAATGGCAGTTCTCCGGGCTACTGATGGGGCCCGCAATTTCGTATCGCACGGCGCCGCACAAGCAGCTTCCTCGCACCTTGATCGGCTTCAATGTGTCATCCTTCTGGGGAGTTGAGTCGCGCATTGATCTCGTCGACGTCGAATGCGCGCGGATCGAAGGGACGGCCGATCCATTCCTTGAGGTCGGCGTGATCAGGGTGGTCGGGGTCTGCCAACGCTTGAAGGAACTCCTCGTACCCGCCGGCGCCGCCGACGTCTTCAGGTGGGCAGGCGTTTTCGCCGGCGATGCACTGTGCGAACTCGATCGGTGCGTCCGTCGTCACGATCTTCTCGACCTTCACCTTGTGCCACCAGCTGTCGCCGAAGTCGTAGAGATACTCGAAGCTCTTGCGCCTGCCGAGGGCTTGGGCCAGCGTCACCTCTTCTTCCGGCATGAGGTCGTCGGGGAACTCGCGTCCGGGCTCTGTTGCCCCGTAGTGGTCGTGACCGAAGACGAACTCATGCACGTGCCCGCCGCCCCACCCGGTGCCCCACAGCAAGGCCACGTGCAAACGCGATAGGTCGATCGTCATGGGCACCAGCAAGCGTCGCCACACCTTCGGCCGAACGTCCTCGAGTTCGACGTACAGCTGCCAAGCCTGGGAGTCACGTGGGATGGAAGTCGAGGTCATGCCGGCACTGTAGCCGCGGTCGCCGGCGCCGCTACGCAGTGGATGCCCGAAGTGCCACCGCCCGTCAGGCCGCCTCGGCCAGTGGCTCTTGCCACGGCGCCTGCAGCCGTGGCGCCACGATCCAGGGAAGCAACTCGTCGATCCTGTCGATCCGGTGCTCGCCGATGCGCTCCAGGACGTAGGTCAGGTAGCGCTGCGGGTCGATACCGTTCAGCTTGGCCGATCCGACGAGCGTGTAGATCACCGCGGCGCTGTTGCCGCCGACGTCGGAGCCGAGGTGCAGGTAGTTCTTCCTGCCCAGGGCGACCCCTCGCAGGGCACGCTCGGCGGCGTTGTTATGGGCTTCGATCCGTCCCTCGTCGACGAAGCGGGTCAGCGCCGTCCAGTTGCTCAGTGCATAGCCGATGGCCAGTGCCATCGGCGACTTGGCCGACACCTGCGCCAGCGTCGCGGTCATCCACGCCTGCAAGTCCTTGACCAGCGGTGCCGTGCTCTCTTGCCTGACCCGCCTTCGCTCGCCAGGTGACTTGCCATGGATCCGGGCTTCGATCTTGAACACCTCGCTCATGCGCTCCAGCGCCTGGTGCGCCAGCGTGCCGACCAGCTTGTGCTGGCGAACGTGGATGTCCCACACCTTGCGGCGTGCGTGGCTCCAGCATCCGGCTTCGATGATGCGACCGCCCTCGCGATCCTCGGCGTAAAGGGCGTTGTAGCCGGCGAATGCATCAGCTTGCAGAACGCCACTGAACTTCTTCAGATGCTTGGCGGGATGCTCGCCTTTGCGATCGACCGAGTACTGGAACCATGCTGCGGGAGCCGCGGTGCCTCCGCTTGGTCGGTCGTCCCGGACGTAGACCCACAGCCGGCCGGTGTGCACCTTGCCACCCTTGCCTCCGAGTGCGCGGATCGGCGTGTCGTCGCCGTGAACCTTGTCGGCCTTGAGTACATAGCGACCGACGGCATCGGCAAGTGGTGTCAGCAGGTGCGCTGCCTGCGCGACCCAGTCTGTCAGCGTCGAGCGATGCAGGTCCAGACCGGCGCGGGCAAAGATCTGCGTCTGGCGGTACAGCGGCGTATGGTCGCAGTACTTGCTCACGAGCACGTGGGCCAGCATGCCGGCGCCGGCCATCACGCGATCGATCGGACGGTTCGGCGCGGCGGCCTGCAAGATGTCCCTGCAGCCGCCACAAGCCAGCTTCGGGTGCACGTGCCGCACGACGTGGAAGCTGCCCGGTTCGTAGTCCAGCACCTCGCTGACGTCCTGGCCGATCTCACGCAGCATCACACCGCAAGCGGGGCAGCCGCAGCCGGCTTCATGCCCCGCGGGCCAATGCATGACGGTTCGACGTGGCAGGTGCGCCGGCAGGTCACGCAGGTTTGGCCGCGGTCGGGATTCCCGCTTCTTGCGATGTTCATCCAGCGACGCGACCTTGCCTGTCCCTGCGGCGCTCTGATCGGTTTCGGCGATGGGCACCACCTGGCCGCCGACCAGCTCGAGCTGCGCATGTTCGAGCCGCTCGCTGGAGCGGCCGTACTTCATCCGCCGCAGGTAGGCCACCTCGACCTTCAGCTTCTCGATGGTGAGCTGCGCGACCTTGAGTTCTTCCTGGAAGCGCTGCACCTGGACGCCGAGTTCGGCGTTGCGATGCAGGGCGTCTTCCAAGTTCATGGCCGTGACTTTGCCTCACGCGTCACGTCCATTAAAGCGGGGCATCCCCCGTCAACCGGATCGACACGGTTGGCCGCGACACGTCAGGCCGCAGCACGTGGCTGCCATGTGCGCTCGGGCCGGCGCCAGTCGATGCCTTCCAGCAGCATCGACAGCTGCGCCACGCTCAACGACACGCTACCGCTGTCGGCCTGCGGCCAGACGAAGCGACCTCGCTCCAGGCGCTTCGTCAACAGGCACATGCCGTCTCCGTCGCTCCAAAGCAGCTTGACCAGATCGCCTCGACGGCCCCGGAAGACGAACACATGCCCAAGGTAGGGATCCTCTGTCAGCACAGTCTGTACCTTGACTGCCAGGGAGTCGATGCCGCAGCGCATATCGGTCACGCCCGCGGCCAGCCACACGCGCGTGCCCGCTCGCGGGCCGATCATCGAGCCTGGCGCAGCGCGCGCAGAACGCTGCATAGGCTGGCCTCGTCCACCGGACCGCGCACACGAAGTTGGACGCCGGCGACCTCCAACTCGATGACGCCGCTGCGCGGCGCCGGCTTCACCGCCGGCGTGGTCGGCACCATCGGCTCGGGCATTGCCACCACCTCGGTTGGCGGCGCGACCTCCACGGGCAGCAACACGGTGGGTGCCGCACGCCCTCCGTCGACGTGACTGTGTAGCCTGCGCCACCTGAACAGCATGTTGGCGTTGACGCCATGCTGCAGGGCGATCGCCGACACGGACGCGCCGGGCTCCAGGCTCTGTCGCACCAGTTCTTCCTTGAACGCTCGTTCGTGCTGTCGCCGGCCCTGCTTCCCCGGCTCCTGTTCACTCTTCATGGTGTGCACCATCTCCGTTAAGCGCACACCTCCAAGCGGGCGTGCGCACCGGATCGGATGCTTGCCACGGAGGGCCGGTCAGGCAAGGACGGCCATCGTCGGACTATTACGGTGCAGTGAAGGCTATAGCGTTTGGATGGCGCCAGCATCGCCAGGCGTGAAAGACTGCTTCAGGGCAGTCAAAACAGCTACCTGAAGGACTGCACTGGGTCGATAGCGTGAGTTCGCGGACGTGAACAGCGGTCATACGGGCGCCGACCAACCCCGAGCCGTGGCGGCCGAGCTCCTGAACGTCAGCAGTCCGCCTCATACCGGCCGGTGACGCGGCCACCCACGCGCAAGGCGCCGTCCCGACCCGAGCCAGAAATCTGCGTTCGGCGAAGGCATCTGCCCAACTCTCGAGGACGCATCGCCGGGGACAGCAATGCAGCGGAAGCCGAAGTCCACGCATCGGGTGCCAAGGTCTGTTGCGGGACACAATGCAGACGTCAGGAGTCTCCGCGCAGGTACGTACGGACGATCGTACGCCCGCGTATTTCACTTGGCGCCGCAGACCATTGCCGATGACACGAGCTTCCGCTCGCGAAATTCGGCTTTGGCTGGCACAACGCAGCTCGCGGCCGAGCCTTGGCTTCAGCGGAGCACTTGTCCATGCTCCGCAAGAGAAGCCTCAAGGGTCGCCTGATTGCGCGTCTGCAACTCGTTCGCCGAGCATCAGTCGCTCCAACTGAAGGCATAGGTAATTGGCGCGCAGAAGCATCTCGCCTTCGGTCGCATCCTGGGCCAGCGATGTACGGAACGCCGTGAGGCCGGCTTCTGCCAGACGCTCCGCGTGACGGACCAGCTCGGCACGCCTCGGTTCGCTGCTCTCCGCCGGCGTGCCACGCTCAGCCCGCCGCTGCAGCTCACGCCGTAGATCTCGCAACGCGCCCGGCGTCGGTGGGTTGTCCTTTGTCGCCGTCACCTGCGAATCGAGCGGCGGAACCAGGCGCTTCAGCTTCTCTACCAGCGCAGAGGCAATCCCCATTTCCGGCGCTTCGTCGAAGTGCAGTGCATCGACGCAGGATTTGCTGGTGCTCGGTCGCACTAGGCTCAACGGTTCCGCTGCCAAGCCGCCCTTGGCTGAGACGCGCATGCGGGCAATCAGCAGCGTTCCCGATTCCAGATCCGTCGTACTCAACCGCTCCACGCGCTCGATGGCGTGGCGGCTGAACGCGTCGAACGGAATCTCAGCATCCAGCGTGTGACCCTCGCCATCGCGCAGCGGCCAGACAAGCGTTTGTCGCGCTTCGTCGAAGCGGGCCGCGCCGAATGTTGTTGGCTGCAACGCCACCCAGTCCTTCATAGGCGCCGGTTCGGCCAGGAGGCTGGCACGTCGTTCACCACGTGCGCGGTACAACGCGGACCAAGAAGTCCAAGGCTTCAGTTGCTGCGCAAGCGCCGCCGCATCGAGTCCCGTCACCGCGGCGCTTGTGGAGTCGGAGGCGGAGACGCGCCCCGCTTCGTTCAATTGGGCCCCCTGCAGTACGACTCGGCGTCCCGTGGTCTGGGAGGGCGAGCCCAGTCCCGCCCATGGGCCGGCAGCCTTGTAGCGCGCGGTAGGATTGAAACCGCGTTGAGCTTGCGGTCTCGCATCTGTGCAGGACACAAACGCCTGCTCGGTCGGTGACCAGAAGATCATGGTCAAGCCTACATAACCGGTCGGTGAGCGCCATGCCTGCGCGCCTAGCCCATAAATTTCAAGCGAGGCGGCGGCTTCATACTGCGAGCGTGCTCGTCCTACCAGGTGGCGTGGCGCCAAACCCCGGGCCGCGGCAGCCTCCAGGGCGGAGACCAGCCCGTGGGCAATGGTCAATTCGTCGAGCAATCGCAACTCGTCGGCGCCGCCCGCCCGCTCGAGCAGAAGCTCCACATGGTCCGCGATGCGTCGAGTCAACAGGCCGAGGCGATGGTAATCCGCGCCCTGCGCCCACACCGCCAAGGTCGAGTACCGCTCTTGTATGCCCCGGGAAAGGTGTGCCAGGCCGAGTTCCACCGATTCGGACAAGATCTTTCGCAACGCCGCGCGTAGCCGTCCACGCGATTCGTCCAGGCTTGCATCGCGCGGCTGCGTTGCCGCGTGATCCATCCCCAAGTCCAGCGACTGGCCGCGCTGGTTGGCGATCGCTTCGGGTGGTGTGAGCTCGCAGCCGTGGGCACGCTGGAAAGCGAGAACGGCGGCTACACGGTATTTTTCGATCTGCGCCAGTTCGACATCGGCGATCAGCGCCTCGAGTCCGCCGCCCATGTAGCGCAGCATGATGCGGGGACGTTGCAGACCTAAGACGAGATGCTGGGTGCCTGCGACGACAAGTGCATGCTCAGGTTCGAGATCGTGAACGTACTGCCAGGCCCAGCGGTATCCGGCTTTGCCGGCATGGCGCGTGAGTTCGGCCGCAGTCAGGGCCAATAGGGACGCCTGCAATGGCGCGAGCGCGTCCGCTTCTGACAGATCATTAGCGGTAGCCTCGGCCGTTGTCGACTGCAAGAGCTGCTGCAGGCCCATTGCCGCCGACAGGATGTGCTGGCATGTGCCGCTCGCCGGGCAGTCGCACTGCGCATGCGCCGGTCCGCGATGATCGAAGCGGATGCGCCGGTCGCCAAAGCCCACCACTACCTGTGTGGCTGTCTGCTCCATCAATTCGACGCGCTGCTGTTCCAGGTCCTTGCGGGCACGTCGCACGAGGCCACGGTTGGCCAGCGCCACGTACGACTCATCGTCAAAGCGCGAAAGCAAGGCGCCGAGCTGGTCAAGCACTGTGCTCACGAGATCACCTTCACCAGCCAGTGCGCCAGCTTCTGCGGCGTCAGCGCTGCGATCTCCATGCCGCAAGCGGCCAGTTGCTCCGCCATCTGGCGGTCAAACACGGGGTGCGCCTGGCTGTCGAGCGAGGCCAAGCCAAGCAACTTCACGCGCGCTTCTGCCAGCTTCTTCACCGCGCGCACCAGTTCGCCGGGAGGCGCGCCTTCGCAGAAGTCGGTCACCAGAACGAGGACGGTTCGGTGTGGGTTCTCCACCAGCTGGGTGCAATAGCGCACGGCCTGGCCGATGTCGGTGCCGCCGCCGAGCTGTACGCGCATCAACGTCTCCACCGGGTCGTCGGCATGTTCGGACAGGTCGACCACGCTCGTGTCGAACACGACGATACGCACGCGGAAGGCCGGCAGGGCCGCAAGGATTCCGGCCATCACCGCGCTGTGGATCACCGAGTCGGCCATGCTGCCGCTCTGGTCAACGCAGAGGATGATGTCCCAGGGCAGGCGGCGCGTATTGCGCTCGAAGAAACGCAGCTGCTCGATGACGAGCTGCCCGCGCTCGCGGTCGAAGTGCTTCAGGTTCTTGCGGATCGTGCCCTTGGCGTCAAAGTTCTGCGCGATCGCCATTGGCGAGTGGCGGAATCGATTCAACCTGCCCGACAGCGCCTGCCGAACTTCGGACTCGAGCTGGCGTCGGATCTCGTCGACGACCTGGCGGATGATGCGTCGCGCGAGGTGGAGCACATCCCCCTTCAGATGGACCCGCAGCGAGAGCAGCGTGCGCAACAACTGCTGGTTGGGTTCGAGTCGCTCAAGCGTCTGCGGATCTGTCACCAGCTCCGTCATCCCGTAGCGGTCAAGTGCATGCTTCTCGATGACCTCCACCGTCTCCTGCGGAAACAGCTCACGCACTTCGCCAAGCCATGTGACCAGCGTGAGCTGCGAAGGATCGAGTGAGCCGGGCGCACTTCCCTCGCGCAGACCACGGCCCTTGTATTCACGGCCGTAGAGGTATTCCAGTGCACTGTCCATGCGAAGGTGGGCGCCCTGGAGACCGCCAGACTGCCCCGGCAATCCCCGCTCGGCGTACTTGCCCAGTACGAGTCGCCAGCGGGCCAGATCCTTCATGCGCCCACCCATGCGCCCAGGCCGTCGGCACCAAGCAGATCGAGCAGTTGTTGTGTTGAGGCGAGGTTCGCTTGCACTTGCTCAGCCGACAGGTCGTATCGCACCAGCCGGCCAAGGTCGGCTTCGCCATGCAAGCCGGCAACGGCCTGCGCGATGCGATCGGTCTCTTTCGGTGTCATCTCGGCAAAAGCCAGGCGTAGCTCGGGCAGGTTGGCCACGAAGTCGGCGTCATCCCAACTTGCCAGCAGGCGATCAAGCACCAACAAGAGTGCGGGCAGCTGCCAGGTGACTTCGCGCGCAGTCTGCAGCAGCCCACGCAGAAACGCCACCGCGTCGCGTGTTGCGATCAAGCCGTTGAGGTGCCCATCCACGACCGTGCCGAGCATGGCCTCGGACATCCTGCCTGCTCCAAAAGCCAGGCCGGCCGCAGCGCCGCGCACGAAAGCAAAGTCATTGCCAGACAGCAGTTGCTCAATCAGCGCCCAGTAAAGCGTGGCATCAAGGCCTTCTCCGGCGTCGCTGGCCAGCAGTTCGCGCATGCGCGACAGGCCCGCCACCACTTCGCGTCCGTCGCCTGGCGCACCGCGCAGGCCTCGGCCAAGGTAGATGGCGCGCTCGTATGCGGCCTTCAGGAGCAGGGGAAGTTCGTCGATCGCGCGCGCCTCCAGCGGCTCACGGGACTCCCACAGCAGCCCCAAGGCACCAGCCGCGCTGGCCACCGACTCAAATTGCGCGTCAGCAGCAATGACCGTTGCCAGCGTTCCACACACCTTCGGTACATGGTCATGCAGTCCAAGCACGCATGCCTGCGCGAGCAGCGCGGCTGCCGCCTTGGCGTTCCGGGGCTCGGCACCCGACTGGAATCGCTCGAGTCGCTCTCCGAAACGTGCTGAAACGGCCAGCGGCACGGTGGTGCCGTACACCGACGACTCGACCAATGCCGCCTCGGTGGCTGCTGAATACGCGTACTCCCAGTGCTCCTGCAGGCGTTCGAGACCCAGCCCGTTGACGAAATCGGGGCCGGCGCTGCGATGAGCCAGAGGCACCCCAAGCAAGCCAAGCCCGTGGAACAAACGGCTCGTGATCCGATGCTCAGGCCGGCGGTAGATGTCCAGTACAGCGCGGCGCGGCGCCGAGTCGTCGATCTTCAACCGCTGGCGGCGCGCCCGGTACTCGAAATCACGAACGAGCGGCGGCGTGCTTGCACCCGGTGGAACCTTGCCCATGGCCTGCCCACTGAGCATCCGCCGGGCCACGGCAAGGACGAGCGCCCCATCCGCATCGGCATCGCCCTTCACGAAGCAACTCGTGACGGCATCGATAACGTCGTCACGAAGGGGAGCGCGGCGATTTCGCAGTGCGGCGAGCCGCAGAGCTTGCTCGTACGCGGCAGCTAGCGCTGGCATCGGCAGTGGCAGCCCGTGGCGAGTGCGCAGTTCCATCGCAATGTCGAACAGCATGGTCAACGCCAGCTCCTGGCGGACACGGGCACCCGCCGCGAGACCG
>Ga0265324_10000354_pt1 | contig 33279 bp, 24 predicted proteins | sample 41419metaG_FD_198634 | JGI IMG/M metagenome (GOLD analysis project Ga0265324, IMG submission 198634) | Rhizosphere microbial communities from Carex aquatilis grown in University of Washington, Seatle, WA, United States - 4-14-19 metaG | ecosystem: Host-associated > Plants > Roots > Rhizosphere...
CTTCCGCATAATCCGCCGATGATATGGGCGAATTGCGAGATGTCATCATGATTGAAGGCGTTGGCCACTTCCTTGGCCAAGAAGAGCAACACCACCAGGACGAAGGTGAGAGGCAGTTCCCCTTCCCGGTGGTTGGTGAACGACGACAGCAGGATCATCATGAAGGCCAGGCCGCTAGCCCCTAAAAGGCCGGTCGAGAAAAAGGCGGCGTTCAGGACGCCGGTGACCAAGGCGGTGATCAGCATCATCTTCAGTAGCCGGCCCGATCCGTACTTCTCTTCGATGAGCGGCCCGATCAACAAGATGACGGAGAAATTGGCGGTGAGATGCGCCCAGTTCTTATGGCCCAGCACGTGGGAGACCAGCCGGAAATAGAACAGGGGCGAGGTCCAATGAAATCCAGGATAGGTCGCGAAGAAGGTCGGCGTGAAACGGCCATGAGCCAGATTGTCGGCCGCCATGATGAGGCAAGCCGCCAGGGCGAAGGACAGGACGACGGGGGAATTCCACGCCGGCCTGAGAGGGAGTTTGGATTTCGCCATCGGCGCGCGGGCCTTCGCTAGGCGCCCGGCCTAGGCGCGGCCGTGCATGAGCTGGTAGGCCAGGATCCCGTGGGCCACCGAGACGTTGAGGGATTCCACCTTGTTCTTGAGCGGAATCTTCACCACCGTATCGGCCATGTCCAGGTAGGTCGCGCCCGTGCCCGCGCCTTCGTTGCCCATGATGAGGGCCACCTTCTTGCGCACCTTGGCTTGTTCCAAGGTGATGGGCGCATGCGACGAGGTCGCCACGATGGTGAATCCCTTTTGGCGCAGGAATTCCATTTTGCCTTGCAGGTCTTCTCCCGTCTCGAAGGGCAGCTGCAAGAGCGCACCCACCGAAGAGCGAACCACCTTGGGATTGTAGGCGTCGCAGCAGCCTTTACCCAACACCACGGCATCCATTCCCAAGGCCAGCGAAGTCCGCAAGATGGCCCCCACGTTGCCCGGATCCTGAACGGCGTCGCACAAGGTCACGTAACGCGCGGTAGCCCAATCGGGCTTCAAGGCCGCGAAATTGGCGACCGCGATGATGGGCTGCGGCGTCTCGGCATCGCTCAGGACCTTCAGTTCCTCGGCGGTCACCTGCATCACCTGCACGCGGTTCTTCTTCAGAAGGGCGGCGAGATCCTTGTCCTCGAAAGCTTCGGTGATATAGGCAGCCTGGATGATGCCCGAAGAAATAGCCAGGGCATCGGCGATGTTCTTGGCCCCTTCCAGCAGGAAGCGGCTTTCCTTCCAACGCCCCTTATCGGTCTTGAGCGCAAGGGCGGGTTTGATGTCCGGATGCACGGGCTTGTGATCCCCGCTGCCGGCCACCCGTTCGATGGTTCGCGGTCCCGCGGGTGGAAAGCTGCGGGGAGTACGGAAGCCCCCGCTTCGGGGGCCGCCCTCGCTTCGGGGGCCGCCTTCGCCCGGAGCGCGCTTCTGGTATTCGCCGGTGCGCGGCCCGAATTCGCGCGGTCCTTTATAGCCTCCGGTTCCTACGCCCGGGCCTCTCGGTCCTGCGCCTGCGCCGGGGCCTCCGGGAGCGCGGTCGCGCGGGGCATAAGGCCGGGGCGCACGAGGAGCGTCGGGACGGCGGAAATCGCGGGACTCGTTGCGTGGAGCGCCGCCGGAAGCTTGGCCCTCGGGGCGCGGGCCGCCTGGGCCTCGGCTGCCGGGAGCGAACTTGGAGCCTCCCGGAGCATCGAAGCGGCGCGTGGATCGGGACGCATCGGCGTCGCGGGAATTAGTACGCGGGCCACGGGGCACTCCTGCGCCACGGCTGGGAGCCACATCCGCGGGACGGAAACCGCGTCCGGCCGGACGAGTGGCCTTGGCTGCCGGACCTTTCGAATCCAATCCGCCTTCGCGGGGCGTGTTTTCCATCGTGCGTCCGGCGCGCGGACCGCTCTTGGGGAAACTCCCCTTGATCTTTGGGCCGGCGGGCGGCGCCCCATCCTGGGACGAGGGCTTGTGGGCCTTAGACGGCTTGGCCGCGGGCGAACCGGCGGATCCCGAGGATCCGGGCGCGAAGCCCGACAAGTCGAAATCGCCGTCGGAGTCATCGGCTCCGCCGTTATGGCTGGGTTTGTCGGACATTGTTTACCGCGTCTTGGGTTGCAGGGAGGTTTGCCCAAGCATTTCCAGGGCCTTCTTATGGATGCCTTCGGCGTCCATGCCCAGGATCTTGTGCAGCACCGGGATTTCGCCATGGGTGACGAATTCATCCGGCAGGCTGATATGCCGCAGATTGCGATCGGTTATGCCCAGCTCGGTCATGAGCAGGGCCACCGCCTGGCCGTATCCGCCCATGGGGACATTGTCCTCCAGGGTCAATACGTGGCGATGACGTAAAAGAAGCTCGCCGTAGATGGCGCGGTCGAGAGGCTTGGCGAAGCGCGCGTCCACCACGGTCGGATGCACGCCGTCCTTGGCCAAAAGTTCCGCCGCCTTCTTGGCGGGACCCACCATGTTGCCCAAGGCGAGAATCAGAAGGTCCTCGCCTTCCTGCAAGATATGGGGCTTCCCCAAGGGGATCTTTTCGAAGGGCAGCTTCTCATCCGGCCCGAAAGCGCTCCCGCGCGGATAACGCATGGCGACGGGGCCGTCATCGTACTGGACCGCGGTCCAGAGCATGTTGCGCAATTCCTTCTCGTCCGACGGGGCCATAATGACCATGCCCGGGATCATGCCCAAGTAAGAAAGATCCATGGCGCCATGATGGGTCGGCCCATCGAGGCCCACCAGGCCGGCGCGGTCGATGGCGAAAATGACGTTCAATTCCTGGATGGCCACGTCGTGGATGACCTGATCGATGGCGCGTTGCAGGAAGGTGGAATAAATGGCCACCACCGGCTTCATGCCCTCGCAGGCCAGGCCCGCGGCGAAGGTCACCGCATATTGCTCGGCGATGCCCACGTCATATACGCGGTTGGGCATCTCCTTGGCCATGATGTTCACGCCGCAGCCTTCGGGCATGGCGCCCGTAATGGCGAGGACGCGCTTGTCCTGGCGGGCGATCTCCAGCAGGGCTTCGCCGAACACCTGGGTGTAGCTGGGGGTCTTGGCCGGGGCCGCCTTGGGCTTCCCCGATTCGATGTCGAACGGGTTCGAAGCGTGCCACTTGATGGCGTCCGCCTCGGATTTGTCCCAACCAAATCCCTTGGTGGTCACTACGTGGACCAGGTTCGGGCCCGGGCGCTTCTTCACGGCCTCGAAGATCTCGATCAGGCCTTCGAGGTTATGGCCGTCCACCGGCCCGAAATAACGGATGCCGAGATCCTCGAAGAAACCGCCGGGCAGGAAAATCTTCTTGAGGCCCTCGTCCACCTTGCTGGCCAGCTTCTGCAAGTCCTTGCCGCGCGGCAGGCGCCCGGTGAAATCCCAGACCTCGTCCTTGAGGCGATTGTAGGTCGGATTGGAGATGATGCGGTTCAGGTACTTGGAGATGCCGCCCAGGTTCTTGGCGATCGACATCTTGTTGTCGTTGAGGACGAAGGTGATCTTCTCCTCGGTCTCGCCGGCGTTGTTGAGCGCCTCGTAGACCATTCCGCCCGTCATGGCGCCGTCGCCGATCACGGCCACCACGTCGAAGTCTTTCCCCTGATGGGTGCGGGCCGCCGCGATGCCGAGCGCCGCCGACAACGAAGTCGAGGCATGGCCGGCGCCGAACACGTCGTATTCGCTTTCGTCCCGCTTGAGGAAGCCCGACAAGCCCCCGAACTGCTTCAGGGTGTGGAATTCCTTGTAGCGGCCCGTGACCAGCTTATGCGGATAGGCCTGATGGCCGGTATCCCAGATGAGCTTGTCCTTGGGGGTTTCGTAAACCTTGTGCAAGGCGATCGTCAGCTCTACGGCGCCCAGGCTCGAGGCGAGATGTCCGCCCTTGGAAGCCACCTGCTTCACGATGGTCTCGCGGATTTCCGCGGCCAGGGTCTTGAGTTGCTCGATGGATAAGCCGCGCAGGTCGGCGGGCGAATGGATGGATTCCAGCATGTGGTCAGTGCACCCGGGTAATGATGTAGTCGGCGATCAGTTCCAGCGTGCTTCCTTGGATGGGAAGCTTGCGCAATTCCAATTTGGCCTCGTCGATCAGCTGGCGCGCCCGTTCCTTGGAGGCCGGGATGCCGATCACGGCCGGATAAGTGGCTTTGCCCTTGGCCAGATCCGAGCCGGCGTCCTTGCCCAAGGCTTCGGTGGTCTGTTCCAGATCCAGCACGTCATCGACGATCTGGAAAGCGAGACCGATGCCGTTGCCGAAGGCGCCCAGGCCGGCGATAACGTCGTCGTCGGCCCCGGCGAGTTGCGCGCCCAGCACCAAGGAGGCTTCGAGGAGGGCTGCCGTCTTGTGGTTGTGGATGTAGTTGACGGTTTCCAGGCCCACCTGCTTGCCTTCGCTTTGGATGTCCACAACTTGGCCGCCCAGCATCCCCTTGGTTCCCAGGGCGCGGGCCAAGGTCGCGATGCATTCGGGCTTCCCGGTCTTGGCCAAAAGCTCGAAGGCGTAAACGAGCAGGGAATCCCCCGCCAGGATGGCGATGGCTTCGCCGAACACTTTGTGGTTGGTCGGCCGGCCGCGGCGGAAGTCGTCGTTATCCATGCACGGCAAATCGTCATGGATGAGCGAAAAGGTATGCGTCATCTCCAGGGCGCAGGCCGCCAGGAGGACGTCCTCACCGGTCCCATGGCAGGCTTCGAAAGAAGCCAAAGCCAAGGCGGGACGCAGGCGTTTACCGCCCGCGAAGATGGAGTAGCGAACGGCCTTATGCAGATCGGCCGGGGCGTCGGATTCGGGGGGCAGATAGCGTTCCAAGGCCGCGTTCACGCGCAAAGAGGCCTGCTTCAGGTACTCCTCTACGGTTACGGCGATTTGGTTCTTTGGGGCTGACATACTACCTGGGCCGCTTAGGGTTCCTGGATTGACCGCTTGTTGATCCTGAATGTACCGGATCGGTCCGGGACAGGCCTGGGAAAGATACAAAAACCGGCCGGAAATCCGGAAGTCAGCGTGTCTGAAGAGGGGCCCGCGCGGCCACCTCCATCTCCGCGCTCCGGACCGTATTGGTCAGTAACATGGCGATGGTCATGGGGCCCACTCCGCCGGGCACGGGCGTGATCCAGGCTGCCTTAGGGGCCACCGATTCGAAGTCGACATCACCCACCAAGCGGAATCCGGATTTGGTCTTGTCGCTCTTCACCCTGTTCACGCCCACGTCCACCACCACCACGCCTTCTTTCACCATGTCCCCGGTGATGATCCCGGGACGGCCCATGGCGGCGATCAGGAAATCGGCCTGGCAGGTGTAATGCGCGAGATCCGGGGTGCCGGTATGGCAGATGGTGACCGTGGCGTTGGCGAAGGCCTCCTTCTGCACCAGAATGTTGGCCACGGGCTTGCCCACGATATTGGAGCGGCCCGCCACCACCACATGCTTCCCTTCAGGGCTCAAGTTGTAGGCGCGCAACAGCTCCTGCACGCCCCAAGGGGTGCACGGGCGGAATCCCGGCCGGCCCAGCATGAGATTGCCCAGGCTGATGGGGTGGAAGCCATCCACGTCCTTCCGGGCGGAGATGAGATCGAGCAGCTTTTCGGAGGGAAGATGCCCGGGCAAGGGCAATTGCAAAAGGATGCCGTGCACGGCCGGGTCCTCGTTCAGGCGGAGCAGATGCTCGGTCAACTCGCCCTCGGAAATGGTCGCGGGCAAGCGATGGGTCCAGGCCTGGATGCCCACTTCCTTGGCCGCCGCATCCTTGCCGTTGACGTAGGAAACCGAGGCCGGATCATCGCCGACCAAAGTCACCGACAATCCGGGACGCACGCCTTGGGCCGTCAGGGCGGCCACGCGCGGCTTCAGGGCGTTGCGGATGTCGAGGGAAACCTTCTTGCCGTCGATAAGCTGGGCCATGCGGGCAAAGATAGGAAGATGAAAGAAAGCTTGGCGAAGTCAGCGCGGTGGCCGGGCGGCCGAGGCGCCCGGAGAGGCCATCGGCTTGGTCAATTCCCGCAATAGGAGTTGCCCGATCCGTTCCGCATCCTCCGAAAAGGTGGTGGTCTCGGAGCCGAACCGTTTGGATTGCTTCATGTGGATGTGCGAGTAGGCCAACAGCCGGCGCGCATGCCGATCCCAGATCGAAAAGCGGAACGCCGTTCCCTCCGTGCCATCGGCTCCCCCCCAATCGCCATCGACCGAAGGGTGCGTGCGGACTCTCAAGATGGGTGCGCCGGGAATATCCCCCGGCCGAATCGGGGCGAAATCGTTCACACGAAAGAGGGCGGCGGTGCGTTCTCCAACCCCCAAGGTGTCCTCCACGGGCGTTCCCCCGGTGAAGGAAAGCCCGCTTATGAGCAAGAGGCAATCCAGGGAATCGGGAAGGCGGGCCTGCGCGCCCGAGTCCGGCACGGCATAGAATCCATTCGAGATCTGCCCCAGGAACCCGGTATCCGGCAATCCGGCCCGCGGGAAGGGCCCTATCGCCCGGTCGCCCGTAAGATCGACGAATTCGGAATTCCGCCCATGCGTCCGCAGGGTCGCGCTTAAGGATCGCAGGAAATCTTCCAGATCATGATCATCCACGCCCTCCGAACCGGGCTGTCCGCTCCGGCTGTAGATGACGGCGATCCGCTTTCCATGCAAAGGATGTTCCGGCTGAAAGGCGTAATCTTTGATCACCGGCGCGCAGCCCGCCGTCAGGCACAACCATCCCGTTCCCAGCCAACGCGCATAGGCGAGAAACGCATTCATCTTTGCAAGGGGTCGAGGGCAGGAAGGCAGCAAGTGGGCTCCACAGGTATTCGGAAGGGGGAAATAAGAAACTCCGTCGGCTTACCGCCCATTGTTCTCGGACCTTGTGATCAAAGGATTAATGGACCCCTTCCAGTTCGCGCTTCCCCTCGTGCATCGGACCGCGAGGGCCCGAAGTTGGGGGCATGCGCTAGTTGAAAGGAAATGCCATTTTGTTGATCTAGGTTTGTAAGGCCGAGACGCATGAAGCGCGCGACGGAGTTCTTTTTTGGACTCGCTGCGTTCGCCTTCAGGCCGGGTTCAGCGCCCGATCCAGGCTCGCGTTGAGCGACCTCGCTTTCTCTTGGATTTTGTCCTGTTGCTTGTTGTGTTCTTCGACTTGGGCGCGGAGTTCGAATAATTCCCCCGCCAAGTTCATCGCGGCCAAAACCACCACGCGGAACTTGTCCACGTTGATGCCGCCCTTGCCCAGCTCCCGGATCTTAAAATCCAAATATCCGGCGACGCGTTCTATGGTCTGGGGAGGCTGGTCGGATTTGACCTGAAAGGTCTCGCCGCAGATGTTGACCTTGTAGGAATGTTCCACGGGTTCCATCGATGGTGCGGCCTCCACCGCGTCCCGCTTGTCCGGGACGGGCATGTCATTCTTAATATACCATCAGGGTCGGAAAAGCTGCCAGCCCTTGTGCTTTGCCAATACCGGCTTTTTCAGGCGAGGGCCGTATCGAGCCGGCCTACCAAGTCCCGGATCCGCTCACCGACCAGGTTGATATTGTCCGACTTGGCGTCAATTTCCTGGCGAAGCACGGCCAGTTCCTCGTCCTTCGCCGCCACCGCCTTCTCCAGGTTGCCGGCGCGCTCCAGGGCGGCATGCAGCTCCGACTGGAGATGTTCCCGCTCCTGTTTCAGGCCGTCGATGATGGATACGGCCCGCTCCACCTTGTTGGCTAATGCGTCGAATTGACTGAAGTCCATTTGTGCTCCTTCCCGCGCCCGCGGGCACAGGCAAAACTAAACTCCCGCCGGGGGCATGTCTATTTAAACGCGATGCCGGCGTCGAGCGCCAGCTCGCGATTGACTTTTTCCTGCGCCTTGTTCACTTCTTCATCCGTTAAGGTACGCTCGGCATTGCGATAGGTAAAGGTGTAATGCAGCGCCTTTTTGCCTTCGGGCACCCCGGTACCGCGATAAACGCTGTTCAGCCGCGCTTCCATGAGGTTGGGAACGCGGGCCGGGATGCGCGCGAGGATATCGCCATGGGCCTTGCCTTCGTCGACCAGCAGGTTCACGTCCCGGGACATGGAAGAGAAATTCCCGAAGGCCTTGAACTTGGGGCGTTGGGCGGCGGCGGCGAGCACGCCGGAGATGGAAATCTCCGCTGCCAATACGGCGCCTTTCAATTCGAACTGGGAGGCCACGCGCGGATGCAAGACGCCGAAAGCGCCGATGCGGGCTTCCCCCGCGGACGGGAGCTTGCGGCCGAAGAGAACCCCGGCGCCCGTGGGGGCTTGGCCTAGCTCGGCGTAGATAGCGCCCGATTCCACGGGATGCAGCCACGCCTCGCCGGAGGGATTCCCGAAACGGAAGCTAACCCCGAGGGCCGCCAGCGCGTTCTCCAGGAGGCCCTTGAGATGGAAGAATTCCACCGGCGCGGCCGCGGCGGCATCGAGGCTCCACGGTCGGCGATCCGGCCAATCCCCGGCCAGTACGATACCGAGGGTCTCCTCTTCCCAAATCCCGGGCAAGCGCGCTGAGCGCTCTTCGGGGTGGTTGTAAAAGCAACGGGCGATCTCGAAGAAGCGGATATTCCGCTCCTGATTGTTCTGGTTGTAAGCCGCGGCGGCAAGCAGGGACGGGAGCGGAGAGGTGGGGAGGATTTCCCATTCTTCGCTCAGGGGATTGCGCAGGGGCACGCAGGCCATGCGCGCATCGTCGGCGGAAAAGCCCAGCTTGGTCAGGGCCTTGCGCGAGGAGAATCTCAAGGACAAGGTTTCGTTCAGGCCGGCATCCCGCAGATGATGGCGCAGGGCGCGCGCCAAGGACTCGGCGGGCGGCAGGGCCTTGAACCCCAGCGGTAAAGAGGGTAGCGTGACGGGGATCGCATTATAATCCCCCAGGCGCGCGATCTCCTCGATAAGGTCGACCTCGCGTTCCAGATCCCCGCGGAAACCCGGAATGGAAAAGGCCAGGGCTACCTGTCCGTGGACCAGGGCCGGTTCGGCGCCCGACGTCCCGCCGCCGGGCCCGCTTCCGGCCTTGAGCTCGATGGATTGGAGCCGGCGCATGCATTCCTCCGCCGACAGGGATGCGCCCAACAGCAGCTCGGCGCGGGCGGGGCGCAGATAGACCCGGCGCGGGGAAGACGGATGCTCCGGTGAGGCTTTCTCCAGCCGGCCTTTGGCCACGACGGGCGTTGCTCCCGCGCCGCCGCACCAGCGCGCGATGAGGGCGGCGAGGTAATCGGCGATCTCGGCGGTGCGCAAGGGATCGATGCCGCGCTCGAAGCGATAGGACGAATCGCTGGAAAGCCCGTGGCGACGGGCCTGGCGGCGGACCACGGCGGGAGTGAAATAGGCCACTTCCAGGAAGACGTCGGTGGTGGCCTCGGATACTTCGGAATCCTTGCCGCCCATCACCCCGGCCAGCACCATGGGCCCTTCGGCGTCGGCGATGACCATATCGGCCTCGGCGATATTCCGCTCCGCGCCGTCGAGGGTGGTCAACTTTTCGCCGGCCTTCCCTTTGCGGATGATCACCTTCTTCCCGCGGATACGGTTCAGATCGAAGGCATGCGAGGGCTGGCCGGTCTCGAACAAAACATAATTGGTAAGATCGACCACGTTATTGATGCTGCGTTTGCCGATGGACTTAAGGGCCTTGGAGAGCCATTCGGGACTGGGCCCCACCTTGATGCCCTGGATCACCCGGCCCACGTATTTCGTGCAACCGGCCAGGTCGTGCAATTCGATATCGACCAGGGATGCGATGGGCGCGCCCCGTTCATGGATGGCTTCCGAAGGGTAACGCAGCGGTTTCCCGAACTTGGCGGCGATCTCGCGGGCCACGCCGAGATGGCAGAGCGCGTCCGGCCGGTTGGGAGTCACGTTGAGCTCTAAGATCACGTCCGACAGGCCGGGAATCTTGTCCATGGGCAGGCCCAGCGGCGTCTCCGGCGGCAACACCAGGATGCCGTCATGAGATTCGCCCAAGCCCACTTCGTCCTCGGCGCAGATCATGCCGTGCGAGTCCTGCCCGCGCAGCTTGGCTTTCTTGATTTTGAAACCGGGCTCGGCTCCCTTGCCCGGGATCTCCGCGCCCACCTTTGCGAAGAGCACCTTCTGGCCCTTGGCCACGTTGGGAGCCCCGCAAACAACGGGATAGGTCTCGCTCCCGTCGGTCACCTTGCACACGGAAAGCTTGTCGGCTTCGGGATGCCGGGCGCATTCGATCACCTCGGCCGAAACGACTCCGGCCACCGACCCCACCCGGGTCATGCCTTCGACTTCGAGCCCGAGGGAAGTAAGGGCCTTGGACACTTCGGCCGGGTCTTCGCCGGAGGTGCCGGAAAGGTCTACGTATTTCCGGATCCAATTGAGGGAAACTTGCATCAGAACTGCCTCAGGAAACGGTTATCGTTCCGGGTCAGGTAGCTGATGTCCGGGATGCCGCATTTCAACATCGTGATCCGATCGATGCCGAACCCGAAAGCGAATCCGGTATAGGCTTCCGGATCCCAGCCCAGCTTATCGAAAACGTTGGGATCGACGCTGCCGCAGCCGCCGATCTCGATCCAGCCCGTGGTCTTACAGGTACGGCAGGGCTGCCCGGCCGGATTTCCCGTCCCGGCGGGAAGGTATCCCTTCCCGTTGCAGAAGTAGCACGAGACGTCCATCTCGGCCGAAGGCTCGGTGAAAGGGAAATAGCTCGGCCTGAACCGCATGGTGGTCTTCTCGCCGAACATGTGGCGGGCCCACAAGAAGAGCGTGCCCTTCAGGTGGGCGAAGGAAATGCCCTTGTCCACCACCAGGCATTCCACCTGCTGGAACATGGGCGAATGGGTGGCGTCGTTATCCACGCGGTAGACGAAGCCCGGGGCGATGATGCGGATGGGCGGGTCCCGGTGGGTCTCCATGTAGTGCGCCTGCACGTTGGAGGTATGCGTCCGCAGCACCACCTGATCGTCCACGTAGAAGGTATCGTGCATGTCCCGCGAGGGATGATCCTGCGGGATGTTCAAGGCTTCGAAGTTGTACCAATCATTATCGACTTCGGGGCCTCCCGCCAACTCGAATCCCAGGCCTTGGAAGAAGGTGATGATTTCCTCGCGCACCTGGGACATGGGATGCAACGAACCTTGCGGCACGCGATATCCCGGCAAGGTCGCATCCAAGGTCGATCCGGCCAAGCTTCCGGCGATATCCGCTTCTTTGATCTTGGCCTGCAAGGCCGTAAAGCGTTCCTCGGAATAATCGCGCAGGTCGTTGACGAGCTTGCCGAACTCGGGACGCTGTTCGGGAGGCAAGGCGCCCATGGAGCGCAACAGGCCGGAGATATCGCCTTTCTTTCCCTGGTACTTGACCTTCACGTCCTCGAAGGCTTTGGCCAATCCCTTTCCGCCGGCGGCGAGCTGGGATTCCAGGGAGTTCAAGTCCGCGTCCAGGCGGACGCGGATGTCTTGGATGGGCTGCATGGTTTGGAGGGGCTCCCTTTTGATCGGCGGGAAATATAGCTAAGCGGCGGCCTGCCGATTGTACCGGATACCCGACCCCTTACATGCTATCCGCTCCCGTTTTGCGGGTGGATTCGAAGGCCGGCGCGAAGGGTTTTTGTACCTATTACCGGACGCGGGCGGGACGCTTGATATCGTCATGCAAAAAGGCGTCCCGCTTTGGAGAGTCCCATGCCAACGCAGATACGATTGTCCGGGATCCGTTTCCGCTATGCGCCCAGCGCTGCCGAGGCCCTGCGGGGATGCGACCTGGCCATGGACGCATCCCGAATCACCGTCCTGATGGGGCAGAACGGCGCGGGGAAAAGCACGCTCATCCGCCTGCTCACGGGCCAATTGCTGGGGTATGCCGGCGAATACCGCATCGACGGAGAGAGCCAGCAGCCTAGGCGCGGCGAGATCCTCCATCAGAACCGGATCGGTTACATGCCCGATGCGCCGGCTTTGGAAACCCATCTTACCGGCGCGGAAATGATCCAGATGGCCGCCAGCTTCCGCGGCCTTCCCGAGGGCCGTTTCCAGGAAGCCCTTGCACCCTATCGGGGATCCTTCGAACTCGGCTCCTGGCTGGAAGACCGGACCTGTTCGGAATATTCCAAAGGCATGGCCAAAAAGGTTTCCCTGGTCATGGCCTTCATCGGCGATCCGGCATTCCATATCCTGGACGAACCCTTCGATGGCCTGGATCCGCTCGCCGTCCTCAATCTGAGACGCTTGTTGGATGCCTGCCGGACCGAAGGCCGGGGCGCCCTCGTTTCGTCCCATGCCCTGGACGCCGCCGAAAAGGTCGCCGATGACGTGGTCCTGATGCGGGCAGGCGAGATCGCCTTCGCCGGGGAAATGGAATCGTTACGCGCCTCGCAAGCCGGCGCGGGAGGTTTGGAAGCGTTCTATATGCGGAGCCTCGCTTCGTGAAAGCGGACTGGCTACCGGAGCGGAAAGACCGGTTGCGGATGGCGGGCGCGGCCATAGGGCTGGGCCTGCTTTTCATCCCCATGGATTTCTATTGGGGCAACGGACACGGCATGCTGGCCTTGGCGCTCCTCCTGGTCGGCTCAGCCGCATCGCAATCCTTCGAATACGCCCGCTATGCCGGCCTGCTCCGGCGGCCCCGCCTTGCCGATGCTTATCTGGTCGCTGGCGCGAGCTATCGGCAACGCGAAGAGCTCGCCCGGACCGCCGCCAACCGCATCGCCCTCCAATCGGGTGGGGCCGCCGTACTAGCGGGTTTGACGGCCTTGGCCCCGCAAGCGGGACGGCCCGCCTTCGCGGTGGCTGGCCTCGCCGGCATTGCCCTGGAAGCTTTCCTGATGTGGACGGCCTTTCGGCTGGCGGTGTCCGGAGGATGGTTCCCGCCCGCTCGCGCGGCCTTCCACGGCCGGTCCGGAACGGAAAAACGCTGGACGCGGAAAGCGGGATCCCTATGGCTCTCCATCTCAGGCTCCCTCGTCCGCAAAGCGGCCTCCCGGCTTCCCGCGCCCTATGGCTGGCTCTTCGGGCGGAAAGCCCTGCACGTCATCCGCGAGGATCCCCTGGCTCCCGCCTTGCTCTCTGCCCTGGTGTTGGGCGCGGCGGCGGCCTTCCGCGCTTCGGGGGATTTATTCCTCTGCGGCTTCTTCGCCCTCGCCGGATGCATGGCTTCGCTGTGCCTGGCCCGCCGCTTGGGCGGCGCTTGCGATGCCTTCGCTTCCGACCATGTTTATTTGTTCCCGCCGCGCCGGTTCCTGTTCCGGTTCGACTGGGCGCTGGCGCTGCTTACGGCCGCGCCGTTCCCACTCTATTATGCGGGCTGCGCCGTGTCGATTCTGGGAGTCGGTGCCGCAATGCGTTCCCAATCGGTTTGGGAGATGGCGTTATCCGCCTTCGCCTTCGCAGGCCTGATCGTGAACGACGGTTACGTCCGGGGCCGCAGCGAGGGAGCCCAGGGCATGCTGGCCGCGGGATATCTGGGCATCGCAGGCGTTCTGTTCATGTTCCCGGGCTATGGACTCGGTTTGGCCGGCGCATGCGCGTTGTGGTCGTCGGCGGCGTGCCTGCGCGCTGCCTCCGCTTGACACCATAAATCGAGGTGGTTAGACTTTATTCACGCGTCCCGCGTTGCTTTCGGTTTCCGTGCTAACCACATCCTTACCTTGGAGACACCATGAATAATCTTCGCTTTGGACTGGCCATAATCGCGGCCACAGTCTCTGCGCCGACGCTTTTCGCCGCGGGAGAGGAAATGATCGTTGATACACATCAAACGAGCGAGTACGTAAACTTCGCCGGTACGGGACCCTTGGGCGTCCCTTCGGACACCCTTCCGGGCGGACAGAAATTTTTTTCCATTAAAATCAGGAATACTACCAGATCCAGCCGTATTCCCTTGGGTGATTCGAATTGCATGGATATCTCCACGGCACCGGCCAGCATCCTTACCATGGATACCCGGATCTGGTTGCGGAAACCGGATGGAAGCCTGATCTCCTTGAGCGATGATGTCGGGAGCAGCAAATTCTCCCGGGTGATGGCGGAGGTCGACTTCGCTTACGCGCCTTACACCCCCCCTGGCACCCAAAACTCCGTCGAACTGCTCATCGCGGCGAAATCCGCGGCGGACAATGCCGGGGACTTCTACGTGTACAAGACCACCGGCCTACCCTTTAATACCTGCTATTATGAGACGGCCCCATTCGTGGACGTGGATTCGCACAGCACCCTTACCCTATACCGCACGAACTAATCGTCACCTTGGGCCCAACAGCAAAAAGCCGGGGTCCCTAGGGACCCCGGCTTTCCAAAGCGATGGCGTTACGCCTTACTTGGCCTTCGCGGCTTCCACCACCTTGGCGAAGGCGGAGGAATCGGACAGGGCCAGGTCGGCCAGGATCTTGCGATCGAGGCTGATGGCGGCCTTCTTGAGGCCCGAAATCAGACGCGAGTAAGTGGTCCCAAGCTCGCGGGCCGCGGCGTTGATGCGCACGGTCCACAGGCTACGGTAGGCCGACTTCTTATCGTGACGATGCTCGGTCGCGAATTTGCGGGACTTATCGACCGCTTCCTTCGCGAGCTTGAGATTGGACTTACGGCGTCCGTAAAAACCCTTGGCGCGCTTGAGGATTTTCTTGCGGCGCGCGCGTGAGGCTACACTTGGTTTACTTCTGGGCATGGCTTACTCCTAAAACTCGATCTCGCTCAGCCGCCGATACCGAGCAGGCGCTTCATGCGCGGCGCTTCGGTGGGGCCAACGTAAAAGGCGCCGCCCTGGCGGCGCTTCATCTCGGGCTTCTTCTTGCCCATGATGTGGTTCTTGTTCGCGCCCTTGCGCTTCAGCTTGCCGTTGGCGGTGACTTTGAACCGCTTCTTGGCTCCGCTGTGGGTCTTCATCTTCGGCACGGTATATTCTCCTTCGAAAACTCTAGTCTCAGGCCTGGCCGGCCGGAGCCGCTTCCTTGCTTTCGCCGGGAGCGGGCTTGGCCACTTCTGGCGCCGCGGCCCCATCTTCGCCTGTCGCAAGCTTGGCCCCCGCAGGTGCGGAAGCGGCTCCCACCAGCGCGGGAGCTTTGGGCTTGGCGACGGGTTGCACATGGTGCTTCACCGGCGCGAAAATCGTCGTGACGTTGCGGCCTTCCTGAATGGAGCCCGTTTCCGCCTGACCGATCCCGTTCAGATCCACGGTCATCTTCTTGAGCCAACGGGCTCCGAATTCGATGTGGGCCATTTCACGGCCCCGGAAAACCACCGTGGCCTTGACCTTGAATCCCTTTTCCAGGAATTCTTTCGCCTGAACGAGGCGGTAATTATAGTCATTTTCTCCCGTCTTGGGATGGAACTTGATCTCCTTGACCTTGATGACGTGCTGCTTCGCCTTCGACGCCTTTGCCTTTTTGGAGATTTCGTATTTGTACTTGCCGAAATCCATGATGCGGCAAACCGGAGGCTGGGCGGTAGGGCTCACTTCAACCAAGTCGAGGCCCCGCTCCTTGGCTCTTTCCAAGGCGGCCGGAACCGTGAGCACCCCGAGCTGTTTCCCATCGGCGTCGATGACTCGCACCTCATAGGTGCGGATATGTTCGTTGATGCGGATGGTTTCTTTGGGGGCGCTGAAAAACGGTCTTCTCTGCAATCTTTACCTTTCGCTTAACTTAACCTCGCCTCTTTAGACCCCTGGGGTATCTGTTAGGGAGGCGGGGACTCGACGGATAAAAATCCGGCCGGTCCCATTCCTGAGGAGTCGAACCGCTTTAAGGCTCCACTCCTTTAGAGGAAACTTCCAATTTAATTTTTTCCAGGGCTTCGTCTAAGGAAAAGGCGCCCAGGTCCCCGATTTTCCGCTTCCGGAGGGTGATTTTGCCGGATTGCTGCTCTTTTTCCCCCAAAATCACCAGGTAGGGGACCTTTTCGCGCTCGCCTTCGCGGATCTTGAAGCCGATCTTCTCGTTCCGCTCGTCCACTTCCGAAATCATTCCGGCGTCCAGGAGGCGTTCGTTCACCTGTCGGCTGTAGTCCAGGAACTTTTCCGAGACCGGCAGGATGCGGATTTGCTGGGGATTGATCCACAACGGCAGATCGCCCGCGAAATTCTCCATCAGGATGGCGATGAAGCGTTCCAAGGATCCGAACACGGCCCGATGCAGCATGACGGGCGCATGCTTGCCCCCGTCCGAACCCACGTATTCGCCGCCCAAGCGTTCGGCGGTATTGAAGTCCACCTGGATGGTACCGCATTGCCAATGGCGGCCCAGGGAATCCTTCAGGGTGAACTCGAGCTTGGGCCCATAGAAAGCGCCGTCGCCGGGGTTCATCACGAAATCCAGCTTGGCCCGGCGGCAGGCTTCCCGCAGGGCTTCTTCCGCCATGTCCCAATCGGCGTCGGTTCCGACGCGCTTGTCGGGCGTGGGACGATCGGCCAACTTGACGATGATGTCGGAGAATCCGAAATCGGCGTAGACCTCGTGCAGGAGGCCGCAAAAGTCCGCGACCTCGGAGGCGATCTGATCCTTGGTGCAGAAGATATGCGCGTCATCCTGGGTGAAGCCCCGCACGCGCATGAGGCCGTGCATGGTGCCGGCCAATTCGTTGCGATGGCACTTGCCGAACTCGGCCATACGGATGGGCAAATCGCGGAACGACTTCATGCCTTGCTTGAACACCTCCACATGGCAGGGGCAATTCATAGGCTTGATGGCGTATTCGCGGTTCTCGCTCTCCGTGAAGAACATGTTGTGGGAGTAGTTGGCCACGTGGCCGCTCTTCACGAAGATCTGCTTATCCACGATCTCGGGGGTCCGCACTTCGACGTAGCCCTTGCGATTGAGCTTGGCGCGGATGTAATCCATGAGCTTCACGTAAAGGCGCCAGCCGCGCGCATGCCAGAAGACCATGCCGGGCGAACCTTCTTCCAGATGGAAATAGTTCAGTTCCCGCCCCAGCTTGCGGTGATCGCGCTTCTTGGCCTCGTCCAACATGAAGAGATGCTTTTCCAGATCTTCCTTGTTGGTGAAGGCGGTGGCGTAGATGCGCTGCAGCATGGGACGCTTCTCGTCGCCGCGCCAATAAGCGCCCGCCACCGAGAGCAGCTTGAAATGGCCGAGCTTGCCGGTGGACGGCACGTGAGGGCCGCGGCACAGGTCTCCGAAGGGGCCCTGCTGGTAGAAGGAAACGGTATCGTCCGTCCATTCCTCCATCATCTCGACCTTGTAGGGCTCGCGATGGGCGGGGTCTTTGTAATAGGCGATGGCCTCGGAACGGGGCTTGACGGAACGGACTACCGGAAAATCCTTCTTGGCCAATTCACGCATTTTCTCTTCGATGGCGGGGAAGTCCTCCGGGCTGAACTTGTGGGGCGAATCGAAATCGTAGTAGAAGCCGTTCTCGATCACCGGTCCGATGGTCAGCATGGTGCCGGGGAACAATTCCGTAACGGCCATGGCCATGAGATGCGCGGTGGAATGGCGGATGATCTCCAGGGCCTCGTGATTTTGGGTGGTGAGCACGCGTAGGGAGCCGTCCTCGCCGAGGGTTCGGGACAAATCCATTTCCTTACCGTTATAAATGGCGGCGATAGCGCTCTTGGCCAGCCCGGGGCCGATTTTCTTGACAACGTCGAGGATGGAGGATCCGGCTTCGACTTCGAGGACGGAATCGTTGGGCAGGGTAACCTTGATGTTGGGCACGGCGTGTAGCTCCCGGGTTGGCCGAAACTTTGGAAATTAAAAACAATAGGAACCGGTCTCAAATCGTACTCTACGACGGTATGCGGTCCGCCCCCCATTTTTAAGTAGCTTTGGCGCATCCGCGGCAGGCCTTTTGCGCAAGCGCGGAACAATCCCGGGAGCAAGCGCATCCAAATGATGAGCGCCGTCTGGATCGGTGGACAGGGAAAGGCCATAGGCAAGCTTCAGCGCTTGTCCCGCCGGCTTTTGCATGCCTTTTCCATCGCTCCCGAAGCGCCGGGACATCAAGACGAATCCATTCCGGCCACGCAGGCGGCAGAGTCCCTTGAGGAGCCGGAAGCCGGCCCCGGGATAGGCGTGTTATATCGCAAATACGCCGCGTCGATCTATTGGGTTTGCATGAAGTACGTGCGTAATAAGGAAGACGCGGAGGACATGGTCAACCAGGTGTTCATCAAGGTCCAGCAAAACCTCGCCGGGTTCAAGGGCCAAAGCCGGATCTACTCCTGGATTTACCGCATCGCCGTGAACGAATGCATCCAATTGTTCCGCAAACGGAAATTCGAGGTGGACGGGTCCGCCATGCCGGATTTCGACGAGATGCTGCATGTTTCCCCGGAAGAACATTTGGACGCGTGCCTGCTGGTGGAACGCATCCGCCGTGAATCCGACCGGGAAACCATGGAAATCGTATTCCTGCTCTACCTGGAAGGGTTGACCCAGGAAGAAGTGGTGGAGAAGCTCGGCATCTCGCGTACGACCATCCATCGAAAGGTGACCGCCTTCAAGGCCAAGATGGAGCGCTACCGGTGAAACCCGTTCACGCATCCACGGGACCGCATCTGTCGCGCCTCGCCCTTTCGGAATTCCTGGCCGGGGAAGCCTCTACGGGGGATCGGTCTGCTTTGGAAACCCACGTTCAGGCCTGTCCGGACTGCGCCGCCAGGCTACGCGAAGCGACCGCCGCCCGGGACGCCTTTGCGGAAAAATACCCGAGCTGGGAGTACTTCTCCGCCACGCGCAGGGCGCGGTCGGCCCAGGCTCCCGCGAAAAGCCGGTTGCGGGCCTTTTGGGACGCGATCTCGGCCCGGCCCGCCATCGCGATTGCCGCCCTCCTGGTTCTGGCCATCGTGGCCGTGCGTATTCCCTGGAGTCCCTCGCCTTCCGATTTGTCGGCCAAGGGATCCGTCAAATTCTACTTGTTCGTGAACGGCCGGGCCGCCGGCGACAGCGTGACCTGCAAGCCCGGCGATACCCTGCAATTGGGCATCGTAGCCAATCAGCCGGTACATTTCGCAGTCCTCTACCGGGACGACGAAGGCGCTTTGCAAGCCTACATGGACGAGGGCCAAGGCCAGCCGCTAGGAAAGCCCCAAGGCGAAAACCTGCCCTATAGCCTTATTTTGGAACGAGGGTGGCGCCGCGAACGTCTCTATTGCATATGGTCTTACGGAACCTTCGACTCCCAATCCGCGCGTGCCGGAGCGGAAGGCAAAACCATCGGCGCTTTGCGGATGCGTTCCTTCCTGCTGTTGAACTCCCCATGAAATGGTTGGCGGCCGGGGTCCTTGGACTCTGCTTGCCCGCCAGCGGCCTCGATCGGCTGGCCCTGGTGATCGGCGATAACGAGGGGCTTTCCGATGAAAAGCCCTTGAGCTATGCCACCCGGGATGCTGAGCAGGTCTACTCCACCCTCTCGCAATTGGGAGGGCTGGACAAAGGCTCGGGCACCTTGTTGCTCGATGCGGACGTGGACAAGGTCCGGCTGGCCTTGAAATCCATCCGCGAACGCGTGAGGGCCCTGAAAAGCCAAGGCCGCAAGTGCCAAATCCTCCTCTATTATTCCGGCCACGGTTCCGACGAGGCCCTGCACATGGAAGGCGCGAGCTTGCCGCTCTCGGAGGTGCGCGATTATTTCGCCGGCCTGGAAGCGGACTTCAAACTCCTCATCGCCGATGCCTGCTTCAGCGGTTCACTGATCCAGGCCAAGGGCGCCGGCCTGGCCGATCCCGTTCCCATCCGCTACCAGGACGAGTTGAGCGTCAACGGATCCGCCATCTTGACCTCCAGTTCCGCCGGGGAGTTGTCGCAGGAAAGCAAGGAGTTGCAGGGATCGCTGTTCACGCATTTCTTCGTCACCGCCCTGCGCGGCGCGGCCGATTTCGATCGCGACGGGAAAATCACCTTGTGGGAGGCGTACGCCTTTACCCAAGCCTCCTTGCGGCGACGCTTGGCCGGAGACAAGGCGACCGCGCAAACGCCTGGTTTCGACGTGCAGGCGCGCGGCTCGGACAACGTGGTGCTCACGCGCCTGGAACTGGGCCAAGCCTTCCTGATCTTGCAGGGTTTGCCCGCGGAAGAATACCGGATCCTGCAAGCGGAGGACGGGATCCAGGTCGCTGAGTTCCGTCTTTCGGATCCGGAAGGGATAAAGCTGGCTCTGCCGCGCTCGGCCTACCTGATCTACAAGGGACAGAGCGAAGTGGGATTCGCCGATCTCCGGCGCGGAAAGAGCGCCGCCTTGGGCCCGGAAGATTTCCGGCCGGCGGCCCGGGAGCAGCTGGGAGCCAAGGGCGGATTCCGGAGCTATCCGCAGGCCTTCGCCCTGCGGGATCCGATGCAGATCGCGGCCCAGCCCCGGTGGTATCCGGCCTTTCCCGGGCGGGAGCAATCGGCTTTGGCCCTCGAGGCCGGGCTGATGGGGAATGTCGGGCACTGGGGCGCGGGCCTTTCCGGCCTGTTCCTCGCGAAATCCGCCACCGCGGGCGAGGGCGGGCGCTTGGATCAAAGCGGGCTGGGGGTATCCGGCGAGGTACGGTATTATTGGAGTTACTCCAGGGCGGGATCGATCTTCCTCGGTCCGCGGGCGGAATACTGGTCCATCGGGCAGCAGGTGAACGGGGTGGAGCTGCCGCGCGCGGATTTACTGGGTAGCTTCGCGGCTTTAGGGGCGGAGCGCGCCCTCGGGGCCGGGTTCGCCGCCACGGTTTCGGCCGGGGCGGGATGGTTTTTCAGCCGCACGGCGGGAGGCCGGTTGGATCGCGTCGCCGCCTTCCCGGTTTCCTTTTCCTTAAGGTTCGGGCCATGAAGGGCGCCATCCGGGCCGGGCTCCGCATTCTCATGACCGCCGCCGCCGGGGCCGCCCTTTGGGGCTGCCTTTTGCAGCAACCCCTGGTCCGTCCCGAGGATGCCTACGATGCGCGCGCGGCCCTTAGAGGGGATTCGCTGGAGCGCTTCGATTCCGTAGAGGTCTGGCTCGAGGACGCGGAGGACTCCAGCCTGGTGATCCTTTTATGGAAAGGGCCATTGGCATCGCCCGAAAGCCTGGGCGTGGGGGCTGCGGACGGAGGGCGCAACTTGGTTTACGTCGTGCGCGGCTATCGGCGCGATCGGGGCTACTGTTTCGTCGAGCGCAAGTCGCGCGGCGGAGAGACCATGGCGGTGGTGACGGATACTTGCGCGGTGAAGGAATCGCCGCCTCCGAAGCAGCCCCCCTACGTGCGCCCCCATTTCCAAAGCCGGACATTGGACCTGATGGACAGCGTTCCCGGATTGATCCAGATTGACGACATGGGGACATACCCCGTCAAAGCCATTACTACCGAAGACTTGCTCCGAGTCGAATGGGAAGCCTCCGGCAGGAGCGATTCCGCCGAGCCCGGCCGCGATTCCGTGCTCCGGGTGACGGGCCGGACTTGGAACCTCCCCGTAGGCAGGGATTCGCTGTTTATCGTGCTTGATTCAGGGGGCATTGCGATGGACAAGCTGATCGTGCACTTGACGGTAAGCAGCCGTTTCGTGCGCGGGAAAGTGGTGGATTGGGGCCAGGGGGCGCCGCAAGCGGGAATCCGCGTGGAATTGGCGACCAGACAGGTAGATTTCGGGAGGGGATATACAGGGCTCACTGCGGAGGACGGTACCTACGACATCGAAGTGAAAGAAGCGCTTCCGGCTGCCTACTATGCGCGTTTTTCTTTTCCGGGCCGCATCGGGAAGCTGGACACGTTCCGCATTGATCCCGGCCCGGAAAACCGTTTCGTGACCGCAATTCCCCCCGCCCGGTCCTTCCAGCCGATCGATTTGGACGGGGACCGTGAAATCGGTTCCGTCGCCGTAGCGGCCGGCTACGCCATCGTGCTTTCGAGCCCGTTCAACCAAGTAGGTAAGGCATATCTGGTGCGGCTGGATACGCATCCTCCCGTCCTCGAAAAGCCGATCCTCTTGGCAAATGATAATGGCGACACCGATAATACCGAATACTTCGTTGCCGGAGAAGTGAGCGCTGATAGCGACGCATTATACATCGCTTACCCCGAAGACAACCGCATCGGCCGCATAGCGGCGTGGAGGACTTCGCCAGTCCCGAGTGTGGTCCCCGTCACACTGCAACCCGGCGGTCTCTTGCGTGATGGGGATCGCTTGCTTACTTTAGGTCGTCTGAGCGACGGAACCTTGGCGCTGGCCCGTTTCCTCGCAGCTGATCTCTCATTACTCGAGATCGATACGTTGAAGGGTTACCAATGGGATGGAGTCGATCCGTCTCGACACTCACCTAAACTGGTCTCGGGGCCCGGCGGGTATTACGCCGTGGACGGAAACCAGCCGAACGTAAAGGGCCATGTTTTGCTCATTGGTAAAGAGGACGGTAAGGTGAAAGCGGCGCGGGATCTCTCCGAAGGCGAAGTGGACGATCTGACATGGATGGGCGGCCTGCTCTATGTGGGAGGTTCGTCGCCGGGATCACGGTGGCTCAGGGGATTTCGCGCGGATTTGAGTCCGGCGGATTCCATCGACGCCGGGGCTCCGGTCGACCGCTTCGCCGCCGATGCCAGCGGGCGCTTTGGGGAATATGGTTTCGCGACCTCCGCCGGAAATGATTCTTTGCTGGTCTTCGCCCCTTTCTCGCGGGAGACCCTCGGGCGTCTTCCGGTGCCGGGCGCGGGGCCGGCGCGATCGATTGCCTTGGATCCGGCAACGCGGGCCGTGCTGGTTTCCGATGGCCATACGCTGTATTTCGCGTCCTTCTGATCGGATCCGAATCCGCCTCTTTTGAAAGGCTTGCCGATGCGATTTTCATTTGCCTTCCTAGCGAGCGTGCTACTGGCCCTGTGCCTTCCACGTTCCGGAGCGGCCCAGGAATTCCGGAACATCGGGGTGGGCATTACCGGCGTGGGGACGGATCTGGGCGAGAACGATGCCGGCATCTCCCTGGGCGATTTCGATCATGACGGCGACTTGGACGTGCTCGTATTCGGCAAGGCTGGTACAACCTATGGCACCGCCAACACGGTGGAGGTTTGGCGCAACGACGGCGGAAAATATTCCAAGTTCGAGGATTTCCATGCCATGGGGGATTCGCTAGGCTCAAGCGCCGCTTGGGCGGATATCGATCACGACGGTTATTACGAACTGATCCTATGGGGGCATCACTCGGTAACGGACAGTCTCGGCGGGTACGATAGCTGCTTCACGCGCATCTACGCATACAACCGCGCCACGGATCGTTTCGAGATCAAGGCTTCCCCGAATCTGTTTCCCACCTTGCTTTATAATGAATGGGACGAATCGCCCAGGTTCCGCTTCCGCGACCTGGATCGCGATGGTATTCCCGAACTCTTCGTTTCCGCGCATATCCGCACCGCGCGCGACGATTACACCCCCAATCATGCCATGACGACCGTGTATAAGATCGGCCCCAACCTCGCTTTCACGCAGATGCCCGGACTAGAGCCGGTCTACCATGCGGTGGTCGCTTTCGCGGATTTCGATCAAGACGGGAGAACGGATCTCTTCCTGGCGGGGACGGATTCGAACGGCCTCGACATGTCCAGGGTCTACCGGAATACGGGATCGGGCTTCTCCCAATACGCTTCGATTACCTCGGGCATCTCCGTGGCATCGGCAGATTGGGGGGATTACGACGGCGATGGCCTTCCCGACTTGGCGCTGTGCGGAGGCCTCCCCGTGACGACCCGGTTATACAACAATACGGGTTCGGGCTTCGTTTCGGATCCCGCAGCCCTCCCGGACTCCGGGCTAGCCGATGCGGAACTGGGGACGGTATCCTTCGGCGATATCGACGGCGACGGCGACGTCGATCTGGTCGTGAGCGGCCAGAATACCCATAATCTCGACAATCCGCATTTCACCAAGATACTGGTGAACGATGGCGGCGGATTTTCCGATCTCGGCGCTCCGCTCCAACCGTTCTGGCTTTCGACCGGGTCCCTGGCCGATTTCGACGGCGATGGGAACGTGGATTTGATCATGTCCGGCAACACCAAGGATGAGATGGGCCGGACCTCCATCTCCACCCTATTCTACCGCAACATCCGCGGCGACTTCCATGAGACCGCTCCCATCGATTCGGCCCCACCCGGCAAGCCGGTCGCGCTCGACTTCGATCATGACGGACGCATGGATCTGCTTGTCTGCGCGACGGAAGTCCCCTGCCGCCTCTACCACAACAACGGCAAAGCCCTGGTAGGCCAGGCTTCCGCCTTGGACGGCGTCAAGGGAGAACCCGAATTGTGCGACTTGGACGGAGACGGCTGGTTGGACGTGCTACTGGCGGGACAGGATTACTACCATGGCGGTTTACGGTGGTTCCGAGGCACCGCATCGGGATTCGTGGAAGCGAAGTTGGATATGGACAGTTCGCTGGTGTCGAACATCCAGCATGTCAGGGTGGCCGATTTCGACGGGGACGGCAAGCCGGACATGGCGGCATGGGGGTTGGGCGGTCCCGCCGGCGAGACCAACCAACCTTATTGGTCGGGGCTTTTCCGCAATCTGGGCCGAGGGGCCTTTGCGGCATCGCCCAAAGGCGATATCCCGGGGCTTTTCAACGGGGAAATGGCATGGGGGGATTACGATCGCGACGGGAAGCCCGATCTCCTTATCTCGGGAGATACGGCTAGCTCCGGCGGCAGCCCTATCACGGCGATTTACCGGAACACGGGAACCTCCTTCCAGCGAACGACCGATCGTTTCCTGGGTCTGACCGACGTTAAGGTCGCTTGGGGGGATTTCGACGGCGACGGGGACCTCGATTTCGCCATCAGCGGTTCGAACCCCCTCACGGGCGTGGTTGGCGGGGTGAGGAACGTCCCCACCACCATTATCTACAGGTTCATGGCCGGGCGCTACGAGGAATTCGCCCGGCCCGACGTGCAAATTTGGGGCGATCTCGCCTGGATCGATTTCGATAATGACGGGGATTTGGATCTCCTCGTTTCCGGCACCTACTACCAAGCCAACAACACTTACAACCTGACCTTGCTTTTTCGTAATGACGGGAACAAGCTGACCACCCTCTGGCCCGATGACTTTTTCACCAAAGGCGGTCTCGCGGTCGCCGATTTCGACGGGGACGGCGATCTGGATTTCGCCGAAAGCGGCGTCCGGGGCTCCGGGTCGTTGAACTCCTCCTACGCCCTGATGATGTACCGGAATACGCTCTTGGGGCCCAATGCCGTTCCCTCGGCGCCCGGCGGCCTTTCCTCCACGCTAGGCCGGAACTCCGTCCACCTCTCCTGGGGCGTGTCCAACGATGCCGAGACCCCTCCCGACGGCATGCAATACAACCTGCGGGTAGGCACATCGCCCGGCGCCGCCGACGTGCTAGCGCCGCTCTCCGCGTCTACGGGTTTCCGCTTAACCCCGAGCCAGGGAAATGCCGGGCATCTCCGGACAGCCACCCTCAACGGTCTGGCCCCTGGCACCTATTACTGGAGCGCCCAGGGGTTTGATCAGCAATTGGCCGGATCGCCATTCCCCTCGGAACAGAGCTTCAGCTTGGGATTGCCTACCCCCGAGCTCTTAAGCGCTGAATCCGGGCCTGGAACCGGCGCGGTCACCCTGCATTGGCGAAAGCTGCCGCAACCTCAATTCCAGCGTTACCTGGTGCATTATGGGACCTCCGCCGCGCCGGAGGCGCGCATGGATTCGCTGACTCATGCCGGCGACACCGTCCTGGTCGTGAAGGGATTGACCGACGGGACGACATATCATTTCCGGATCTCAGCCGAGGACGCCGGCGGAAATCCCTCATCCTATTCGAACGAACTCACCGCGACCCCGGACGGCACGCCGCCCGCCATCCCTGCGCCTTTCACGGCCACGCCCGGCGATCGCTCGGTAACCTTGAACTGGCCCGCCGCCACGGAAAGCGATTTCCTCTGCTATCTGATCTACCAGCGGAACGCCTCCGGCCCCATCGCCCGCATCGATTCCATCACCGACGCGCATACGACCAGTAAGATGGTGTCCGATCTCAAGAACGGAACCCCATACAGCTTCCTCATCGTCGCGGTCGACCGCGTGGGGAACCACAGCGGATTCTCCCCGGAAGCGGTGGCGATTCCCGCCTATCTTCTCACTCCCGCTTCCCCGGCCATCGCCTTCGGCAAGATCCACCTAGGCGCGACCCAGGAAACCACCCTTAAGATTTCCAATGGGAGCGGGCTGCGCGTGCCGGTGGATTCGGTCCGGTTCGTGAACGATGCCTTCGTCCTTCCCGCCTTGCCCGCTTCCCTGCCCGCGAACGCGGATACGACCCTGACGGTGCGCTTTGCGCCGGGCAAGCCCGCCGGCGGCGATTTTACCGGAGTACTCAAACTTTATTACGGCGGCGCCCCTGTCCCGTTGGAGATCGATCTCTCCGGGACGGCCTCCGCCCCGCCCTGGTGCCGTATCGACAAGGTTACCCCGACCGACGTGCCGTGGGACACCGCTTCGTCGCTGTCCTTCCTGGCTACCGCCGACGATTCGGATAATGCCGGCGAGGGCGAACGCATCACCGCCTACCTCTGGTCTTCGAACCGGGCCGGACCGATCGGCCCAAGCGCCTCGGGCTTCACCTTGAAACCCAGTATCCTCGGCATCGGCACGCATGATATCAGCCTACGCGTGGTGGACAACGAAGGCGATACATCCTCGGCCGCCCATGCCTCCGTAACGGTGCGCAGCCGTAAACCTCTGGTCCGCATCGACTCCATCTCCCCGCGCGGCCTTATCCTCCGCGGCTCGGATCGCCCGCGTTTCCGTTGCACCGCCTACGATCTGGACGAATTCGCCGATCCGATCCATGACAGCCTGCATACCTTCGCCCTGTATTCCACCTTGCAGGGGAAAATTTCGGGCGCGAAGGATACCACGCTCGATTCCTCGGCACTGGTCTTAGGGCTGCACGGTTTCTACGCCTTGGCCGTGGACAACGAAGGCGATACCTCCTGGTCGGATACCTCCTGGGTCCCCGTACAGGCAGGCGTAGGGCTGGCCTTGATCGCGGCCGGCACGGATTTCAACGACAACCTTTACTTCTACCAGAACATCGCGCCGGCCTGTAATTGGGCCTATTCCAAACTGCGGCAACGCGGTTTCACCGATTCGCTCATCACCTATTTCAATCCGGTGGGATGGCAGAGCATCGGGCTGGATTACCACGCCAACAGCAATATCGTGGACGAAACGCGCATGACGCCCGCCTTGCTGCGCGACCGCATCCTAGGCTACCGGGATCGCGTGCGTAACGGCGTGCCCTTGCTGATAACCTTGATCGGCCATGGCGGCCATGCCGATGTGCAGAACGGGAAATTCTTCCTGAGCCCCACGGAATACGTGACCCCCGATTCGCTGGACGCCTGGCTGGATACCTACGACTCGGGTAAGGGCGACAGCCTTAGCACGCCCATCGTGCTGGTATTGGATTTCTGCTACTCGGGCACCTTCATCCCCAAGCTCCGCTCCGCGACCCAGAACCGGATCGTGATCACTTCCTCGGCGGCGGATCGCCAGGCCTATTTCCAGAACGGGCAAAGCTTCAGTTACGCCTTCTTTAAGCAGATCGCCAAGGGTGGCAACCTCGCGGAAGCCTGGGCCGCGGGTAAGGTCTGGTCGGACGCGAACGCCATCTCCGGCCGGGTGTTGGCCAATCCGCAGGCCAACGCCGATCTCGACGATACGCCCAATGAGACGGTCGATCTGGCGCGGCTTTCCGAAGTCTATATCGGCGGTTCGCAACAGAACCAAAGCCCGGAAGCGGACTGGAAGGAAGTCCGTACCCAGCTCGATGCCGGAGCGCGAACCTTGTCCATCGTCGCCATTCCCGAGGGACCCATCGCCGTCGACACCGCTTGGTTCACCGTGCTTAAGCCCGATTTCGATCCCACCGCCTCGGCCGATCCGTTCCAGTATGCGCCTTTGGTCCGCGCCAAGGACGGCAGCTTTTCCGCCGAGGTAAAGCTCGATAACGTCCTCTTCGGCGATTACCTGGTCCTGGTTTACGGAATCGCCGGCGGCATGGACATGATGCCCATGGCCCAACGCGCCTACACGACCACCGATGCGGCTCGGCTGCGGGGGCCGGCGGATCGCTTCGAGCTGGGGCAGAACTATCCCAATCCCGGCTTGGGTCAAACCTGGGTCCCTTTCGGACTCACGAAACGCGGCCCGATAACCCTGACCCTATGGGACATGCGGGGAGCCGTGGTGTGCACCCTGGCGACGGGCACTTTCAATCCGGGACGTTATCTGTTGAAGTGGGACGGCCGCGATGGCCGGGGACATGCGGTGCCGCCGGGGATTTACCTGTATCGCTTGTCCGGACCCGAAGGGGTCCAGAGGAAAAAGCTGGTGTGGAGATGACCCCGGCGCCCCGGCAACGGGGCCATCTCCCTAACCCGTTCCGATCAGAAAAGCTTAGAGAAGATCCAGTATAGCGAGCCCGACAGGAGCATGGCGACGGGCAATGTCAGCACCCAGGCCATCGCCAGGTTGCGTAAGGTCGACAGTTGCAGGCCGGAGTGGTTGGCAGCCATGGTCCCGGCCACGCCCGACGAAAGCACATGGGTAGTGGAGACTGGTAAACCGAAGGCATCGGCCAGGCCGATGGTGGTCATCGCCACCAGTTCGGCGGTAGCCCCTTGCGCGTAGGTCAGGTGGGTCTTCCCTATCTTCTCGCCCACGGTGACCACGATCCGCTTCCAACCCACCATGGTCCCCAGCCCCAGCGCGATGGCCACGATGACCTTCACCCAAAGAGGGATGAACTTGGTAGCGCCGTCGAGCTGTTGCTTGTAGGCCTTGAGTTCGGCGCGCGCATCGGAGTTCAGGCCCGCTTTGGGATCCTTGCCCAGGAACTTGATGGCTTCGGAGGCCAGGTACATGTCGTTGCGGACGTTGGGGACCGCGGCGAAAGGCAGCTTGGCGAGCGATCCGTATTGCTTGACCTCTTCCCCAAGGTCGGCGGCGACCAGCGATAGCGCGGGCAGAACTTCCCCCGTCAAAGTGCGGGTGCGGACGTATTCCGATAACACCTTGCGCCGATCGGAAGGCGCTTGGCCCGGAGCGGCCTTGTCCAGCGTTTGGTGGACGACCTCGGAAACGGCCGCGAACTCCATAACGTGGCTGGCGGGCATAGCGCGATTGAGCGAATAGGCGATGGGCACGGTTCCCACCAGGATCAGCATGATGAGCCCCATACCCTTCTGTCCGTCATTGGATCCGTGCGCGAAGGAAACGCCGGTGCAGGTGAGGACCAGCATGCCCCGAATCCACCAAGGGGGTGGCGTCTTGCCCTTGGGCTCCGCGTAGAGCTCGCGATTCTTGACGAAGGCCTTCACCGCGAAAAGCAGCAGCGCCGAACATCCGAAACCGATCGCAGGCGAGAGCAGCAGCGAATAGCCGATCTTGGTGGCCTGGGCCCAATCGACCCCGCTGGTTCCGTCGCGTCCGTGCATCAAGGCGTTTGCGACGCCGACGCCGATGATCGATCCGATCAAGGTGTGCGACGAGGATGCGGGCAGCCCCATCCACCAGGTTCCCAGGTTCCAGATGATGGCGGCGATGAGCAGGGCGAAGACCATGGCGAATCCGGCGCTGGTCCCCACTTGCAAAATGAGTTCCACCGGAAGCAAGGAGATGATCCCGAAGGCGACGGCGCCCGACGAGAACAGGACCCCGATGAGATTGAACAACCCCGACCAGACCACGGCGAAATTGGGAGGCAGGGAATGCGTGTAGATCACCGTCGCCACTGCGTTGGCCGTGTCATGGAAGCCGTTGACGAATTCGAACCCCAACGCGATGAGAAGCGCTATCCCCAGCAAGAGGTAGGGAAGGAAGGTCGTGGTTTGCGATCCGGCCTCGGAGACATCGCGGATGAGGCTCCAGGTTCCGAAGCCCAAACCGATGATGAGCAGGATTCCGAAGGTCAGAAGCGTCCCTGGCCCGTGCTTGTGGTCCAGTTGCGGTTTGTGGGGCGGTGCGGGTTTGGAGTTAGTGCCTGGCGTGGGCAAAGCGATTGAGGGGGCATTCATGGGCATCTCCTTGGGAATGGGATGGGGTCCGGCCTTGGCAAGGATTCCGTTCCCTGCTTCCCGGACTCCCAGCCTGATCTCCGGAAAAACCTACCCGGCCCGTTTTTCGGTCGTGTTTCAGTCCGGCGGCGAATGCCGTAGAAGGGCATATATTTCCCCGCGATACGGGCCGAACAACGACACACCGGGGTTTTTATGGAAACGAAAACACGTCTCGACGAGGAATCCATCGCTCACCGCATCCGTACCGAGCTCCTCGACAGCTTGGATGAGGAATTGGAAATGGAAGACGAGGATCGCGACTCCGCCGATAGCGCTGTCCACGATGGGACCGTCGCAGAGGAAAAGTCGGCCCGACGGAGGTACTTCAAGGAGTTGTTCCGGCTGCAAGGGGAGCTCATCAAGCTTCAAGATTGGGTGGTCCATTCGCGACGGAAGGTGGTGGTGATCTTCGAAGGCCGCGACGCGGCCGGCAAGGGCGGGGTTATCAAACGTATTACGCAGCGTCTTAACCCGCGCGTCTGCAGGGTGGTGGCATTGCCCGCTCCCAACGATCGCGAACGGACCCAGTGGTATTTCCAACGCTACGTCCCCCATCTGCCCGCCGCGGGCGAGATCATCCTTTTCGATCGTAGCTGGTACAATCGCGCCGGCGTCGAGTACGTGATGGGATTCTGCACCGATGAGGAATACGAGGAATTCTTCCGGACGGTTTCCGAATTCGAAAAAATGCTCATCCGTTCCGGCATCAGCCTGGTCAAATACTGGTTTTCCATCAGCGATGAAGAACAGCACTCCCGCTTCCTGAACCGCATCCACGATCCCCTGAAGCAATGGAAACTGAGTCCCATGGATCTCGAGTCGCGCCGGCGCTGGGAGGAGTACACCCGCGCCAAGGAAACCATGTTGGAAAGGACGCACATCCCCGAGGCTCCGTGGTGGGTGGTTCAGGCGGTCGACAAGAAGAAAGCCCGCTTAAGCACCATGACCCATCTGCTCGGTCAATTCCCTTACCATGAAATCGAACATCCTCACATCACCCTGCCGGAACGGATCCGCCACGGCGACTATATCCGCCGTCCCGTGCCTCGGGAGATGATTGTCCCTGAAGTGTAAAAGGAACCGCGGCTGCCAGCCTGAAGGGTGCCTCTAGAAAATCCAATGCGACTTCTCCCGGCGGAAAACAGAAAGCCCTCGGCCATAAGACCGAGGGCTTTCTGGTGGACGATACTGGACTCGAACCAGTGACCCCTACCATGTCAAGGTAATACTCTAACCAGCTGAGCTAATCGTCCTGGTACGTCGCAGAACCCCGGGTGACAAAGCCGAGGGCCGAACCCGGCGGGCCGCGAAGACCCGGGCGGATAAGGCCTGGGAAAGCTAGTCGGGCGCCGCGGGTTTGTCAATCAGGGCCCGGGGCCGGTTTGTAGATTTTCGGGCCATGGGCCGCATCCTCTTCATAACCGGCACCGGCACCGATGTGGGAAAAACCGCCCTCTCCCTGGCCGTCCTTTTATGGGCCAAACACCGTGGGCTGAACGCTGCCTACCTGAAGCCGGTCCAATGCGGAAATTTTCCTTTCGGAAATCCCCCGCGGGAAGGGGGCGACGCGGATTGGATCCGGACGCTATCGGGAGGCATGCCGGCTTACGTCACCTGCGCGTTACCTCTGGCGGCCTCTCCCCACCTGGCGGCGGAGCGCGAAGGAATCCTGATCGATCCCGCCCGCTTGCGCCGCGAAGCGGAAACCCACGCCGCCGCCCGCGATCTTCTGATCCTGGAAGGCGCGGGCGGCGCCGCCGTGCCCCTGGATCGCCGGGGGTCCAACTTGGCCGGCCTGGCCCGGGACCTGGGGGCTCCCGCCCTCATCGCCTGCGCGCCCGGCCTCGGCACCTTGCATCATACCTCGGCCACCGTCGCGTGGTTGCGGCAAGCGGGCGTCGGCTTGGCCGGATTCTCCTTCTGCCGCCGCGCCCCGGACGAAGAGCCGCTGGAGGAAGACAACCGCCGCACCTTGGGCGAACTCCTGGGGCTGCCATTTTTCGGAACGCTTCCCTTCTCTACGGCCCTCTCCCAAGGCAGGCCGTTGGGGCCCGAGGACGGGGCCCGTTTTTGCGCTCCGCTGGCCCCTTCGCTGGAGAATTGGTTCGCCGCCGTATCGGCCTGAGCGTTCGGAAACGAGCCATCGGCGAAAACCGTTGCCGGGATATTTTTAATTTTCCCCCCTTGCCCCTACGCGTCGGCGGATGGGACCAAGGACTTTCCGGCGAGGACACGTGGATTCCGAAGATCAAAACCCTTTCCGAGCCCGCCTGGACGAATTGCGCGAGCGCGATCGCTTGCGCGCCGTCGCCGGTTGGGTAGGCCTGCCCGGTAAATACCTCGAACGGGACGGCCGGCGCTGCCTCAATCTCAGTTCCAACGATTATCTGTGCCTCTCGGCGCATCCCGGCGTGCGGCGGGCGGCGGCGGAGGCTGCGCTCTCCCTGGGGACGGGCGCGGGAGGGTCGCGCCTTTTGGGCGGCGGCCTGCCCATCCATCGCGAACTGGAAACGGCCGTGGCGGCCCTGCGGCCCTTAGGCAAAGCGTTGCTGTTCAATACCGGCTTCATGGCCAATGCGGGAGCCCTGCCGGCCCTATCCCAAGTGCTCGGGCCGATTTTCAGCGATAAGATGAACCATGCCAGCATGTCCGAGGCCATGCGCGCCCTTCCCCGAGGCTTCCATCGCTACCGCCATCGGGATCTGGGGCATTTGGAAAGCCTGCTGGCAACGGTCAAACGGGAGGGACCGGGCCTGGTCTGTAGCGAAACCCTGTTCAGCATGGACGGGGACAAGGCGGACGTAGCAGGCTTGCTACGGTTACAGGCACGTTACGGGTTCTGGCTTTTCCTCGACGAGGCCCATTCCACCGGGTGCCTGCCGGAAGCCGTCGCGCCCGCGTTGATGCAAGCGCGGGAGACCGGGCGCATCCTGATCATGGGCACTTTCGGCAAGGCTTACGGGGGCTTCGGGGCCTACCTCGCCGGGCCCGCCGAAGCCATCGATTGGCTGGTGAATTCGGCCCGCAGCTTCATCTTCAGTACGGCCCTGCCCCCGGCGGTAGCCGGCGCCGCCTTGGAATCCATCCGGGTGGCGGAGGAAGAACCTTGGCGCCGCGAGCGCCTGGCCGCGATAGCCGCATACGCGCGCGGCCTGTTCCGGAGCCGCGGATTCGATATCGGGAGCAGCGAAAGCCATATCGTCCCCGTGATCGCCGGGAGCGATCGGGCCGCGTTGCGCCTCTCCGAAGCCCTGTACCATGCCGGTT
>Ga0265324_10000364_pt1 | contig 32849 bp, 22 predicted proteins | sample 41419metaG_FD_198634 | JGI IMG/M metagenome (GOLD analysis project Ga0265324, IMG submission 198634) | Rhizosphere microbial communities from Carex aquatilis grown in University of Washington, Seatle, WA, United States - 4-14-19 metaG | ecosystem: Host-associated > Plants > Roots > Rhizosphere...
TTGATTCTAATATTCAAAATATAGTTACAATTACAGCTTCAACTAATCATTATACTTCATATAAGGTTAATTTTGGAGAGGAATATCAATACAATTGGAATTATTCTGATTATTTTTATTGTAATGCATTCTCAACCTTCCCATATACAGCCTTTACAGCTAATATTGGTTTTACTGGTTCTACACCACACTATTATTCAAGTGGTGATGTTATCACAATTACACATCAAAGTCCAGCTCAAAATCCTCAATTTACAGGAACTTGGACAGTATTGGCTGTTCCTAATCCATATCAAATAATTACAAGTATTACATCTGCTACTGGTTCATCAGCTGAAACTGGAACAACTATTTATTCTGATAGACGAGTTACAACCATTTCTGGATTGACTGGTTATACTGGTTATACATTTAATGGTGTTAATCAATATGATGAAATTCCATCTTGGAATTATCTTAGCTATATCATGACAGGTACTACTGGAAGTAAGAAATTCTTAACCAATATGCCAAGAAACGGTGTATATTTAAAAAATACTAATCGAGGAACACTTTCATTCTTTAACTATTTAACAACAGCAAATATTATAAGAGTTATTACTTATCAAAATTCTGGTGGTACACTTACTACAAATATTCCTATAACAATTCCTAATACTAATGATATTGTTCATATTCCATCTGGAATTTATAATATTAATGGTATGTCAGCTAATACAATAAATATAACAAGAGACTATCAATATACTGTTGCTTTAGTTGGTGGTGGTGGATTTATATCTGAATCAATACTATATTTAATTGATGGTAGATGTTCAAAATATGATGGAGTAAGACTTCAATTCTTAAATAGACTTGGAGGTTATGATTATGTCAATTTTGATATGGTTTCAAGACAAACAGTTAATACAACTAAATCTTATTTCAAGAAGAGACTTGATTATAATTATTCAGTTGGTGCAAGAGAAAAGACAGTATTGGATGTAAATGGCAATTATGTATTTACAGTTAATTCAAATTGGATGGATGATGCAGAATCAGCTTGGATGGAGGAATTACTTACCAGTTCAGTTGTGAATATTATTCAACCAGATGGAACTTGTCTTCCAGTTAATGTACTTGAACAAAGTGTTGAAATACAAAAAACCATCAATAATAAGATGATCATGTATTCATTTAATCTTGAATCAGCCTTTACAATCAACGGACAAAGAAGTTAATATTGGGTAAATAGATTTCTTAAAGATATATTTATTAATAAATTAGCTTATGAATTCAAACGTTGAAATTCTTGTTTATGGCACTAGTGGTAGTACAGCAGTAGGTATTCTGGATTTATTTGATTCAGAACCAATTACTCTTAGTATTGCTGTATCTGACATTAAGGACATAAAGACACGTAAATCAACCTTTTCTCAATCATTCACCGTTCCTGGTACAAGAAACAACAATACCCTTTTCAATTTCTTATTTGAAATAGGATCAGATTCTCAATTTGATCCAAGAAAGAAAACACCTTGTCAATTACTTGTGGATACAATTCCAGTAATGACAAATGGTAATCTTCAATTAACAGCTATCAACGTTGATGATCAAAAGAGCATTACTTATGAAGTAAGTGTATTTGATGAAGTTGAGGACCTTATTGATGCTATTGGTGATAGAGAATTAACTGATCTTAGCTTCTCTGGATTGAATCATACTTGGAGTTATTCAAGTATTACAGCTTCATGGACTGGTTCAAGTCAACCTTATTTCTATCCTATGATGGATTATGGATATGATTTGAATATCACTCAATTGAATAATGGAACTGGTATGACAGTTAATCAATTCTATCCAGCTACTCAAGTTAAAACAATAGTTGATAAGATTTTTAGTGGTGCTGGATTTACATATTCAAGTACTCTATTTGATTCAACATATTTTAAGAATTTATATATTCCATTTAATGGAACAACCAATTTCAATAATACACAAGCTTGGGCAAAGAGACAACAATTTAATGTTCAACCTAAATTGAATGTTAGTTTTTCTGGTACAGTTAATCCTCAATCAAATGCCAATTTAAGTATTACTTATGATTCAATAGGTCAATTTAATAATACAACTGTATTCCCTGCATTTGATAATGGTAGCTTATTCAATCCAAGTACATTTAAATATACAGCTGATACTCTTTCTATTCAATCATTTAAGGTTCAATTAGATTGGATGTTATCAGCATCAACAGGAAATCTTGGTTCTACTTATGGTATTATAAGAGGTGCTAGATTCTTCAGATCAGGTTATATGAATGGTACACAACCATTCCAAAGTGTTTTAAATACAACTGTACCTCATGTTTCAAGAAATGTACAGTATATTGAAGCATATGAATCAGCTCCTTGTGATAATCCAAATTCAGGAAATCCTTTCTATTATATTCAACCAGGAGAGGCTGTATGGGCAAATCTTGTTGTTGAAGCTGCTGACTTAACTGGTATTGGAACTGCTTATACAGCAACCATCAATATTTATTTATCTGGTACATTCTTTAGTAATTCAGTTAGTACTCAAGCAATTCCAAATCAAGTTCTTAATTATGATCTTCTTATTCCATCTAAGATCAAGCAAATTGAATTTTTAAATAGCATCATAAATATGCATAATTTATATGTAGTTTCTGATGTTAATAATTCAAAACATTTAACCATATTACCAAGAGATCAATATTATTCTGGTGGTACAACAAAAGATTGGTCAAAATTATTAGATGAATCACAAAAGGTTAATGAAGTTGTTTTATCAGAACAAACTAATAAGAGATTTATTTTCTCTTATAAAAATGATAGTGATTATTATAATAACGATTATTCAACAGTAACTAATAAGATATTTGGTGATTACTATTATATAATTGATAATGACTTTGTAAAGGATGATAAGAATATTGATTTGATATTCAGTCCAACACCAAGTATTCCAGTATTAGAATCAAACTTATTTGTACCAGTTGGTATTACAACACAAGTTGTAAATGACTTTGTTATTCCTAAGATTGGTAAGGTTGATAGCAACGATCAATTCGGTGCAACCAATTTCAATATAAGAATTCTTCAAAAGAACTCAGGTAACTTATTACCATTATCAACAGATACTTGGCAATTTGAAGGAAATATCTATAATCAATTTCCGTACCTTGGCATGCTAAATCACCCGTTCTCAGGGGATACAGATATTTCATTTGGTACAGTTAATTATGAATATTATACACTTCCAGATATTACAGATAATAATCTTATCAATAATTATTGGAAAACATATCTTGATCAAATTGCAGATAAAAACAGCAAATTGATTACAGCTTATTTCAAATTAAGTCCAGCTGATATTCAAAATTTCAAATTCTCTGATAGCATATTCGTTGATGGATTAACTTCAGATGGTGGTCATTATTTTATTGTAAATAAGATTGAATATACACTTACAAGCAATATGCCTAGTAAGGTTGAATTAATTAAGGTTAATGATAAAACAGTTATCAAAGGAAGATCAGCAGTTCCATATATTCCATATACAAGACCAAGACAAGTAATAAATCTTGCTGGTGGTTTAAGTCTTTCAACTGGAAGTGTTGCTATTGGTGATAGTGTAACGATATCTCAAATGTCAAGTGGTAGCTTAGCTATTGGTGATAATATACTTATTGATGGAGGTTCTAGAGATAGCTTTGCCATGGGTAGTAGTTTAAGAATTGGTGGTGGAAGTCAAAACTCATTTATAATGGGTAATAATAGTGCTATTAGTGCTAATACAATTAATTCATTTGTATTGGGAAATAATATGACTGGAACAAGTTCAAATACTCTTTATACAAATAATATTGTTCTTTCTAGTTCAAGTACACTTACAATTGGTAATACAGTAATCAGTTCAACAGGAACAACAACTGATCCATGGAAATCAGGAAGTACAGGAACATTTTCAATAAGAGCAAATAATAATACAGCAATTGATGCTATAGGTAACTATGCAGTTGCTGAAGGTAATAATACAACAGCATCAGGATTCACCAGTCATGCTGAAGGTAGTAACTCAACATCACAAGGAAACTATTCACATGCTGAAGGTTTAGGTTCATTATCACTTGGAACTGCAAGTCATGCAGAAGGTAGTACAAATGCTAATGGTGACTTCTCACATGCAGAAGGTAATGCAAGTGTATCAAATGGAGCTAGTTCCCATGCTGAAGGCTCATCAAGTGCAAATGCTGATTATTCTCATTCAGAGAATTTTGGTACAGCTAATGGATTATATTCACATGCTGAAAATAGTTCAATTACATATGGTGATAATTCACATGGTGAAGGAACAGGAACAGCAAGTGGTCAAACATCCCATGCTGAAGGCTATAATACTCTAGCACTTGGAACTGCAAGTCATGCTGAAGGTGGTGATCCAAACTTTGTATTTGCCACACCAACAACAGCAATTGGAGCTGCAAGTCATGCTGAAGGATTTCAAACAACAGCCATAGGAACTTATTCACATAGTGAAGGTGACTCAACTACAGCATCTGGATTCACAGCTCATGCTGAAGGATTTAGTACATCAGCACTTAATGATTATACACATAGTGAAGGTTATTTAACAATAGCTGGTGGATTATATTCACATGCTGAAGGTAATGGAAGTATTGCATCTGGATTGATATCTCATGCTGAAGGTGGTGGTTCAACAGCAATTGGAACTAATTCACATGCTGAAGGTGGTAATTCAATAGCGTCTGGGATTCAAAGTCATAGTGAAGGATCACAAACAACAGCACTAGGTGTTAGTAGTCATTCTGAAGGTGATAATACAACTGCAAAAGGTGACAAAAGTCATGCTGGTGGTCATTCATCCATTGCATCAGGTGATACATCATTCGTTCATGGAAATAATAGTATTGCAATAGGGTCAAGTACAATAGTCCTAGGTGATAATATAACAGGAGCAACTAATAATACGCTTTATAGTAGTAATTTAAATGTTGCATCAAAAACAGTTTTAAGCACAGTAACAGCCACTACTATATCAGCTATTACTGTTACTGCATCAACTAGATTAGATGTTGGTTTGACAGCATTTAATACAATTAACACAGAAAGACTTTTAGTTGATGATGGGGTTGCAGCAACTGCATATTCTAATACTATTGTTGCTAAAGCAAATACTAATAATTATGCTCAATTCAATATTACTAACTCAAATTCAGGTACAAGTGCATCATCAGATATAGTTGCAACTGCTAATAATGGTAATGAAAATATCAATTTTATTGATATGGGGATTAATTCATCTGGTTATACTGATATTGTTGGGATAGCAAATGATGCTTATGTTTATTCAACAGGGAATAATTTATATATTGGAAACGCTACTGCTAGTAAAAATATTCAATTTTTTACTGATGGAACTAATTCTGCTAATACAAGAGTTACTGTTACGTCAGCCTCAACAAGATTTGATGTTCCTATTTTATCTGGTGCTACTGATTTAATGACATATATTAATACTACAATGTCTAGATATACAACATTAGTATTTGGTGGTATATTATTAGGAACAGCTACAGCTGCTGGTACATTTTTAATAACAGGACAACTTAATACAGCTGTTAAAAGTAATACAACAGCAGCTGGAGGTGTCGGTATTGCTTATATTAATATAGTAGCTGCTGATTATCCAGCTATTAATGGTTTAAATCCAAAGTTAAGAATCAGAGCAAGTTTATCAACAAATAACATAGCACCTACTGGTGGTTATACTTTTGGCTTATATCCAGTTAGAGTAACTGGTGGTACAGCAACTAATATTACATTTAGTGCTGGTACCGTTGTATCTGGTAGTCAAACTACTTCGATTATCGCACCAGCAAGTGGAACAACAACAAATGTAGTAGGAAGTGATTTTGCATTACCAACAGATGGTTTATATGTAATTGGATTAGTTACAACAGCAACAACAGCTGCTAACTCAGTAACATCAACAGTCAGTTATTTACAAATGAGATATAATTAATAAATTTGATTTATTCTTCACCGTATAAATCCTTTTTTGTTGAGCAAGATTCACGAATTAGTTTCTCAACAAATTGAAACATCTTGAGACCATTTTGATCACAGTATTTTTTTAATAATTCATGTGTTTTGGTTGTTATCTTTATATTTTTATCCCTTTTCATACCTATTTTCTTATAAGTATGTCAAAAGTATGAAAAAAAACCTACTAATTCTAATATATCTTTTTGATGTAGACCACTTTTGAAAAAACCTTAATATTTATAATAAACAAAACGATAAAGTAAAGAATAATATAAATAAAACAGAAAAATATGGCAACACAAGTATTCGTCAGTCCAGGTGTTTATACATCAGAAAAAGACATAACATTTATCACACGTCAAGTTGGTGTAACAACCCTTGGTTTGGTAGGTGAGACAACTATTGGTCCAGCTTTCCAACCAATCTTCATCAGCAATTACGGTGAATTTCAATCTTTCTTTGGTGGTTTAAATGCAACTAAGGTAAAAGACACTGGTGCTCCATTATATGAGTTACCTTACATCGCAAAATCATACTTATTACAATCAAATCAATTATTTGTAACTAGAGTTCTAGGATTTTCTGGTTATGATGCTGGTTTAGGTTGGGGTGTTACACTTGATGGTGCTTTAGACCCATCAACATCTGCAACTACTGGTAGCTACACTTATAGTGGTGCTACAACTGCAACAACACTTATTAACTATTATATTTCAACAGGTGGTACACTTACATACACATCTAATGATTCATTAGTTCAAACACTTATCAGTAACGGTCAATTAACAACTAGCTTAGCGTTCTTAGCAACTGCTACAACTGGTACTTCTGTTACTATTCCACCAACATTTATCAAAACAGGTAATGTATTCAGTGGTACATCATTTAACTTATATGTTAAAACGATTACTACAGTACTTAGTGCAACAACTGGAACAACAACTGGTATAACAACCACTTATTCTGGTACTGCTTATACTGATGTTGAAAATAAATTGGTTGCTTTACTTCGTTCAAGAGGTACAGTAAACGTATCAACTCAATTACCAGCATTTGAAGTGACTGGTGCTACTGGAGTTCAATTTGATCCAGCTTATACTGCTGCAACATCTAATCCATTGGGTATATTCTCATTGAGTGGAAATTCTACACTACAAGGTCTTTTTGACTATACAGTGTCAATGGATAAAACTCAAAACAATTATTTACCTAAGGTATTAGGTAGAGGTGCTCAAGATGGCAAAACAGCGTTATTCGTTGAAGAAATATTTGATCACATGTTTACAAGTTTAAATGCTGATGGTAAAATCAGAGGTATTAAACAAAGCTTGGTTAATTACAGTACAAAATACTCTGATTATCTAAATCAATATCAACCAGCTGTCACACCTTATGTGGTTTCTGAATTGAGAGGTAATAAAGTATTGAGACTTTTCAGATTCAATACAATCTCTGATGGTAATGCTGCTAACGAACAATTTAAAATTTCAATTGTTAATATCAAACCTGATACAAAAGAATTTGACGTAATAGTAAGATCATTCTATGATACAGATGCACAACCTGTTATCTTAGAAGCTTTCACTCGTTGTACAATGGACCCAACTTCTGCTAATTTCATTGGTAGAAAGATTGGTACGCTTGATGGAGTTTATGTTTCTAAATCTTCTTATGTACTTGTTGAATTGGATGATACTTCTGATACAAGTGATGCATTCCCAGCTGGTTTCGTAGGTTATCCAATTCGTGATTACCAAACAAACAGTAATTCAAGTGTTGTTAATCCTAAGTTAATGTACAAACAAACTTATGGAACATTTGAAAATAAACGTAAATTCTATTTAGGACTTTCAGAAACAGTTGGTATTGATGCTGACTTCTTCGACTACAAAGGTGTGCCAACAACAACTAGCCCAAATATCTGGACTGGTATGACACATGGTTTCCACATGGACGTTGATGCTAGTGGTGTTACAATTGACAATGTAGTAGTTGTTATTGACAACAGTGGTAATACATACAGCCCAATCTTCTTATTTGATACAGGTAATGCTGAATTCAGAACTGAAGCTGGATTATTAAATACTCCTTACGAAAAGATTTATGCTCGTAAATTCACATTTGCACCTTATGGTGGATTTGATGGATGGGATATCTATAATACTAGAAGAACAAATACTGATAACTTCCTTATCAATGGAACTTATGGTGCTGCTGGTTTAACTAGTGGTGCATTCTCAAACAGAACACTTACTAATGGTGATTTGGGTATCAATTCAGATTATTACGCATACTTAGAAGCTATCTGGACATTCAGAAATCCAGAAGCGGTTAACGTTAATGTGTTTGCTACTCCAGGTATCGATAGCTTTGATAACACAAACCTTGTTGAAGCAACCATCGATATGATTGAGCAAGAAAGAGCCGATTCATTATACATCATGACAACTCCAGATACTGATAGTGCTGGTGATGCATTGACTGTTGATGATGTCGTCAATAACTTAAGTGATATGTATGATAGCAATTATTCTTGTACTTACTGGCCTTGGAATCAAATCAATGATGCTGAAAACAATGTATTGATATTTGTTCCACCAACAAGAGATGTTGTAAGAAATATTGCATTGACTGATAATATTGCATTCCCTTGGTATGCTGTTGCTGGTATCCAACGTGGTGATGTAGATGCTATTCAATCTAGAAAAAAATTAACCCTTGCTGAAAGAGATACTCTTTACGAAAACAGAATTAATCCAATCACTACCTTCACATCTGATGGTATCAAAATTTGGGGTAATAAAACTCTTCAAGTTAAAGAAACTGCTCTTAACAGAATCAATGTTAGAAGACTTTTACTACAAGCAAGAAAACTTATTTCTGCTGTATCTATCAGATTGTTATTCGAACAAAACGATACAATCGTTAGAAACCAATTCTTAGCTCTTGTAAATCCAATCTTGGATAACATTAGAACAGAAAGAGGTTTAACAGACTTCCGTGTGGTTCTTTCAAAAGACCCAGAAGATATTGATAGAAATCAATTGACAGGACAAATCTTCTTGAAACCAACAAGAAGCTTAGAGTTCATTCAAGTTGAATTTGTTATCATGCCTACTGGTGCATCATTTGATAATATTTAAATGAGACTATTTTATAAACAACAAAGAGCTTCCAATGGAAGCTTTTTTGTTTTATGCCGATATTTATAGTAAAAACAAGTTATGACTAAAATAAAGATAACAGGAAAACAATATAATACAATTGTATTACATGAACAACAAAGCCGTTTAAATGCTTCTGGTGATCTTATTACTGAATCATTGGACCCAAGTGTTGAATTGTTGGAAGAAGGTTGGAGAGAGGTTGTTTTAGGGGTTGCATTAATGTTAGGTGTTGGTCTTAGTGGTCCAAATAAACTTGCAGCTCAAAATGCTGTTAAAAATGATTCTACAATGGCTCAAATTAAATCTACTTTGGATAGTGAGCTTAAAACAAAAGAATTATCTGCTGCTTTTAAAGAAAAAGGAATGCAAGACCCAGATTCTTTGTTGGCAAAAAATGCCAACAAAGTTATTAGTCAATTTAATGAAATAGCTGCTGATAATAATATCAAATATAGAGTAACAACTAAAGCTGTTGATAACCTAGCAGCTTTAAATACAGCGTTAAAACAAGGTTATGCTTTAAAGCAAACAGATGTTACTACTGATACAACAAAAGCTCCGTTAACAAATAATATTACAACAGTAAGAGATACTATTGAAGTTGAATTGGGAAGTGATAATTTATTTGTTACTGGTGGTTATACACTTAGTACAGCTGGTAGTCAAATCATAACATCCACTCTAGATTCAATCAAAAGTCAAGGCGGTAAAATAATTGGTGCTAACATCGAATCATCAACAGATGCTGAGGTTATTCACAAGTTTCAAAATCAATCGGACCCTACTGGAAATATTAAATTAGCTTCATTAAGAACACAGAGTGTATCTACTCTTTTAACTCAATTAGATTCAGGTGCTGCTATTACACATAGAGAAATTCCTAATAATGGTGCTGATGTAGTTAGTACAAAAGAATTTTCAAATGCTGCATCTAATCCAACTACACTTGATTCATTGAGAGGACAAACAAGTCAATTCCGTTATGTAAAAATTAAAATTGTTGTTGAATTTGAGCAACAAGATACGACCCAAAAACCAAAACCAGAAGAAATCATTAAAAATTACAGATATGAACTAGTTAAGGTTATTGAGACGAAAGGTAAAGCAAGTAAGATACACACAAAGGTACATTTTGCACACAAAAAGTTCACTTGTAAACCACACAAATCTGGAAAATTTGTAGTTGATAAGTGTTCTACTCACTTTTAAAATTCATCACTACATAAAATTTAACTTCGTAGTGGCTTACAAAATTTTTATATTCAATTGTTTTATCACCGATCTTGATTGTATTGGATTTAAACTTGATGTCAGTTGTTATGATATCAAATCCAATTGATTTATAGTCTCCAAGTAAAATTGCTTTGTGTTTAGGTGATTGATCAAACATGTAAATAGCATAAAGCTTAACATATTTAACAACATCCGTATCATTTTCAGGTTCGATATAATCAATACCAAAAACACTTTTCAAAAAACAAATAAATCTGGTTTTTTCGTCATTGGTTGAGGGCAGGGAGCTACCCATCGTTGCAATTTCAGTTGTTACATGTGAGTGACTAAGGCTATCTTGTTTGATGATGACAGCTGTTTGTGTTTTAGACACCTTAGCAAGATCACAAGACCAAACTAATGCTGATTTACCATTAAAGCTTCTGTATTGATTGATAAACCCAAGCATTTCCGTATCTTGAGCGTAGATGCTGGTAGATACTGTGATAAAGAGTGCAATGATTAGGTTTTTCATAACGTTTTTATTACCTAACAAAGGTAAGTAAAAAATATTTAAATACCAAACATTTTAAGAATTTTCTTCTAATATATTGTAAATCATAGTGATAATCTCAGGAATACCATAATTTTTGGCCCATTCACCATCACTTAAATTCAAACTATTAGCCTTTTTAGAATATAATTTATATAGCTTTTTAGCTGTTAATTTGGTTTGAACCTTGTGTTTGATTAGGATATCAAAAACGATACCACATACTTCTTCACCAGAAAAAGTTGTTTTCCAATCCAAAAGTTCAGCGATTTCATCTACTTCACTCTTATATTCCTTTAAAAGCTTTGCTTTTGTAAGTGATAATTTGCCCATTTTACTCTAATAATAACAAAGATACCAAAAAAAACTTAGATAAACAAGTATATTTTCTGTTTCTCCCATATTTATAGGGTGAGAGAGAATATTTCTTAAAAAAAATAATTCTTATGATATTTATTTAGAAATAAGAATACATTTAAAACAAACACAACATGGCTGATTTATTAATGAAAATGCCTTTGCCTTACGAACCTAAGAAAAAGAATCGTTGGCTGATCACTTTCCCAGCGGATTTAGGTATCCAACAATGGTGGTTATCATCTGCATCAAGACCTTCAATCACACAAAACGAAGTTGAAATTCCATTCCTTAACACATCAACATGGGTTATTGGACGTTTCACTTGGGAAGCGATTGATGTTACTTTCCGTGATCCAATTGGTCCATCGGCATCACAAGCAATTATGGAATGGGTTCGTCTTCATTCTGAATCTATCACAGGTCGTCAAGGTTATGCTGCTGGTTACAAACGTCCAGTTGAACTTGAAATGCTTGATCCGACAGGAGTTGTTGTTGAAAAATGGTTACTAGATGGAACTATGTTAACAAACGTTGGTTTTGGTGATTTATCTATGGATGATGATGGTATTGCTGATATTACAGCAACACTAAGATTTGATAGAGCTATACTCTTGTTTTGATCTATCTGGTTATCAAGTAGTTACATTATATTTAACAAAATTGGTTGGTCAAATACTTGACTTATTAAATTCTTTTAGTATACTTGTTTAAATAACATTTATATTAAAAGAATTTTTATTTTATGATAGTTTGTAAAGAATGTAATAGAGAATTTGAATCATTAGATTCATTAAGAAGACATAGAAGACAGAAACATGGGATTAATGCTGAACAAACATATGTTGATTATATATTAGGTGGTATTGAACCTAAGTGTAAATGTGGTTGTGGAGATAAGCCAAAATACTTGGGTATTGATGCTGGATATAATGATTATATGCGTGGACATGCTGCTAGAATAAATAATAATTGGGGGCATAATAAAACAGCACTTGAAAAATCTCATGCAACACAAAAAAGAATGCATGATGAAGGTAACCTTAAAGTATGGAATGATGGATTAACAATTGATGATGAAAGGGTGAGAAAGAATATTGATAAGGTTATGGCTAATCCAAATCGTGGTGCAAATATTTCTAAGAAGTTATTTGGTGTTGAGAAAAGTGATGAGCATAAAGCAAATCTAAGTAAAACAGCTATTATTAGATGGTCTAATAAAGAAGAAAGAGATAAACAAGCTGATAGATTAATTAAACGTTTAATTAAAAATAATTATAGAAATAAGAAAACAAAATTAGAATCCAAATTTGAAGAATTATTAGCAACATTAAATGTTAATTTTAAATATCAACATCAAGTTAGTTCATGTATTTTTGATTACCTAATTTTAGATAAAAATACAGTTATTGAAGTAGATGGTGATTTTCATCATTGTAATCCTAATTCAACACATAGAATTCCTAAATATCCAATCCAATTTAAATCAATCGGTAATGATATTAGGAAAAACCTAATAGCTAAAGATAATAATATGAAACTACTTAGATATTGGGAATCTGATATAAACCAAAGACCAGAATGGGTTATTGAGGAATTAAAACGAGAATTAAATTTGTAAATTAATTATTTTTTTTGTACCTTTGTATAAATAAAAATAATAATTATGAAATTTAAAGAAAGTTTAACTGATATCGATAATTATAGACTTGAACATTTTTACTCTAAAAAAGAAATTGAGGAGAGGTTTGATGGGTTTCCAGAAGAAATTAGAGATATGCTAGATTTAGCTATTTTATTTTCATATCATAATATTTTTCAACAATACAACATTTTTAAAAAAAATAATTATAATATTTGTTATTTTATAGATAGAATTGAAATACATGGGTTAGATAATGAGGATCATTATTCTGAAAATAAACGTAGTAAAATAAATGCTAGTAGAGAAGATGCATACTTTAAAAAGAATAAAGTTATTATGAGATTTCCTTACAAAGCAATAAATATTGATGGGAAAGTTTATAACATTTTACAATTTGAAATGATTGATGATATAGATTCGAAGAAACTTGACGATATAGCTATAGAAACACTTAAGAATAGAGAATCGGTTATTAAACACATTAAAAGTATTAGATTTAAAGATGCGATTAACATCAATAAAATTATTTTTACATGTAACGATTTAATTATAGATACTAAATAAGTCTAGTACCATTTTTCATTACTTTTTTTATTGTGGATTTGGTTTCTGGAGCATTAGCTGTCCAATAAGCAAAATCAGGTAAAATTTCAATTTCTTCCATATTTTTGATATTAACTTCATGACCAATGTTGAAGGTGGCTTTATACTGTTTTTGTCCAAATATAAGTTCACCATTTTCATTTATTGTTTTATAGTTTATTATCCAAGAATTATGATGTTCAAATATATAAAACACATTAAAATATAGTTCTCTAGCTGTTTGTCTGTTTTCATTATTTTTAATATATTTGTTCATATTTCGATTATAAATGTTTTACGTGGTATTTTATACTTTCTTTGAAGAATGGCAATTCGATCTTGAATTGCCAAGTTATTATTTATAGTATTTTTTATCTTTAATTCAGATATAAATTGTTTAGCTAAATCGTTTGATAAATCATATTTGTCTAATCTGTTTAACCCATTCTTTCCAGTAATAGGCAATTGACATAAGAGATCAATAGTGAAATGTAATACATCTATGTTAAAATATGTTTTAATTGTCTTTTTTATTAATTCTACTGAATGATTTTCTGAAATATCAAAAACTCTTTGGAGTTCAAATACAAATACATGTTTAATAATTATTTTATCTTCAAAAGTAACAAAATTACAATTACTGTCTGAATTATAGTATTCACGATAACAAGACCAACCTAAATTATTTAGTATGTATTTGATAATAATATCATCCATTTAGTGGTATAATAAACAAAATAGTAATAAAATTAATCCTATACTCATCATAATTTCATTTATCTTTTTTAAAGATTTATCCCATACTCCTACGAACAGGTTAGAACATCCTCCAAAAAATAACCCTAATCCTATTAAAATCATATAAAACATGTACAAATATACATATAATTTTATCATTTAACAAGTTTTTTAACGATTTAAGGTTAAAATACTATTTAAAGGGTTTATTTATGTCGAGAGGCATTTATAAACCCTTTTATTTTTACCAATAAGTCGTTATATTTAGTGGTATTTACAAAAAAACTTATTCACCTATATTTATTTAAAGCTATAACAAAAATTCAAACGTTTTAAAATGGATAAAAAACCTAGTGTGTTTCCAACACAAGAACAAATGGCAAATGCAAATGAACAAGCTAAGATATTAGCTTATGAGGCTGAAAAAAAAGTCGTAACAAATGAAGTTTATACTAATGCTATTGCACCAGATGATACACCAAATGGTCATATAGATGCTGTAACAATGATGAAGAGACGAACAGAAGATCAAATGAAACAACGTGATGAAACTGGTGTTGTTCAAGACCCTTCATTAGCTGAAACACCAAAATCAGGTTATAACGTAAATGAAATGTATCAAAAATCAGAAGATCAAATGAGACTTCGTGATGAACAATTAGAAAAGAATAGGTCTCAAATTCAGAATTATCAAAAACAAGCTGAGAATGCAACAATTAGAAAAAATGATTATTCAAATTCAAACCAAAATATGCAACAAAATAACAACATGAACAATAATGTTCCACCAACACAACCTCCATCAAATAATGGATTGGGAAATAACTATGGTCAAAATCCATCAAATATTAATCCTTATATTATCGAGTTGAGTCAACCAAATTACAATTCTCCATTTGATGTGATTCCATTACCTTCAGAAGGTAAGTTATATCCAAATAAAAGAGCGAATGTTAGAGTCTCTTTTATGACAACAGCTGATGAAAATATCTTAACAAGTCCTAATTTATTACAAAGTGGTGAATTCTTAGAAATTCTTATGAATAGAAAAATGCTTGAGCCAGATTTAAGATATAAAAATCTACATGTTGGTGATAGAAATGCTATTATGATTTGGTTAAGAGCTACTGGTTATGGTGAAATGTATCCAGTTACATTATTGGATGAAAAAGGTGTGCCTTTTGAAACTGAAGTGAATCTTAATGAACTTAAAACAAAAAATCTAGGTGCTGAACCAGATCAAGAAGGATTATTCGATTTTAAATTTTCATTATCAAAAGCTAGTGTGAAATTTAAGCTTTTAACATGTGGTGATGTTGATGATATTGAAAAGATGATTGAAAAAGAAAAAGCAGATGGTGTTCCAGTCAATAATTCAACAACATATACGATGGAAAAAACAATTATTGAAGTGAATGGGACCAGAGATAGAAATGTCATCAGAGAATTTGCGAATTCAATAAGAATTCGTGATGCTAAAGACTTTACCAATTATATTGAGAAGATCGAAAGCGGAATTGACTTGAATATCGAGGTAAGGACTCCTGGAGGTGGGTCCGTAAAAACCTTTCTTCCACTTAACGTCAAGTTTTTTTGGCCTAACTTCTAGTTATAAAGCTTCCTTATTGGAAGAGGTTCATATTTGTACACAACACCTAAAAGGGTTTACTCATAGTGATGTTATGGCTCTTCCTGTATATGAAAGACGCTTTCATTTGAGTTTATTAATGAAATCTAAACAACAAGAGCAAGAACATATTGAAAAGCAACAAGAGAAAACCAAATCAAATAATAGTAAGGGGAATCGCCAATCAAGGGTTAGTGGAGATGCATTGAAGAATAGGATGAAGAGGGGTGATTTATAATTTATTTTTTTTAATATCTCGATTAATTTTACTACATAATGGTTGGAGGTTAGAATAGTGATTTAATTGAATTATATTTTCCTCTGTTTTTGCAGTAGACAATGGAATATAATGGTCAATATCCCAACCATAATTCAATTCACCATTATATTTGCCCTTATTATCCCAATTCATCCAAGGCTGGAACTGGTTTTCTAAATGTAATTTAAATTCCTCGAATGAACATCCAAGTATTTGTTCAGTTTTTAATGTTTTATTTTTATTAGCTCTTTTAAATGATTGACTAATACTTGATCTGATATTAGTTGTTAATTTATAAAGCGGATCATTTTTAAATTTATTCTTTCGATATGTGCGTATTTTTATTTTAGTCATTGACTTATTAAAACATTTTTTATAAGATATTTTACGTTTTTCTGGATTTAAAGTAGCCCAATTTTTAGCATATTTCTTTGCTTTATCTGGATTATTTTCATGCCAATTTTTAATTTGTTCTTTAACCTTATCTTTATTAGCATCACGATATTTCTTTCGATTTATACGTTTAGCTTCATTTCGTTCTTCTTCAGTTTTATATTTAGGTGTTCTCATAACATCATTTCATTTATTAATCCTTTATCCTTTAAATCTTTATATATCAAATATTCAATATATTTGGACTTGTTTGATTCTAAATCAGTAATAATTTTGGATAATTCTGGGTTGATTCTGATGCTTAACTTGATCTTAAGCATTTCTGGTTTTAATCTATTTCTACTCATAATATCAATATACTAATAAATATCATTTTGTACAGCAAAAGTCGGACAAAAATAATTAATTTACTTAAAAACAGCAGTTCTTATATTTATAAGAAAGATTTCAATGAAAAAGTTAGTCCTAAATGAACAACAGTTTAATAGATTAAAAACCTATATTAATGAGACAAAATTTCCTAATGTAATTAATAAATTACAAGTTGGAGATGTGGTTAAAATTGATTTCAAAAATTCAACCAATACCTTCAAAATTGTCAAAGTATTTCAAGGACAGGTCCAAATGGATAATATCGATGCTGGAAGTACTAATATTAATTATCGATTTTTCTTAACCTATAATTCTTTAGAAGGTAATGGTCTAGAATTGAGAAGGGTTCATAAGATAAAAGAAAAAGACAAATTAGGTGATATTAAATTATGGAAACCAATAAATATTTCAGGTATAAAAAACATTGAAGTAATTAGAAATGGTAAAGTAATTGATAAAGTTGATGAACCTAAACCAATCGATCCTAATGATCAAGGTAAAAATAAAGATAATCAAGTATTCATTGATGAGATCAATAATAATTTGGGTATTATCCTAAATCAGCTTAACGAAGATAAAGGACTTAAACTTAATATGTCCAATAAAGAAGAATTAATGTTTTGTTGTTTATCAAGAAGCCAAGGTTTATTTACACTAGAATTAACAAGTGAAACTAAGATTGCTGAATTGAAGAAATGGGATTCTTTTATCATGTCAATACAAGGAACACCAGATGCAATAAATGATGATCAACCAAATAAACAAGAAGAAAATCTTTTTGAATTGAATAAGGATATTGTGAAGACAAGTGATGGTGGACGAACATTCAATTTATTGGTTAAAGCAAATGCTGGTGATAAAACATCTAAGATTTGGATTAATGGTATCATGGGTGTTTCAGCAACACCAAGTTGTAAATCAACTGAAGAACATGAAAAAGAAGATGAAACACAAGACATGGAAGGATTAAAAGCTGAAGGAAAAAAAGCTTTGGATTACATATTGAGTGATCAAAATTTAAAAGATGCTTTTTTTCAACAACCAAGTCTTTGGAATTTATTTATTGCTGAATTAAAAGGAAAAGAAGCAACAGGAAAAGGTATTGGACCAACACTTGAAATTATCAATGCTTATACAAGAAAGAAAAATACTGAAAAATTAGAAGCTGAATTTAACGAAGATAAAGAGATTAGAATAAAACCAATTGATAATATAAGCATTTCTTATAATAAGGATAATAAAAAATTAAACTACACTTTTGATGCGTTGAATAATGAAGGTTACGAGGTGATTGTTAATAAACAAGAATTAGGTGAGAACGTTTCATTATCAAGTAAGAATAAAGATCAATCAGTGCAATATAGAATTGAATTGCTTAAGCGTTTGAGCAAGATTGAGGATGGATTTATTTGTAATATAATTTTAATTGTAAAAAAAGGAACTAAGGTAACTAAATTCGAAAAAGAACATGTTAAATTCAAAATACTAAGAAAGGAATCTCCAGGTTATCGACCAATACAACCAAAACCTGAAGAGAAAAAGCCTACTCAAACAACAGAACCAAAGAAATAAATTGATCAATGACTAACAAGGAAATAAGAGAAGCAATAGAACTTTTAAAAGAACAAGCTAAACAGCAAGCTGCTGTTACTTCTAGTCTTGAAGGATATCTTAATGGTTTAAAGCAAGCTAAAGCAATCAATGAAACAATAGCTAGTAATATAAAGATTGAAGCTAAGGTTAGGGATAAGATAGCAGCTGCAAGAGCTAAAGGTGATGTGGTAGAAGAAAAGAATCAAAATGATATCTTAATAATTCTACAAAAACAAACAAAAGAATTAGAAGCACAAGGTAAGGCATTAGATGATAATCTTAAATCAGCTAATAAAACCAATATGGTTATGGCCAAGGTTGGTGCTACCATGCTTAAAACACTATCCAGTCTTCCTGATTTAATTGAACAAGGATACGGAAAGATAAAGGGTCTTGGTTTATTTGAAATGGATAAGTCCATGAAAAAGACTGCTCTTACAATGGGTATATTATCCAAACAGAGTATTGGATTTACTAGTGGTATGAGAGATGGAGCAAAATATTCAACTCAACTAGGTATTAGTCTTGAGGATTTGACTAAGATGCAAGGTGATTATTCAGATGAATTAGGTCGAAATGTTATTTTATCACAAGATGGACTTAAAGCTGTTACGCAAATAGCAGCAGCAACTGGCTTGGGTTCTGATGGAACAGCTAAAATGGTAGCTGATATGGATCAACAAGGACTATCGGCTAAAAACACACGTGATTATCTTGATCAAGCAGTTACTGATTCACATAAAATGGGGCTTAATTCATCTAAGGTTATTAAAAATATATCTGGTAATATGAAGTTGCTTAACAGTTATAACTTTAAGGGTGGTATTAAAGGATTAGCTAAGATGGCTGAAACTGTAAGTAAATTAGGTATTGATATGCAATTTGCTACTGGGTTTGCTGATAAGTTATGGGATGTTGAAGGTGCAGTTAATATGTCTGCTCAATTGCAAGTATTGGGTGGTGAATGGGCTAAGATGGCTGATCCATTCCATTTGATGTATATGGCTCGTAATGATATGGAAGGGTTAACTGAGGAGATTGGTAATGCTGCTGCTGCATCAGCTAAATTTGCTAAGGATGGAAGTATTCAAATGTCAACAATGGAAATGTCTAGGTTGAAACAAGTTGCTGAACAAACAGGTATTGCATATGATGATTTAGTCACTGCTGGTAAAAATGCATTTAAACTTAAAGAGATTAAGAGTCAAATATCTTTTAATATGAGTGATGAAGAAAAAGAATTTATTGCAAATACTGCTACATTTGATAAAAACGGGACAGCATCTATAATAGTAGATGGTAAACCTAAGTTCTTAAAACAATTAACACAAATGGATTATAAAACTCTTCAAACACAGATGAATGAGAAAAAATCCATGGAAGAACAAGCACAAGCAGCTATCAATTTTGATGATGCTTTGACCAATACTATTAATATGTTTAAAGTATTATTATTACCATTAATAGATTCAATTAATACTGGTTTATTACCTAAAATAAAAGGACTTGTGAAAAAATTCACAGATGGAAAATGGGGTGAGAAGATTGAAAAATTTGCTGGAATGGTTGGTGATTGGATTTCAAAATTTGCTGGTATATTGATTGATAATCCATTAGCAACAGCAATTGGTTATTTAGCAACTAAAGGTTTAGGTTGGATGATGGAAAAAGCTGGTTGGGTAATGAATGGATTAGCATTAGCTCAAGGATTTAATATAGGTACATTAGGTGGTGGAACGGGAAGTGCCATTGCAATGATGGCTAAGCAATTCGCTGGTATAGCTGGTCCATTAATTGGTGTAGCCGCTGGAACTTATTTAGGTATCTCAACAGGTGCTAGTATTTCTAAAAGTCTTGGTAATCAAGACACAAAAGAAGGAGATACTACTGGTATGATTGGTGGAATACTTGGTGGTGGACTTGGTTGGGCTGGTGCAACTGCTTTAGCACCAGAAACAGGTGGTTTATCTTATATTGTACCAATAGCTGGTGCTCTTGGTGGATCATTTTTAGGTGGAACAGCTGGTAAGGTTATTGGTGATGAAATGTATGGTGATAAAGTAAATGATGGTATATCACCAAGTCTTGTTGATCAAATCAATCAACAAGGAGGAACAAAAAGAAGTATATTAGCTCAAGGTATGATTAGACCAATTGATGATGCTGATAGCTTCTTAACAACTAAAAACACTGGTCCAGTTGCTAAAGCAGTATCTAATTCACAGAGTAATGTTATCAAACATGAATTTGGTGATTTAAATATTAATGGTCAATTAACGGTAACAACTCCAGGTGGAGGTAGTATTTCAGTTGATTTGTTGAAAGACCCTCAATTTATAAGACAAATAACCAAATTGATTCAAGTTGAAAGTAAGACAGTTCAAAATCAAGTACAGAAACCATAAATTATTTGGTTGATAATCAGTTTGATACAAAGTATTTGTAGAGATGACTTGACATTGTGGTTAAAAAACCGTAATTTTGCATTATAAAAATATTATCTATTTCTAATATAAATGTTTTAAATAAGAATATAATAAAAGTTATAAATAATTCCATTTAAATTTTGCTAGAAATTATGTCTTTATAAGACCTTTAATAACCCTTTACTATAGAAAGAATCTATTTATTCTGAGTCTTGAGAATGCTTATCTCAAGGTCTGCATCAGATGAATATGATTCTTTTTATTTTTAACTTATTTTCATATAAAATACTTGATCTTTATTTTTAAGTAAAATTGATTATCTTAATATTTATTAATAAATAAGATAATGGCATTTTATAATACTTCGTCACCAACACCAAGTACAAAGAACAATATCAACGATATTGCAGTTTCTTATGGTATTAGAGATTTTCTTTTAAATAAGAATTTATTACCAGTTTATCCTACCATATCAACTTCATTAAATGGTAGTCCTAGAATTGGTGAACCAGTATTAGATACATCCATCAACTCAAATGCAAATACAATACCATTTGGTTTACCATTGGAGACAGAAGGGTTATTACGTTATGATACAGCCATTCTTCAAAATAGATTTAAGAATACTGATCCAAATTCACCTTCATTATTAACTGTTGATAATATTACAACAACACAAGGTCCATTCGGGAATACTCAATTTCCACAAGGTATTGATTCATATCCAACTTCTTCAAATGAAGATGTCTTCAATTATGGTTTAATGGGTAAAACAGTTACTGCTAATTATAGAAAAGATGCAACACTAAGAAATTTATATTTATCAACTGATAGTCAAGTTGACGTAGCTGATTGGATTTCATTACAACCTCCAGGATTCAATCAACAAATAAATGGATATCTAGATACATATGGTACATTAAATATTGGTGATAGTGGAAGCATTCAAGCATCAAATGTTATTGGTAGTATTTTAAATGGTCAAGGCTTAGGTGTATCTCAAGGTGGTGTTGTACCAAATTTTGATATTAGAGCAAGTCTAGCTGGTAGAGTATTAGGAGCAACAGGATTGATTAATGATACAAAATTAGGATTAATAGGTGGTCAACAATTAGCATTGGCATTGGCAAATAATGCTGCATTCAATGTTGAACAAGATATTTTAGGGTCTTTAAATGTTCAAGATAATTTATTGAGCTTGGTTAAAAATGGTACACTTGCTGGATTCAGACCAAACTATAAAATTACTGTTCCTTCAAGTAATGGTGGACGAGTAGCTGATTATACAGCAAGAATACTTGGATTTACATTACCTAAGAGTTATTTGAATGATGCTGGCTCTATCTTTTTATCTGAAAGTGATTCTTCAAATATTGAACGTGCAAATAGCATGATTTTAAATACTGGTAAAGGGCAAGTAACTGCTTTGATTGCCAATATGTTTGCTAATATAAATGGTACAACTGTACATGATAATCCAGAAACTTCACATTTTAGAAGTGGATACGCTCCAGGTTTTAAGAACAATAAAGGTGAAAAAGCAATCAATCCAAATGTCTATGCTTTCAGTGATGCTGATGGTATAATTTATAACTTCATAACAACTGGATTAGGACCAATACCAGAAATAAGTTATAATCGATCTGCAATGATTGATAAATATGGCTTTAAAGATTTCTCAAGTCAATTTTTAGAAAGCTTTAGTGAATCAAATATAAAAACACCAACATTTTCTTGGGGAACCAATCTAGGTGGTAATGTAAATTCAATTCCAGACTATCAACCATTTGTTGGTGATAGAAAAACTCTATTGGCAAAAACTCAATTATTATTCAACACTAATGGAATGTTGAATATAGTGACCGCTAAAGGCGATATGAGCGTTTCTGAGGCCAGTCAAATACAAACGGCAGTAGTTGGTCTAGGAATCTCTAAAGGTAGCGCAGTGATGTCTAAAAACAGTTTTAGTGAGGATGGACACTGGGGTTCTGTATTTAAAACAGCTGATGAAACATATTGCAGAAGTTGGACAACAAGAGATAGATATGATCAAGTATCTAAATTAGTTAGAAATAAAGGTTTAGATGAAGTATACCCATACAGACATCAATTTTATGGTGAATCAGTGTTGGATGATAATGGATTTGTGAAAGTATCCCCATATTCAACTGATGCAGTTGATGATCCTAAGAAATATATGTTATCATTGGAAAATTTAGCTTGGTTTGATAAGGTTAATGATTTAATACCATGTGAACAAGGTCCAGGAGATTTGATATCAGGAAAAAGAGGTAGAATCATGTGGTTCCCTCCTTATAACATTCAATTCAGTGAAACATCAACACCAAATTGGGAATCTAATAATTTTATTGGTAGAGGTGAGCCAGTATACACATATAACAATACAGAAAGAGGTGGAAATTTATCTTTTCAAATAATTGTTGATCATCCTAGTTATGTTAATTCATTTAAAGGTAGCAATGGACCTGATGATCATTATGTTGCTTCATTCTTTGCTGGTTGTATAGACCCATCACAAAGATTTGTTGATAAATTAACCGTATCTGAAATTAGTGAAATTGTTTCTAAAAATATAACACAGACACAAACAAAAACCCTAGTTCCTGAAACGCCACCAGATGCATTTGATTTTTATTATGCAAATGATTCATTTGATATGGATATTATTTTTTCTGACGGATATGAAAGTGGATTAAGTGGTTCAACGCCTTCAGATAAAATTGATTATGATGTCTATACATCTGGTTTTAGTATTGGTTCTTTTGTTGGTGGTGTAACAAGTCAATCATCTTGGACTGATAATGAAAATTATGGTTTAAATGGTTGGAAAAATCCAACAACAATTGATGGAACTAGTTATAGTGGTATAACTGATCCAGCATATATTTCAGCTCTAGCAACATATTTAGATACTAAGTGTCCACACTGTGTTGTTAATGTTACTTCATATGCTAGTCCACAAGGTAATGCTAGTTATAATGAAATTTTAGCTAATAGTAGAACTGAAAGTATGGTAACATATTTGAAAGCTAATTTATATTCTGGAAAGGATGATAATTATAAGAATTCAAGAATTAAAGCAAGAACAAATATTGCATTAACATCTAGCGAGAGTAGTTGTGTTGTTGATGGACCAGTTGATACTATTTCATGTAAGACAGATAGAAGAACAAATGTCGAATTTATTTTCGACAATCAATTAGCTGCTAGTGAAATAACACCAGACCCTGTAACCCCACCAGCAAATAATAATATTACTGTAAATACAAGTATCACAAACAGATTTTATAGTGAATGCGATTATTTTGAAAAATTAAATCAAACTGATAATTTTATCTTTGATAAATTCAGAGAAAAAATAAAATACTTTCACCCTGCTTTCCATTCTACTACACCAGAAGGATTGAATTCAAGACTTACTTTCTTGCAACAATGTACTAGACAAGGACCAACACTTGAAACACAAGGTGCGAATAATCTAGCATTTGGTAGACCACCAGTTTGTATATTACGAATTGGAGATTTTTATAATACAAAAATAATCATTGATAGTCTTTCAATTGATTATGAACCATTGGTTTGGGACCTTAACCCAGAAGGCGTTGGTGTTCAACCAATGATAGCTAATGTAACTATTTCATTTAAATTTATTGGTGGATCAACACTTGCTGGTCCGATAAATAAATTACAAAATGCGCTTTCATTTAATTATTATGCAAATACACATGTTTATGATGCTAGAGCTGATTATATTGCAAAATCAAATGGCTCTGGATATTCAATCAAGAATCTGATCAATGATGATTATGATGGTAATGTAAATGCTTTTGCTTTTGGCAAATTATCAGATAGCAATACTATTGCAAATAATACTCCATCACAAGATCAAGTTGCATCTAATGACAATACAACATCTAGTGAGGGTTCACAGACACAGGCACCTAGTGCAAGCGAAAACGATGTTGATCGAATATCATTAGCTGTAGCTGAAAGAATGGTAAATGGTGATATAAATTTGAGATTTACAATTGATGGAAGTACATCATTATCAAAAGAAGCTGATTTTAGAGCTTATATTACTGATAATATCACAAATAATGAACTTGGTATTGGTACTCTTAATCAAGTTGATTTAGCACAGAACTTAAATTTTAATGTTGGTGCATTAGGATTAATTGATGATAAACAATATTTCATTACAGCTAAATTTGGCTCTATACCTAAGACAATATCATTTAATTATACTAATACTCAATAATCATGGCTACTTATTATAAAACATGTAAAAAATGTGGTTTAGAAAAAGAAATATCTAATTTTAATATCAGAAAGGTATCAAAGGATGGGTATAGAAATGAATGTAAATCATGTTCTAAATTATATAATATTGACAAAAATAAAGCAAAAGAAACAAATAAAACTTGGAGAAAAAATAACTTAGATAAACTAAAAAAAGATTATAATAAATTTTTAGAATTAAACAAAGATTATCAAAAAAATTATGCTAGTATAAATAGAGATAAAATAAATATTAGAAATAAAAAACGAAGAGATAATAATCCTAATTTTAAAGTGAAAGAAAATGTAAGAACATTAATTAAAAATTCATTAAAATACAAAGGCATTAAGAAAAACCAAAAAAGTGTTGAAATTCTAGGTTGTTCAACAGATGAATTTAAACAACATTTAGAATCTAAATTTGAATCATGGATGAATTGGAGTAATTATGGTAACCCAAAGGATGGCATACTTGAAACTAATAAGACATGGGATATTGACCACATTATTCCACTCTCAACAGCTGAAACAGATGATGATATAATTAAATTGAATCATTATACTAATTTACAGCCATTATGTAGTTATAAAAACAGAATAACAAAAAGAATTAATTTCATACAAAATGCCGAGCTATTTCGATAGATATAAAACTTTCAAGGAAAATGGGGAAATAAAACCACTTCCAGGAATAACAATTCCAGAGTTATCGGGTGATAAACAAGCAATCTATAAAAAAGGATTGACTAGACTTGACAAACTAAGCAATCAATATTATAATAACCCATATAGTGGTTGGCTCATTCTATTAGCTAATCCAGAATTTGGTGGGTTGGAATTCAATATACCAGATATGACATCATTAAGAATACCCTTTCCTTTTGATAGTGCTATTTCAAGGTATATTTCTGAAATTACTAACCATAAATTATTATATGGTCAATAATTTTTAAACTATTTAGTTTTTCTATAATTTTGATATATTTATTAGTGTATAGTATTTATATACTATTTTAATATTATGTTAAAAGCTATAAAAATAAGATTGTATCCATCAAAAGAACAAGAAGAATACATTAGTAGACTTGTTGGTTCATGTCGATTTGTTTATAATAATTTATTAGCTTATAAAATAGAGAAATATAACACTAATAAAGAAACAGTTTCATTTAGTGAATTAGGTAAAAAATTAGTTCATCTAAAACTAGAGAATGAATGGTTAAAAGAATCTCATTCTAAAGTTTTACAACAATCACTAATTAACCTAGAGTCAGCATATAAATCATTTTTTAAAAATGGTTGTGGTTTTCCAAAGTTTAAAACTAAACATGGTAATCAAACATGTAGGTTTCCAGTTGATGCAATTGGTGGAATATATGGTAATCGAATAAATATAATTAGACAACTTAAAAACATTCATTTTAAATGTTCAAAAAAAGATGAAATTTTTTTGAACAAAAATAGATTTTTGATAAAATCAGGTACATTAACAAAAAATAAAAGTGGAGAAGTTTATTTTAGTATACTTATAGATAGAGAAAATGATAAAACTTTATTAAATATTAATGAAGTTATTGGTATTGATCTAGGTATTAAAGATTTTATCGTTGATAGTAATGGCAAAAAATATGAAAACATTAAAATTAGACGAAATAATGAAAAGAAATTAAAAAAGCTACATCATAAAATATCTAATAAAAATAAAGGTGGAAAAAACAGAGAAAAAGCTAGAATAAAACTTGCTAAATTTTATAATAGGTTAAATAATATAAAAGAAAATTACCTTCATAATATTTCAAATACATTACTGAACGAAAATCAAGTGATTGTAATAGAAACATTGAGTATTAGTAATATGATGAAAAATAATAATCTGGCAAAAAGTATTCAAGAATTATCATTATTTAGATTTAAGCAGATACTTAAATATAAAGCAATTTGGTACGATAGAGATATAATAGAAATAAATCAATGGTTTCCATCATCTAAATTGTGTAACGTTTGTAATATTAAAAATACTAATCTAAAATTATCTGATAGAATATGGAAATGTGAAAAATGTGGTACAACACATGATAGAGATTTTAATGCTGCTATTAATATTAGAAATGAAGGTAAACGAATAATAGAAATAAAATAGGGTTGGATTCACCCAAATTTAAGCCTTTGGAGAAACATAATTGTTTTGATGAATTAGGAAAAAAATGTATGAAAATACGGAATCATATAACAGAAGTACAAAATCACAAATTACTATATGGACAATAATAATAATGGAATTGGATGTCGTTCAAATAAAACAGTCTTGGTTGATCCAAATGCTTTTGATGGACAGAGTTCTATTTCCAATATTTCAGTACCACTTGAAGATTTAACAATCTCAGTTGAATTAAGTACTAGTAAAAAAGCTAGAACTGTTTTGACAACTGAAGGCAATGGAAATAATATTGGTGAGAGTAGTAATGCAGTAAGGGTTAATTTTATTGAAGGAACAGAAATAAATGGTAAAAAATTTCTTACTAGTAAATTTACTGATTTGACGACTGTTTTTGATGGTGGTAATGATGGTGAAAATTTAGGTATAACAGCAATAGATATTGATTTTAATTCATCTTATGCTCCAATGATAACAATTGATTTTGTTGATATTCGAGGTAGTGCTATCTTTCAAAATGAAGATAGAGTTGCTGGTAATAAAAATAAATATTCAGTATTTTTTCAATTGCCATATCCTCTTTATCAATTAACAATTAAAGGTTATTACGGTCAACCAGTTAAATACTGTTTGCATATGTTGAAATTTACATCTAAGTTTAATTCACAAACAGGTAACTTCGAAATTAAAGCATCGTTTATAGGTTATACATATGCCATGCTTTCAGATATGTTAGTTGGATATTTAAAAGCAATTGAATATACAAAATTAGGTGCTCAAAAATATACCGAATTAAAAGCTATTGATCCAAATTTATTGACACTTAATGAATTATATAAAGACATCTCATTAATAAATGTGAATGCAAATAAAATAATAGCAACAGATGAGAAATCAATAGAATTAAGTAAGGCTGAAGATAAGAAAAAACAATTGGATATAATTGAAACAAATATCTTGATTCTAGGACAGGATATTGATATTAAAAAAGACTTGGAAAAATATGATTTTATCATAGTCAATCAATTTAATTTTGGAACAGCAGTTACTAGTCAGAACAATATTGATAAATATGTAACAGATGTAACAACAAATATTGAAGCATATAATTTAGAAACAGAAAGTGATTTCAAATTAGATAGTAATTTATTTACAAGTATTAATACACCTTATTATTCTGGTTTGACACTTAGTTTGTTAAATGCTAGTCTAGATTATGATCCAGCCACCCAAGTTCAAAGACAAAATCAATTAGCATTAATATTTGTAGGTTATGATCAAACATATGTAACTGCAACAAGAAAGAAATTATACGAACACGTAACTACTGTTAATAATTATGGTCTAGCAGCAGATCAAGTTTTTAATGTTTATGATTTTAGGAGCAGATATGATGCAATTTCTTCAACTAGAGATAAGATTGACACATATAATGAAACACTTAAAAAAGCACTTGCTGAAACACTAAGAGATACGATTAGAGAAAGTTTAGGTTTCGAATCTAGTGTTAGAAATATAATAAATGTATTTACCTCAGCTGTTGAAGTTTTTTTATATGTATTATATGAAGTTTCAAAAAAAGCAGATGATCCGACAAATACACCTAGAATCGATCAACTTAAAAAGTTTACAGATGAGGATAGTTATGATATAAAAAGTAATGCAAATGGTAGTACTTCAGATGCGAATAATGGAACACTAAGTTTAAAATACTATCCATGGCCAGATTATAGAAGTGATAATGACACAGATGGTTTTGTTGAAACATATCTTGGAAAACCAGGGGTATTGGATAAGCCATCAGATGTTACTGAATTAGAATTCATTGACGATCTTTTAAAAGCATTTTTAACACAATCAGCACAAGCAAAAAGTGATGAAATTGAATTAATAGAAGCAACAAATAATTGGTTTCCAATAAATCCAATAGATACTAGATTATTCATTGATAAATTCCCATATAAAAGAATAGAAGGAAATAACAGATCAGAACTTATGGTTTTGGTTATGCTTAGAGCCATGACTTATCTTGGATATTCAAATAGTTCATTATCTTCAGATGAGATACAAGCAATTGCTAATGTTGAAGCAAATGCATTGTTAACTGATATCAGTAATCCATCAATACTGCAATCGTTAACTCAAGTAACAACAGATGATTTTATTGGAATAGAAGGAATAATCAATGGCCAATCAAAAAAAATATTAGTTAAATCACCTACATCAAATGAATATGGTTATGATTATATTTCCAATCTTGATAATTTACTTGTATTACCTGTTAGTGATAGTTTTACTGGATCATGGAATATTTTAGAAACAGTTGAAAAAGCAAATTCTGGAAGTTTATTTTTAACAAATTATACAACAACACAATTGAATGTTAATAATATTCCAGCAATAAAAGAAAACGATGGTGGTGTTTATGTTAAAATATTATCTCCTGATCAATATAGAAGAGTTGATTTAGCATTTCCTTTGGTGTCACCACCATTGAGTCAAGAAATAACTATTGATTTATCTAAACTAAAGCAAAAAGATACTAATTTTTCATCATCAGATGTTGGTTTTAATGTAATGGGTGGTTTATACGGAACCCAAGAATTTTCTAAATTAAATTATGGAAAAGATGAATTAAAAGATTTACCTTTTAGATATGTTTTCTATGCTGATGGAAATATAACAATCGCTGATGGTGGTAATTTTATTGTAACTAATTATTGGTATAATAAATCAAATGGTCTTGCTACTACAAGAAGTGCTTCATTAGCTGGTGGTACTAGTAGTGATATTGATATAACTGGAGATACCTATATTGTTGCTAATAGTATTAATGCATATATGGGAAATATTGATTCTGATACTATAGGTAGGGATGGCATAAATCAAGGTAATGGTGGAATGCACAGTAATTATGGGCATAACAGAAAATTAATAAATGATTATATAAAAGGCAATCAAGATGTAACATATCCATATATAAATTTCCAAGTTTTTTATGAAGATGCTCCAGGAAATACAAATCTAGCACCTATTAGTTTATTTGGAAGTAGATTATACAATGAACAATCTTCCAATTATTCTAAAGCATTATTATTCTTACACACATTTCCATGGAATGGATTAGTTTCAAATGATGAAGAAGCTGATGGTGGTATTTTTGGTTCTGGGTTATTTGATTTCACAACAGATAACAATACAATATTTGATAAAGGCGAAATTATAAATATTTTTGGACATAGAGCTGGATTTATATCTGCCCCAAAGCTTTGGGTTGCTTTTATTGGTGCTATGCTGTGGAGGGCTGATTCAACACAACCAATAATCGATTCTGTAATAGGAAGACAAATAGGTGGTGGTTCTGATACTAATGATCCAATATTATTCAATAATTCTATTGAATCATTTTTACCAACATATCTCGATAATATCGATCCAACATACTATCCAAAAAAAACACAATATCTAACATTAAAACATCAAACGACAGAAGAAAGAGGGGCAAGAGATTTTGTCAATCAACAAATGTCATTTGGTATAACAAATTATTATTTTGATGAAAGATATAAATCAATTGATACAATATTATTAACACTACCAGATCAAGTTAAGGATGAGTTTAAAAAAGTATTTTTTGATTTTGTAAGTTCACCTATTCAAGGACAAGTATCAGATTGGGATTTAGTAAGATCAAAATTAGAAATTTTTGATTATCTTCCAAATGGTTGGACAACAGCGTATAATAGCATTGTTAATAATCCATCTGCTTTATATTCAATAACTGATCCTAGTTATTTTGATAATGATGGTAAACGTTGGGTATTGGATAGAACAATAATGAGAAATATTTATTCAAGAACAGTTTCTCAACAAAGTATTTATAATTTTGATAACTATATTGTATTCACACCAATTATAGATACAGAATCAGGATTACCAATTGACGTTTTTCAATATAATTATTTCTTAGAAATGAAGGATGGTTCTCAAGCTGTAAAGATAATAATGGATTTATTTACACAAGAAGTTATAATTGCAAATACAACATATAGAATATGGAAAACAAATGATAGTATAGTTAATACTACATTAAGACAAGAAATAATAGTACCAGAAACAGACTTAAGAATGTACTTAGATGCTATTATAGCAAAGATAAATGCAGTTAAAAGTACATTATCTATTGATAGTCAAAAAAAACAAACTGAACAAGACCTTTTTGGTACATCAGATGACATAACAATAAAACTACAATTATATAAAACTTGTAAAAATATTTATGACAAATGGATTGGTGGTGCTCAAGATGGTGATAATGTTATCTTCCAATGTGGTGGAAGAAATACAGTTGATAGTCAATTAGCAGCTAAGAGAGGATTTACTGAACCTAAGTTAATCGATAGTTTTAGATTTGTAACTAGATCATTTAAGGATATTGGTGATGAGCTTATCATTAATCCAACGCCAGTTCATGAATATTTACGTGACAATCCTAATTCTAGTTTCTATGATATGGTAACCAGCTTATTGATATCAAATAATTTTGATTTCATTCCATTGCCAGCTTTCATTAACTACAATGATGAAGAAACACTTAAGTCTATGTTTAAACCATTGTCTTATTTTGAAACGGAATTACTAAATAATGGTGTTTCTGGACCTTCATTTGTTTGTGTATATCTTGGTCAAAAATCAAAACACTTAGATTATGTTGATTCTGATTATACCAATGATGGTTTTGATCTTAGATGTAAAGATGGAAATGTATTACCTGGATTACCTAAGGATTTTACCGAACCAGTTCAATCAGGTGAGGATACAGTTACATTCTTTGCCGTTAATTTTGGACAACAAAATCAAAACATATTTAAGGATATTACTCTTGATCAAAGTGAATTCGGTGAAACAGCCGAATCGTTGCAAATAACTGATGATATATCTAAAAAAGGCAGTGAAAACAATAAAACAATTGCTGGTCAAAACATATACAATGTTTATTCTGTCAGAAGTTACAAGGTAGAAGTTGAAATGATGGGTAATGCCATGATTCAACCTATGATGTATTTCCAATTGAATAACATACCTATGTTTCATGGTGCTTATATGATAACGCATGTTAAGCATAGTCTTAAACCAAACTACATGTCTACTATTTTTTCTGGTGTTAGAATTAGAAAACCACAAACAGAACTTAAAAGTTCTAGTGATTTATTCATGTCATTATTAGATACTATTGATAGTACAAACATACAAAAGAATTCTAGTACAACCAGCTTTGGTGCTGCAATCAAAGGAGCGTTCCCACCTATTGTTGCTACTATCATTGAAAATGGTGGTCAAAATGGTAATATTGTTTCTAAAAATATTAAAACAAGAAATATTGAGATACCAGCTGGTATCTTG
>Ga0265324_10000366_pt1 | contig 32818 bp, 31 predicted proteins | sample 41419metaG_FD_198634 | JGI IMG/M metagenome (GOLD analysis project Ga0265324, IMG submission 198634) | Rhizosphere microbial communities from Carex aquatilis grown in University of Washington, Seatle, WA, United States - 4-14-19 metaG | ecosystem: Host-associated > Plants > Roots > Rhizosphere...
TTCATGGCATCGATCATCGCGCGCGTCGCGTTCGTCGGCTATTCTGGTCCGCCCGAATAAATCAGCATTTCCCTAGATCGGCGGCGTCGCGCGCGCGCACCTCGGCCTCATAGGTACTGTTGGCTGACGACTCGCAAAGCTCCAGGACGTTGAAGACCGAGTACGTCCGCCCATTGGATTGGCGTTCGCCAACGGGAGCGCCATCGTGCAGAACGATATCGCCGGCCCTGAAGCCGGAATCCGGGTACGGGATGTTGCCGAGGACGACTCGTACGGGGTCGATGCGCGTGCCCCACACGACCTCGCCCTTGTCATCTGGATTCAGGCGCACCGGAGTAATGCCAAAGTCCCCTTGGATTGGACCGTCACCCTCCGGGATCTGCAGGCCGACGCGGCGCCAGGCCTCGCGTGCCTCGGCCCAGTCGCGCAGCGCCGTTGCGGCAATGCCCATGTTCCAGTTCGCCGCCTCGTCATCGGCCCGAAGATCAGAAGCGCGGCGGTTGTGGTGGAGCGATTCTGCCCATGAGCCGCGGTACTTGTGCACAAGGCCGATGTTGTAGTGCGTCGCGGCGCGATCCGGGTCCAGCGCCAGCGCGCGCTCGTACAGGGGCATGGCGCTCTCCAGATCATCGAGGGCCTCGGCCTCGTCGAGCAACTTGTCGACGGAATCGTGGGGCTGGGTGTCTGGTGGTTCGGTCAATGGAGACTCTCCTCGTCACGGTCATCTGGATGCTACCGTGCTCGGCGGCGTTCGTGCCGGACCGCTCCGAAGCCGACGTACGCAACGGACAGGTGCTGGCCGACAGCAGCAACTAGGTTCGCGCCTTGGCTAGTCGGGGGGCATCGTGACGGCACATCGCGCGACTTGGCGAGCAACTCGGCAGGATCGAAGCCGTAAGCCCATGTGTTCAGCAGACCGCCCGAAGATTCCCGCTCTGAAAGAGGCAAATCAACAGAGGGCCAGCAATGAGACCGGATCGCCGGTTCAGCCACGTGACCGCCAAGAGACAGGTCATGGAGATGGGTGAAACAATCTGGACGAAGACCGGAAGGTTGATCCACACCTGTCCTGCCCAAACTGCCGCGCTAGCCGAAATCAATTTCATCAGAGGCGCCTGAAGAACGCAGATGAGAAATCATGTTGCCCGTGAGCAGTCGCCAGCAACTGACGGGTCGCCTGTTCCGGGTTGCAGGCCGAAGCGAGTTGTCCAGCGACGCAGCAGTGATCCCTCGGTGACGCTCCTATCGAAGTACGTCTTGCAGGTCTTCAATCAACCGGTTAAGCGTGAGAAGCAATGCCTGGGCTATATCGATCACGGTCTGCGTCCCCGACCGGTGCCTGAGCGCAGCATCGAGCGCTGCGGCCCTCTCCGCCACGCCGACAGCACCCAGGTTACCTGCCGTCCCCTTCAGGTCGTGGGCCGCCCACTCGAGGGCTGCCAGGTCGAGCGCCGCGATGGCGTCGGCCAGTTGCCGCGCCATGCCGCCCGCATGGTTCGCCATCATCCTGACGACGCGCACGTAGCCGGGACCGTTGCCACCCAGCCGCTCTATGCCTTGATCGACGTCCAGGCCCGCAACGCCGGCCAAGTCTTGCAAGATCTTGTCGGATCCGGACAGCGCTTCGCCGGCGATTGACGCGCTCAGGGGTTCGATGAACGGCGGTGGGCACGCCACGGGATGCAGCCACTGCAGCAGTGTCCGATAGAGGGCGTCCGGACTCACCGGCTTGGCAATGAAGTCGTTCATGCCGGCGTCCTGGCAGGCTTGGCGATCGTCGCTGAAGGCATTGGCAGTCATGGCGATGATGGGCGTTTCATCATGGCCGGGAAGGCGACGTATCGCGCGGGTTGCGTCCAGGCCGTTCATCTGCGGCATCTGCATGTCCATGAGGATGAGCTCGTAGCGGCCGTGTGCGGCCATACGTACGCCTTCCTGGCCGTTGTTCGCGACCTCCACGGCCAACGCGACCGCATGTAGCAGTTCGAGCGCCACCTCCTGGTTGATCGGATCATCCTCCACCAGCAGCAGCCGTGCCCCTGCGAACTCCCGGCGCAACCGGGCTTCGGCGACCTCCGCCCGGACGACCGGCGCCGGCATGACGCCATGCCCACGATGCAGCAGAGCGGTGAACCAGAAGGTGCTGCCCCGACCCGGCTCGCTGTGAACGCCGGCATCTCCGCCCATAAGTTTCGCCAGCCGCCTCGTGATTGCCAGGCCCAGGCCGGTGCCGCCGTACTCGCGGGTGGTCGAGGCATTCGCTTGCTCGAATGCCATGAAGAGGCCCGGCTGTTTGTCGCTCTGGATGCCGATGCCGGAGTCCTGTACCTCAAACCTGACCGACACCTCGTCGCCCCGATCCTCCAGCAGCACGGCACGCATGACGACGCGGCCATGCTCCGTGAACTTGATCGCGTTGCTCGCGTAGTTGAGCAGCGCCTGCCGCAAGCGCGTGGCATCGCCTCGTAGCCACAAGGGGACGCCGTCGGGGTCCACCTCGATCGCCAGGCCCTTCGCCTGGGCGGCGTCGCCCACCAGCGAACAGACGTGATCGAGGACCGAGCGCAATTCGAAGTTCTCCTGCTCCAGCTTGAGTTTGCCGGCTTCGATCTTGGACATGTCGAGAATGTCGTTGATGACGGACAGCAGGTGTTTCGCCGCGATGCCGATCTTCTCCAGCTTTTCGGCTTGCCGCGGGGTGGGCTCGGCGCGTTGCAGCAGGTGGGTCAGACCGATGATTGCATTCATCGGCGTGCGTATCTCGTGGCTCATGTTGGCCAGGAAGGCGCTCTTGCTCCGGTTTGCCGACTCGGCCGCATCACGCGCCGCCAGGAGCTCGGCTGTCCGTTCCCGCACCGTGTCCTCGAGTTGGTCGCGGTAGCGGTACAAGGCGAGCTCCGCAGCCTTGCGCTCGGTGATGTCGCGCGCAATCTTCGACGCCCCGACCACCTCTCCTTGCCGATTCCGCAACGGCGACACTGTGATGGAGACGTCGATCAACCGGCCGTCCTTGTGACGTCTCACGGTCTCGAAGTGTCCGACGCGATTGCCACGCCGGAGCTGCTCCTGGATCACCCGCTCTTCTGCGAGGCGCTCTTCCGGGATCAGGATCTCTACCGAACGGCCGATGATTTCCCCGGCCGCATAGCCCAGCATGCGCTCGGCGCCCTGGTTCCAGCTGGTGATGACGCCATCGATCGTCTTGCCGATGATGGCATCGTCGGTCGATTCGACGATCAGCGCATATTCGGCCATTACCCGATCCGACTCGTTGCGGTCGATGACGCGATCGGGCAAAGCCCCGAATGACGCGCGGTGCAAGGCTTCGCGTTCCCGAACCGCGTCGCGGGCGAAGGCGTTTTCCAACGAAATGGCCGCCTGGGCCGCGAGAAGGCGGATCGCGTCCATGCGGTTGGTCGTGAACGCATGGCCGGCGAGTTCATTCTCGAGGTAGAGCAATCCGGTCAGGCCGGTCAGGCCGGTCAGGCCGGTCGGCTGGGCGACGACCATGCACATCACGGACCTCGGGTGATGGCTCGTGAAGTAGTGGTCATCGCAAAACGGGTTCGCGACCGCGGCGTCGGCGACCAGCACCGGCTTCCGCGTACGACGAACTACATCGATGATCGAGGCCGGCAGCGAGGCCTCGCCGAGCCGCGCATCGTCGAGGACGCAGACGCCGATAGCCCGCTGTTCGACTCGCGCTTCGGCAGCCAGCACCGGCATACCGTTGCGAAGTACCAGCAAATGTCCCCGCCGCGCCCCCGCGTGTTTCAGCAGCAGCGGCATCAGCGTCGTGAGCAGCTTGGTGGGAACGATCTCGCTGGAGATGGCCTGCGAGGCGCTTGCGAAGCTCTCGAGGTCAATCGACACGGCGGTCGCTTGCTTCAATCGGCGGAAGGCGGCCTTCAGCGACAGGCTGCCGCCTTTTCGAGGCGAATGCGGTGCGTCCAAGGCAGGCCATATCGATTTGTCGTCCTTTCGGCGGATTCCCTCTTGTTGAAGCCCCGCGTTGCAGTTTGATCCAGCCATCGACGCGGTCTATGACAATTCTCAAAGTCGAGCATCCAGCCATGAGAATCCGCGGGCCCGCAGAAATCCGATGCTGGTGGTGGTGATGTCATGGCAGGCACGCCGGCAAGGCATGTCCCTCGCGTGTCCGGGCGACGGATCCATCAAGAGCCGTCCTTCTCCCCATGTCGCCGGCCCAGGCGCCCGAGCGACGGCGGCTAACGCAGGCTCCTGGCCGCTTTCCACTCGCAAGGGTTCTGGCCGACAGCGGCGCCGGCTCCTACTTCGCAGATGGCCGGAAAGCGAGATCGCGCACCATGAGCAAGATCACAGCGAAGTACACGGCAACGTCGACGAGAAAAGGTACCGGTCGCAACTGGTCCTCCACGAGGGAAAGTTTGCCTTCCACCGATACACCCGGCGCATCGAACAGATACGCGAAGGGGAACCCTCCGTTTAGCACCGGCTTCATGCAAGGCTGAATAGACGATGCGCCGCACAAATTACCGTACTGAGCAAGCTCAGGCCCGGCACGCTCGAACTCCGAAGACAAGAGGGCTAAGGCCAGCGCCGCTGACAGAAGTCCTAGTTTGACAATCCAGCTGCGCATGTTGACAGGACGAATATCCGGGTTGTGCGAGGGGCACACGTTCCTGCCCGCATCCCTTCGAAGGCGTCAAGTGTGACAGCCTACCCTGAAGCCGTCGTTCGCGACCGTCCGCAACTGGCCGACATGCGCCTTCGGCGTCATCTGCGCCTCCTTGAAGGTTGGGGACGGGTTCTGGCGCGGCGAGCCGCGCTCAGAACGACGCCCAGTCTTCTGTGCCGGTCGTGGCGGACGAACTGCCAAGCTGGCTTGCCTCTGCGGCCAGCGCCGGTGCACCCGCCGGTTTCGTCTTGGAGGCCGGGCGGGTGAGGTTCTTGGCAACGTCCGGGCTGCGGCGCCCAACAGTGGGCGAATTGGCTGCCGGTGCCGCGACGTAGGCGGCGCTCATTGCTCCTACATGCTGTGACAGCTTGAACACCGCCACGGCCTGAACCAGTTGCTGGGCCTGGCCCTTCAGGCTCTCTGCGGCGGCGGCACTTTCTTCCACCAGCGCGGCGTTCTGTTGCGTCGCCCGGTCCATCTGGCTGACGGCCTCGCCCACCTGTTGAACGCCATTGCTTTGCTCGGCGCTGGCCGATGTGATCTCGGCCACGATGTCGCTCACGCTCTGGATCGAGCCCACGATCTCCCCCATGGTCTTGCCGGCCTGGTCGACCAGCGCGGTACCTTGTTCCACCTGCTCGACGCTGCGGCCGATGAGCGTCTTGATCTCCTTGGCGGCTTCGGCGCTGCGCTGCGCGAGGCTGCGCACCTCGGATGCCACCACGGCGAAGCCGCGGCCCTGTTCACCCGCGCGCGCGGCTTCCACGGCCGCGTTCAGCGCCAGGATGTTGGTCTGGAAGGCGATGCCGTCGATGACGCCGATGATGTCGCCGATCTTGCGGCTGCTGTCACTGATGCCTCGCATGGTGTCGACGACCTTGCCGACCACCTCGCCGCCTTGTGCAGCCACTGCCGAGGCACCCTGCGCCAGTTGGTTGGCCTGCTTGGCGCTGTCGGCGTTGTTGCGCACCGTGGTATCCAACTGCTCCATCGTCGCAGCCGTCTGCTGCAGGGCGCTGGCTTGCTCTTCCGTGCGGCTGGACAAATCCTGGTTGCCCTGGGCAATCTGGGCACTGGCCGTGGCGACGCTCTCGGAGTTCTGGCGCACGTTGGAGACCACCTGCTGAAGGCTTTGCTGCATGGCAGCCAGGCGGGACATCAGGCTGGTGAGGTCACCAGTCGCGACCGTGATGTGCCGCGTCAGGTCGCCTTCGGCGATGGCCGAAGCGAGGTCTCGCGCCTCAGCAGGTTCACCTCCCAACTGGCGCGTCAGCGACCGGGTGATGCCGTATCCAACACCGGCGGCGAGCAATGCAGCCAATGCGGCAACGGCCAGGTTGGTGCGGATGGCAGTGGCGCCTTCGGCCTTGGCCTTCTCTCCCGATTCGGCCATCAGTTTGCGCTGCGCCACCGAGAACGCATCGATGGTAGCCAGGAACTCGTTCTGCGCCGGGCGGACGGTCTTCAGCAGATGGATCGCGGCCTCTTCGACCTTGCCGGCCTTGATCATGGCGATGACTTCGTTTCGGCCCTTGCCGTAGGGCCCTCGCGCATCCACCATCGCCTTGAAGAGCTTCTGGCCGATCGGTGTGTTGATCATCTTCTCCAGCCTGGCAAGGATTTCCGTGTTCTCGGCCACGGCCTTGTCGACCCCCGACAGCGCGTTTCGTACTTCTTCCTGGTCTTCGCGGGCCATGATGGCGCTGCGAAGGCCGAGCAACTGCGCGCTGACTCGCTGGTTCAGGTCGGCGGCCAGAGCCACCTTGACGGCGCGATCGTCGATGATGTCAGCGATGCGCTCGTTGATCGCCTGGATGCGGAGGGTCGTCACGACAGAGATGACCAGCAGCAGCACCACGATCAGGCCGAAGCTGAAGGCCAGTTTGGTGCCCGTTTTCAGGCTCTTGAACATCTGGGTATATTCCATCGCGAAGGGCGCGTTGATCGGTTCAAACTGCCTCGCCCATGGCAGGTCTCAGCATTCCGAAAAGAATTTAGCTCCACTTATCGGCGGCCGAACGGAAGAGCTGAACCCTTAAACGAGCCAATTTTCGAGTAGCGCACCGACTGAGGGGTTAGCAGTGCTACTGTGACTGCAGCGGCGAACCTATCGCGGCGCGACGCCCATGGCTCTCGGCCACCGCCACGGCGCCAGTAACCTCCGGTTGATGAACCAGAGCGCGGCCAGCAGAAAACCGTACCCCATGCCCGTTCGGTGCTTGCGTGCGATCCTCGGCGTCGACACCGATCATCGCCACTCGAGCTCGCCGGCTTCTGCGCTGCTACTGGCGCAGCAAGCCGTTGGTGTTCTCGCAGGTGGCGCGCTGCCACGGGCTATGCGGGTCACAGAAGTACACCGCGACGCCCGGTCGAGCCGTCAGATCCTTGTGGCGTGTCAGTTCCTTGCCCTGGTCGTAGGTCAGGCTCTGGCGCATCGGCGCGGCAATCGAATTCAGCTCTTGAGAGAAGCCGGTCAGCGCCGACGCCGCGGTGGCATCGTCCATCTTGGCCAGCAGCACCAGGCGACTCGAGCGCTCGACGAGTACGCCGACCGATGACTTGTTGCCCGCGCCCTTGATGAAGTCTCCTTCCCAGTGCCCGGGCATGATCCTGTCGTCCACCTCGGGCGGGCGCACGTGAATGCTGACCATGTCGGGGATCGGGCCGCGTCGATCGACGCCTCGCGTTCGTGGCATGCGCGTGCTGCGTCCGTGGCGCAGGCAGGCGATGAGTTGCCGACGCAGTTCACCCCGCGGCTGGGCGTGGATGGCGGTGTAGATGGTCTCGTGCGAGACCTGCAGGTCGGGATCGTCTGGGAACACGAACGCCAGGGTACTCGCGATCTGCTGGGGCGACCGCTTCGCCCTGAGAAACTCCACGACGACACCCCAGCGCACGCAGCGCGCATCGAGCTTGGTCTCCGCGCGACCGGCCTGGCGGCGAGCCACGCACTGCAGCTGGGCCGTATGCGATCCGTAGAGCACCACACCAGAATTGCGACTGATCTCGCGGCTGATCGTTGACGCCGAGCGGCCCAGTGCACGGGCCATTGCTCGAACGCTGCAGCCCTGTTGAGTCGTGCTCGCGCATCGTCATTCGATCCTCTGGCTGGAGCTGCTGGTACTTCATCTGTTCTTGCATGTGAACACCCTACGCTATGAGGTGTTGCACTTCAGATTTGAGGCCGCCCAGCTAAATGCTTCCCCAAAGGTAGAGCGACTACCCGTCTGCACGGGTCTGCCGATCGGCCAAGTGTCGCAGTGCGGCCAACGCCGGCTGGACATCCTGCGGCGAGCACTGCAGTTCATCGGATTGCGACCAAGTCTCGCTGGCGGAATCTAGCGAGTGCTGGCTCATTCCCGCGAGGAAACCAACGAGCGCGTCTGGAAGGCGAACCAACCAGGACTCGTTGCTCTCTCCCCACCGGACCTCTTCAAGCGCATGCTTCTTGGGGTCGTACTCTGTTCCAGCCAGGATGGCCCAAAGTGTTCCCAATTCGAGCGGCGTCAGTCCATTGGTCTCGAATGGCTGGAGCGTTGCTTTCAGGGCCACATGCGCCTCAATACTTGATGCGTACTGGATCGCATGCTCCGGTGTCGACACGAAGAAGTCTGCGAGGATGCTCATGGCGCTCTGCTGTTGAAGTAGGCGATCGTTGTAGGAGTAGGCTACGCGAGACCGGTCACTGGAGCTCGGCCGCCTCTGGCTGGCATGCGTCTGCGGGGCTGGCGACCTTGCCGGCTGCCGGGCTTTCGGTAGCCTGCCCTGAAGCAGCCGGTCGCGAGTGGCCGCTCCTGGCCGCTCAGCGAAGCACCGGGCCGTTGCAATCGTGCCCAGCCACAAACCGCCAGGATGTCGTTCGCCCATCAACCCAACCACAGCCCCAACGGTGCAACAGACATTGCGCAAGCTCAGTCAAAGCTGGGCCGATTGTCGGGCTTGGCCTGCGGCACGCCTGTCGATGGGCCGCCCGTCCTGGTGACCGCGTGCGTGCGCAGGTCTACCTCATAAAGGCCGCCCACGTCGGTCTCGATGGCCACGATGTCTGTGCCGTCGACGAAAGCCATTCGCTTGAACCAGATCGCCGGGCTGCTGACGGGCGACGTCGGATCGGACGGGTTGTCGTAGATCCGGGCCTCCCAAAGTTCTTGGCCGGTCGCCGCGTCGCGGGCAACGAGCCAGCCGCCGCGCAACGCGTCGTCGCGGCGTTGGCGTTCGATGTCCTGCTCGTAGCGCACGCCATCGCGCTCGATCGTGGAGCCGACGGGCGGCGACTTCTCGCTGGCAGTCAGAATGGAAGGCATGGACGGTTCCGTTTCTCGAAGAAGTGAAGTCTGCGCGCACGCGGCGCCGCTGGCCCAAGCCAGCAGAAGCCAGATCGGGCGGGCGTGGGCGATCATCGCTCAGCTAGCGCCTGCAGACGGTGCCCAGCGGTCACCACGCCCGCACAGTCGGCCGCGAAGAATGCCCAGCTGTCGGCATTGCTGATCGCCTTGGACGACGGGAAGCCAGGATGAACGCCGATGCCGGAATGCGCGTACCGCTGGTCGTGATCGGTGGTGCCGGCCACCAGGTGGCTCAGCTCATGGAGGACGATGCGCGTCCAGTTGTCCTGGTCGAAGATAACGCCGCCGGAATCGCGGGTGAAGAAGCTCGACTCGATGTAGACGACATCCATGCCCTCGTACCGGGAGCGCATCGTGAACGCCTCGGAGTTCAGCAACTTCAGTTCGGCGTCGGTACTCGCGCCGCGCAGCGGCACGAAGTCGGTCAGCAGGAACTTGCCTCGGCTGACCGCCGCAGTCAGGCTCTTGAAGCCGGTGGCCAGACCGCGGGCCAGCACATCCATGTCGCCCTCCGTGACCGCGTCGCGGCCGACGAACCAGCGCTTGACGATCTCGCGCGCAGCGGTGCGTGCCGCCGAGGCGCCTGACGCCAGCGCGGGCGCGACCGCGTCGGCCAGAACGATCCCGGCGTTCTGGCACCAGGTCATTGCCTGTTGCACCGAGGTCGCGAGGTTCTTGCGGTCGAGGGTATTGAAGTGCTCGTCGGAACTATTGAGCAGCGTGCGCACCGCCGCAGCCGTGGTCGCGTTCGCAAAGGCGTAGGACGCCCAGTCGCTGAAGTCCTTCGGCAGCATGGATCCAGGCCTGGCTGTTGCCCGTTCGATTGAGCAGATGGGTGTGGCGCGCTGCCGCGAGCGCCGCCGCCCGCGCCTTGGGCACTGCGGGAATCGGGTCGGCCGAGACGCCCCTCGCCGCCAGCAGACCGACATCCTCGGCGACTGCAGTCGTGGCGCGCGCCGCCACTGTCACAGACGCACCTTCGGTCGCCTTGCGACGCGTGCGAACAAGCGGGGCATCGCTGCTCGGATCGTAGCCATCGTCCGTCATCATCGCGTACAGCTCGACGACGGTCGGCCGCCACGAGGCTTCGAATGCAGTGGAGTCCTTCAGTGCCTTGCGGTTCTGGTCGTAGTCGCTCTTGAAATGGTGGTCGTACCATGCAGCCATGCGGGCGGTTCCCTGAGTTTGATGCCGGCAAGGATAGTCTCGCCCTGCACCGCTGCAGCGGTCAACCCAGGGGCGGCGCCACGAAGCTGGGTGCGGTCGGATGCGGCATATCGGGACGCCTTCCCGAACCGGCCTTGCCCGACCGACAGCAAATGGCCGTTACCAATGGTCACGCGCACGCGGTGGACTCGTAGAGTCGAGATGTGGCGCGGTGGCAGTAGGTTCGGTTTGTCTGTTTCCGCCCCTTTCGTCTGGCGGTGCCCGAGTAACCTCGCCGTAGCTCCGTTTCCACACCCCGCTCATCGAACCGGACATGCAGATCTCCCGCATCCGGCTCTCGGACAAGACATCACGCCTTCGCCCACGCCTGGGCGCGGCCGCGTGCGGTCAGACGTACGAGCCCGAAGTGCCCGTAGAGGTGCGAGAGTGGATAGGCCCCGCCCCTGCGTCCATTGACCTTGTACTTGGCCCGCAACCACCGGCGCAACCGCGGAGCGGTGTAGTTGTCGAGCGCCCGATACGCCTGCGTGACGGTGCCTACCTTGAAGTAGTTCGCCCAGCCGCATAGCCCGCGGTTCAACTGCTCCACCTTCTCCGTGGTCTCTTGCCAACCCGTCCTCCGGTCGGTCAGGTCATGAACCGTCTCGACCATGCGGCGGATGCTCTTCTTCGACGGCCATTGGCCCAGGCGGGCCTTGCCGGTCGCCTTCGAATACAGCCGCCCGAACGTGTAGCCCAGGAAGTCGAACTGTTCGTCCGGGATCTTGCAGATTCGTGTCTTCTCCTCGTTGACCGTCAGCCTGAGTTTGCCCATGATCTCGCGCAGTCGCTGCAAAGCCTCTTCGGCCTTGCCTTTCCTGCACAGGATCACGAGATCGTCGGCATAGGTCACGATTCGACTGCCAAGGCTTTGCTCCAGCCCGAGCTGCTTCCAGCCCAACACAAACCGGCGCATGTACAGATTGGCCAGTAGGGGTGAGATGGGCGAGCCCTGTGGGATGCCCCGCCGTTGATCCTTGGCTTCGGTCGTGCGCGTTTTCCGGCCTCGGTCGTCGGTCTCTTCGACGGCGCATTCCAGCCACATCTTGACCAGATGCAGCACACGCGCGTCCACGATCCGCCGCGCGAGCGACAACATCAGTTCGGCGTGCGGGATGCTCCCAAAGTAGTCCGCGAGGTCGGCGTCCACGACGTCCGGATGCCCCTGGAACAGCAGGTCTCCCACCACTTCCACCGCCTGCTGGGCGTTGCGGCCCGGCCGGTAGGCGTACTGCTCGGGTGGAAGGTCTGCTTCGAAGATCGGTTCCAGCACCAGCATCGCTGCCGTCATGCAGACCCGGTCTCGCAACGTCGAAATACCCAGCGGCCTGAGCTTGCCGTTGGCTTTCGGGATGAACACTCTTCTGATGGGATCCGGCCGGTAGCTCTCCTGCCGGAGCGCAAGCGCCAGTTCACCGAGCCACTGCTGCACGCCGTACGCCTCGACATCCGCGAAGTCCTGGCCGTCCACGCCCGGTGCGCCCTTGTTGGAGCGGCACTGGGCCCAGGCATGGGCCAGGATGTCCTCGCGGCTGATCTTGTCGTACAGCGCGTAAAAGCGGTAGCCGGCTTCAGCCTTCGCTTTCGCGTGTAACGCCATCTGCAGTTTCTGAACACTTGGGGGAGTTGTTAGGTTGCCCAATCTCCAGGTCCCTCGCTACTTGCTGCGTCCGTCTTGAACTGAGGCCCCTTCCCTCCACCGGCATTGCCCGGCTTCGTCGGTACTACGAGCCTCTCCGCCACCCTGCAGCGCCCGGCCATTCCGTCACCGGCCTCCGGTTGGTCGTCCCCGACCACGCCACAGGGCTTCCCGTGTTGCGCGCGCTTTCCTTGTGTACATGCTGCTGCCAGTACCCCGGCGTGGCGACTGGCGGTACAACCTTGCTCATCCAGCCAGCCGTATCAGCCTTCCCCAGTAGGAGTTCCGGGTCGGCCCACGCATCGTCTTGTTTCGAGGATTGCTCAGCATTCACTCGCGTTGCGGCCTGCACACTCGCGCTGCCACCGTATGTCGTGGCACGCTAACCGAAGGCTTCAGACATTTCGTCACCTCCATGCCTGCTCCGGTTGCTTCCGGCTGGAGCATTTGCCGGGTGGGGCTTTCACCCACTGGAAAGCGCCGCCTTTTCACGGCGCACCTCCGAAGCCGACCTCTGTAGCCATCCGGCCCTGGCCTCGATGTCCACCGCGGGCAACTCAGCTTCACGCAAGGCCCCGGGTCGTCGAAGCTAGGCAATGCAGCGTTGAATGTGGGCGGGCACCCAGGCCCGCGGACACCGAAAGCACACATCATGAAGATAATCGTCATCGGCGCGGCTCTCGCGCTGCCACTTCTCGCCTCGACGCTCGCAATTGCCGACGAAGCAGGGAGGCATCCTCACTACATTCATGCCCTGTCCGACCTGCGCGCTGCGCAGTGGCAGATCGACCACCGCCGACCGGAAGACGGCGAGGTCCGCGAGGATGAGCAAGTGGCCTCCGACGAGGTTTCAATCGCGATCCGATCGGTGACCGATGCAGCCTATCGCGAAGGCAAGGATATTGGCTTTCAACCGCCGCCGGACGCGCCGATGGCATACGGTGGACGTCTGAACGCTGCGATCGACCTGCTGCGCGCTGCGCGCAACGACCTGGCGATGCCTGAGGACGACCCGGTCGCGCGCGGGCAGCAGCACGCGGCTTTGCTGCGGGTCTATGCCTCATTGCACGCCGCCCAACGAGCAGTCGGTGCTGCCGAGCGGGCGCAGGACAGTCGCGAGTGACCGCCGGTCGAGCCGCTCCGCGTACAACAATGGCGGGCGGTTCGGCCTGAAGCGCAGCAGGTGAACGGCGTGTCACATGAACGCTACCGACGATGCATGCCGCCGCAAAGCCGACGCTCGCGACCGACCGGAATGGCCGATCAGCGACATACCAGGTGCGGCAGTCACAGGCACAGGGCGCGTGTGGGGCCGTTGCTCGTCGCAAGCTGTTTCCTTCTCGTTGGCGCAGGGCCAGTCAATGCGGCGCTCGTTGTGCGCTTCTGATCTGCTCATAGACGGCCTTGGCGTCGTCGATCGAATCAAAGCGCGGCGACTGTTGTTGCGTACCCGGCCAGGAAGACGTTCCACCGAACACTGATCCGAACGGGCTTTGTGGTCCAAAGGCAATCGATCCCTTGCCGCTGCGGCCCTCAGTCAAGGTAACGTCTGACAAGGTGTTGAGCGAGAGCGATTTGATGGTGCGCGAGAAGACTCCCGAGACGATCAAGACACGATCTGAGGTCAGCGCGTAGTAGGTCTTCGACCTCTGCAATGCCTCAGCGAAGAATCGCCCGATCACCATATAGAGGCCGATCGCCACGAACGGTATGCCCCAGAGCGCGAAGAATCCTGGGGCGTTGCCGGAAGTGGTAACGCCTGCCTCCCAGAAGATGGCAAATCCGCACCACAGAAGGCTGAACGGAATCGTGAAGACATCCGAACCGCGTAGAAAGACTCCCTGACGGGGTCTCCCCCACCAGAGGGCGTGCTCTCCACGGGCTATCGCCCCACGAATTTCTTCAGGCAGTGCTGTCATGGGATTTCACTCTACACGACTATGTAAGGTGGTACGGTTGCATCAGCGGGACTGCTGGGCGAAGATCGGGAAGATCAAAAAGCAGGAGTTCGCATATGACGCCGATTCGCTTGGATGTCCCTTCGGTGGCTGCAGCTTCTTAGCCAGCAGTCGCAGTACTTTCTGCACATCTCTAGATTCCTGCTTCTTCTCTGGCGATCCAGGAACCGCCAAGGAACGCATCTCGTCATTCAATGGGCTCACCCTGAGTTGGAGCTCGGTGGCTCGGCCTACCCCAAAGCCGACGGTACTGGGTGGCCGCTTCCGGCCGAGTGGATACGACTGGCCGCCGCGGCGCCTGACTGATGGGCCTGGAACTACTGCGCATGTTTGCCCTTGGCTGCGAGTCCGGCAAGATGTACTTCTCGGGCTGCCGCACGGCGAGCCTGCTCGCGCCTGCGGCAATTCCTGCACAGTACTGCCTTGGTCCAGACGTCTCCCTTGGCGCTCTCGTACCACCACTTCTGTTGAAACTCAGTCCACACCTGCAGGACGCCGCACGACTTGCAATTGAACGGCATGTCGACGTAGTGTCCCCGCTTGACGAAGTCGGGCGTCCCGTAGCTATTCGTGGGGCGAAGGTTCTCAGGATTCACCAGTACGTGCTTTTTCGCCAATTCGCGTTTGGCCGACGCCATGTCACGTGCGCGCTCTTGCGCGACTTCAGCTTCCCTGGCACCCCGCTTGACGCGTCGGCGTTCCAGTATCGGGAGGCGGGTGTCGCGGGGCGTCTTCATATACAGCAGTCCGTTCTCGTGGCATGGTAGCCTGATACCCAGAAGCGATCGGATGCGACCGTCTGGTTATGGCCGGCAGTCGCCTTCCTTAGAGGTCTGCCAGCACTCCACAGTACCGAACAGAGGGGCAGCGACTCAAAAAGCGGGAGCGCACATCTTCCGCCTCTTCGTTGCTTCCGGCCTCGCGTCGGTCATGAAAGTCGCAAACGGCTGCCATCGTTTCCTGATTCCAGCGTGTGTCTGCCCGCGCCACGAGGTTGACGATCGCACCGATGACCGGAACTGCAGCCCCGGCTGGGAGACGCATCTTCGAAACACCGCCGAGCCGGACTACGATGTCGAGGCTCTGCTGACTGCTTCGGAAGAGTTCGCGCGGATCCTGCCGGAGCGCGCCTACGGGTTGGCAAGCGGGCGAGTTCCCTGCCCTCGGCGTCCCGAACCGCGCACTGCTGCCTGTTGGACGCGAGCCGCCTTCGGTAGCACTGACCTTTCAGGATCGCGACAGTTCGCGCATGAGCCAGGACTTGCCTGCTGACCAGTGCCTGTTGACGGTGGCCACCGAGACCTTTAAGTGTTGCGCAGTCTCTTCGATGCCCAAGCCGCCGAACACGCGCAAGCTCACGACCTGCGCAGCGAGGGCATCGAAGCCTTCGAGTTCCGTCAGCAACTTGTCGACATCCAGCGCGTCGTGGCTCACGTCGATGCCACCGAGGTTCTCATCGCTCAGGGTCACGGGGTCGCCGCCGTCTCGCTTCTCGGCCCGACGCCGGCGTGCGCCGTCGACCAGCGCCTGCCGCGTGATGCGCGATGCCATGGCAAGGACATGAGCACGGTCCTGCCAGCAGATCTCGCGCAGTGCCTGCATGCGCAGGTAAGCCTCGTTGACCAGCGCCGTGGGACGGATCGTCAAGTGCCGCTCATTGCGCAATTCGCGAACGGCGATCGCGTGGATGTCGCGATAGAGATGCGTGAAGATCTCTCCGAACGCGCGGCGGTCCCCCTCCGAGCACTGGGCCAGCAGCGAGTTCAGGTCGAAATCCGCTGCTTGTCCGTCTGCCATCCGATGCACCCTCTTCGCCCACGTGCCATGGAAGATAGAGGATTCGGCCTTGCTCCGCAACCGGCTCAAGGCAGGAGCTTGGCGGCCCAGTGGCTGGCTTCGTCGGAGCGCCCCATGCCGAGACAGGCGTCGCGGAGGGCGGCATATCCCAGCTGGGTGCGACGGAACCCGCTGCCGCGCGAGGCTTCCAACGCGGCGACGGCCGGCTCCAGCACGCGTTCCGCCTGGTCGAAGTGCCTGGCGCGTACCAGGCAGGCGCCGACCGCGACGGCGGCCGCGTCGTTCAGCCATGCGCCCGCCGGAAGGATCCGTCGCCGCCTCGCCTCGACCTGTTGCAGGATGGCCAGCCCGGTCTCGTGCGACCCCAGGTTGCACAGTGCTGCGCCATACATCAGCCGGGCTCCAAGTGTGTAGGTGTTGTCCGGCCCGAGCGACGCCTCGAGGCCTCGCGCCACCGACCCGGCAAGGACGACCGCTTCGGAGTCGCGGTGCAGAGCGAGCAGCAGGTCGGCGAGGCTGTACTGGGTGAGCAGCGTGTCCTTGTGGCCGGCCCCCTCGATCCGTGTCTGAGCCGAGATCACGTCGCGCAGCAGCGGCTCCGCTTCTGCGCCGCGCTTCACGTTGACCAGCGTGCCGGCGTAGTTCGTCTCGATGCCGAGCAGATCCGGATGATCCGCCGGCAGGGTCTGGCGCGCCAGCACGAGGGCTTGGCGTCCATAGGTGACGGCTTCCTGGTAGCGGCCCAGGTCACCCATAAGCACCGCTAGAGAGCGGTACGAGTACATGCGCAGGCGCTGCGGATCGCCGCCGCATGTCGTCTCGAGGGCGAGCTCTTCGCGGTAGGTCGCTTCGGCGTCGGCTTCGCGGTCGCTGTGGGCATAGACGCTGCCGAGGACGTTCAGCGCATTGCATAGTTCACCGTCGCCAGGCCGACTGCGCAGCAACGAGACCGCGTCTCGCAGAACCGGTTCCGCATCCCGCCAGCGACCTTGACCCGCCAGGAGTTCGCCCCGCATGGCGGCGGCGCGGGCGAGCTCGCCTGGATCGCCGTCGGACGCACGCAGGATAGCCAGTTGGCGGTCGTTGGCGGCGAGCCCTTCGGCGAAGCGGCCGAGGCCGCCGTTGGTCCGGGCGACAACGCCCAGCATCGATGCCTCGACGAGCGGCTCGCTCCCGAGCGTGCGATGCAGTTCGGCCGCCGCCGAATCGAGCAGGTCCGCGACAGTGACGATGCGGCGCCCCACGCGGGGGTCGGCGGATTGCAGCAGGCTTTCGAGGAACTCGCCGCGCCGCGCAGCCATGTCACGCGCCAGCGACTCGCGTCGAGCCTGGCGCTGTTCGAGGATACCGCCTGTGGCCAGGCTCGCCAGCAGCAGGCCGCCCAGGCCAACGACCATTGCATTGCGACGCACGAACTTGCCGAGCCGATACGGCAGCGTCTGAAGCCGCGCCGCCACCGGACGTCGGCCGAGCCAGCGCTGCAGGTCGGCCTGCAACTCGGTCACGGACGCGTAGCGACGCTTCGGATCGCGTTCCAAAGCCTTGCACAGGATCGCATCGAGGTCGCCACGCAGCGCGGAGGCGGCGCTGCGCGAAGCTTCATCCGCGAGCGCCACGTGGCTTGGCAGGTCGACGTCGCGCTGCACGATGGCGAGCATGTAGGCCACCGGGTCACTGATCTCGGGAAAGATCGGACGGCCGGTCAGCAGGCGATAGGCCAGTGCCCCCAGCCCGAACACGTCGGTCGCGACCGTGACCGCACCTCCCTGGATCTGCTCCGGCGCCGCAAAGCCTGGCGAGAACAGGCGATCCGCGCTAACGGTGGCCAACGGCTGGGCGCCGGCGTCGCGCAGCGCCGTCGAGATTCCGAAGTCGATCAGCTTGGGCGCACCCTCGACAGTGACGAGCACGTTGGCCGGCTTGATGTCGCTGTGGACGACCAGTTCACGATGGGCTGCAACCAGGGCCTCTGCGATTTGCACGAGGAGGCCGACGATTGCCCGTGCGGGGAGGTTGCGGGCGGCGCAGTAGTCGTCGATGCGCTCGCCGCGCACGTACTCCATCACGAGCCACGCGCGGTCGCGTTCGAACCCGGCGTCGATCAAGCGAGCGATTGCAGGGTGTTCGAGCCTGGCCAGGTGTTCGGCCTCGCGCTTGAACCGAAGTTGTCCGGCAGGCGGCGCGCCGGCGGGCACGAGCTTGACCGCCACGGTTTGCCGAACGCCTTCGATCCGTTCAGCGCGGTAGACGACCCCCATGCCGCCCTGGCCGACGCGCTCCATGAGGCGGAAGCGGCCGAAGTCGCGGCCACTGAGGTCGGCCTCGCGATCCGCCGGCGGTGCCAGGAACGCGCCCGTGTGCGCCTCGTCGTGACTCGCCACCTCCAGCAGTTCCTGGACTTCGGCGCGAATCGCTGAGTTGCCTTGGCATTCCTGGTCGACGAAGCCGTCGCGCAATTCGCGGTCGACATCCAGCGCCGCGAGGAAGACGCGAAATACCCGCGCACGGTCAACGGGCGTGTTCATTCGTAGAGACCCTCTGCTCACAGCTGGCGCGGAGCTGTCCTGTCGAGACAGCCCGAGCCTCCCCCAGGCCGCACGGGCTGTCAACTGCCGGCGGCTGCCGAGTACCAAACATGGGGGGGGCTGATACGAAATCGGCCCAGGCTGCGCCTTAACAGGAAGAAGGCGTGCTCCGGCATTCGGGCGCGTCGCAGACGAATTTCATCCGGCACATGGAAAGAAGGAGCAGACAGCATGAACTGATCCGGCCAACTTCACTGGAAGCGGCACTTTCGCCGGCCGGCGTCGACCGGTCGGGTGCTGCTTCGATCCCGCGTTCGAAGTCAATTTCTCGGAGGTATGCGATGAAGACAAGCAATTTTGGATGGGGCAGGCTGCTCCTGGCGTCGACCCTGCTGCTGGGGGCCTGCGGGGGCGGCGGAAGCGGATCAGGCACCGCGCCGCTTTCTCCCAAGACCTACTCGGTGACCTACGACGGCAATGGCAGCACGGGTGGCAGCGCGCCGGTTGACCCGGCCGTCTACCAGCAAGGCCAGGTCGCCGCTGTCCTCGGCAACGCGGGCAACCTCGTCAAGACCGGTGACGCGTTCACCGGCTGGAACACCGTCGCCGGCGGCACCGGTGCCAGTTACGTGCAGGGCCAGAGCCTCACCCTGGGCGTGGCCGACGTCACCCTGTACGCACAGTGGGCCGCGGCTCCAGCGACCTACACCGTGACCTATGTGGGGAACGGCAGCACGGGTGGCACCGTCCCGGTGGACACGACCACCTATACGCAGGGCGCAACGGTCACCGTGCTCGGAAACTCTGGCAACCTTGTCAAGACCGGCGACACGTTCTCCGGCTGGAACACGACGGCCAACGGCAGCGGCACCGCCGAGGCAGCGGGCCAGACATTCACGATTGGGGCCACCAACGTTACCCTGTATGCGCAATGGCCAGCAGCCACCGGCCTGGGCTTTGCCTACACGGTCAACCAGTACGAAGGCACGGTTTCCCAGTTGACCATCGGTGCCGACGGCGCGCTCACGGCCGACACGCCGGCCTCCGTGCCATGCGAGGTCGACCCGAATCGACTGGCGGTCGATCCCGCTGGCAAGTACCTCTACGCGGTCAACCTGAAAGGAGGCGCCAGCAATACGGGCGGCAGCATTTCCCAGTTCACCATCGGCGCCAACGGTACGCTCGCGCCGATGACACCCGCCACCGTCGCCCAGGGAAACGGCTCGACTGACATCGCGGTGCACCCGTCCGGCAAGTGGGCCTACGCGGTCAGTTCGAAGAATCCAGGCTCGACGGTGGTTCAGTATGTCATCGGCGCTAGTGGAGCCCTTGCCGCCGCCTCCACGGCGCCAATCACCTATCCGTTCCCCAACTTCCTCGCGATCCATCCCTCTGGCAAGTTCCTCTACGTCACGGTTCAGAACGGCAGCATCGACCAGTTCGCGATCGACCAGACCACGGGAGCGCTGACGCCGATTTCGCCGGCGTCGGTGCCTTTCAATGCGGCGGGCACCACGACCTTCGCGATCACGGTGCATCCCTCGGGCAAGTACCTCTACGCCACGGACTACTATGGGACCATCTCCGAGTACACCGTGGACGCGGTCAGCGGCGCCCTGTCGCCTCTGGCCCAGACGAAGGTCGATGGCGCGGTGCAGTTCGCGGCATGGATCACCGTCGATCCGTCCGGAAAGCATGCCTACGTCGCAAATGCCGGATCGACGTCGGCGGCGATCTCCCAGTTCAACGTGAGCGCGGACGGCAGCCTCGTCGCGATGACACCCGCATCGGTGGCAGCGACGAGCGCGGCGACAAACATACAGGTGGACGCCTCGGGCATGCACCTATACATGACAAGCGGCCTCGGGACGGGCGCCGGGAACATCATTTCGCAGTACTTGATCGGCGGGAACGGGGCACTGACGCCCATGACGCCGGCTACGGTACTCGTGGGATCGGGGCCCAATGCCATCGTTCTTGTGAATAAGTAGCCCTTGATTGTTGCTACAGAGCAAGCACCGCGGGTGGGCCGTCTTGGCCCGCCCCCGCTGAACATTCATGGCGTTCGTTGCCGTTCGTTGCCTTTCGGCACCGGCGGCTCAGGGGGAGAAACGCTCTACCCGGTGATGTGCGGCCCTTGCCGGCCAATACCGGACTGATACAGACGTCGGCTTTGGAGCAGGACGAGTACTGTCTTGACGTGCTGTTCCATTGGCTTGCCGCCGACGCTGCCTGCGGACGCTGCGAGCTGCAGCACACGTTCGGAGTGCGCCAGGCGCGACGTCGAATTTCAGCGACCGGACCGGAAGCCCCCGCGCAGGAGAAATATCAGTCGGACACTAGCCGATATTGTCCCCGGGCGACGCGTCGAAAATCCGGGTACACGACGTCATGGTTCGCCGGGGCATCCAGGCACATGCGCGAGTTGACATGAGTGCGGATCGTGTTCTCGGAGTAGGACGAGCCCTCTGCCTTGAGGTGCCCCACTACTTCGGCAGCCGTGAACGTCTCGCGGCCTGCTTGTCGCATCACGGCCCTGGCCGCACGAAGCACTTGCTCCCGGCATGTCGCCATGCTTGACCTCCTGCCTTCTTCCTTGCTGACTATGCAGAGCCTTCCACAAAAAAGCGACTGCCGTGTCGGGCAGTCGCTCTGTGGGAGTGGTCAATTCACCAGGTGAAATTGGAGCCACTGAGACCGAGGTCGCTCGTATACCTCCGCGTCTTTCACGCATCAAAGTCCGTCGTGATCCTTGCTGGTGACTGGGCCCGAATCGAGTACCACATTGGCAAGCCCTTCCTGACCACCCATGCCGCCAGCGGTCAGCGCGCCCACTGTCAGTGTGCTCGCGGCGTAGGTGCCACGCACCAGCACAAGGTCACCTGCGGCCACCGTGGTCGTACCGGCCGCGTGCGAGCCTCCGAATCCGTGACCATCATGCTCGGCGTTGGCCTTCAGAACAGCGCTGGCATCGGCGCTGACCGCCAGGCCGTGCACCGAGAACGTGGTCGGTGCGGCTCCCGCCGTGCCGTTGACCGGCACCGGCGTCGCATCGACGACGCCGCCCACGGCCGCCGCCGTGGAGGCCGGCTCCAGGGTCACGGACAGCGCGTTCAGCGCACCGGAGCTGTCGGCCTCGGCCCGGACGATCACATGCTGTGAGGTGCTGGCCGCCAGGTAGTCCTTGAACGTGGTGATGTTGAACGATTGACCGGTGCTGCTCCCCCCGTGGTCTCCATGGACCGAGCGATCGGCCAGGCGGGTCGTGCCCGTGACGTTGATGGTCTGGCCAAGAACCGTCAGCACCCAGGTACCGGTGGCGCTGCCGGCTGCCACGGTTCCGACATCGCCTTCCAGTCCGTACGTGGCGGCCTTCGCGGCGTGCAGCAGCTTGACCGTACTGGCAGTCACCGACGTTCCACCGGTGGCGACCGTGCCCGTCACTTCCACCTCATCGCCCACCGTCGGCAGGGTGCCGCTGGTCAGCGCACTTGCGTCCACCGTGATGCCGCGCAGGATGAACGAAGCCGGCGAGGTGGTGACAGCGGAAACACGGCCCTCGAGCTCGATGGCAGCCCCGTCGGTGCTGACGACGAGCTTCGAGTGCAGGCGCGCGCGGCCTGCCGTGAAGTTCGTGGCTGGCAAGGCCGGGGCGGTACCTCCGACCGCTGACACCGTCTGGCCGACGCTGAAGGCGCTGGCGCAGGGCGTCGTCGTGCTGGTGCTGCCATCCGCGTAGCAAGTGGCCGATGACAGGTCGATGGCAAGGCCACCGATGGTGACGGCACTGGTGCCCACGGCGGTCACGACACCCTCGGCCTTGTAGGCCACGGCGCCGGGTGTGACAGGCTGGTCGGCTACCGACACCAGTGTCGCCACGATATTGGTAGCGCCTGCGGGGCTGGCATACAGGTAGCCATGCACGCCGACATAGCTGCCCGCGACGACACTGGATCCGCTGCCGGTGGTGGCGCTGAGACCGGTCTGGCCGGTGATCGGCGCACACGGCGTGGCTGCCGTCAGGCATGCCCGGTGATCGCTGAAATTGGTGGCCGACGTGATCTGCACCGTCTGGCCCATCACGACCAGGGTGCCCGCCGTTGTATCGGAGCCGTCAACCACACCGCGCGCGAGCGGGTGCAGGTGCACCTCTGCAGCAACCGGGCTCGCGCTGGTGCTGGAAGTGGCCGGCGTGACGTCAACGCTCATGCCGACTTCCAACGCAGAGGCCGACACCGCGTTCCCGGTGTCGTCGTCGATGATCTTGGCAGAGGCGGTGGAGAACTCGTGCCCGTTGACGAAGATGCTGCCAAACGCCGTCACGGTGCCGCTCGAAACGGCACTTGGCGTGGCAGTGCCCGAGGTACTTGTGCTGCTCCCGCCGCCACCGCCTCCGCAGGCGGCCAGCGTGATGACGGCGACGAGGCTGGAGGCCAACCCTGCTCGGAGGATGAGATCGCGGGTACGTTGCTGCATGGTGATCCTGGATGGTCGTACCGCACCTCGAACCGCAGACCCTCGAGTGGGCGGGCGGGGATTGACGGTCGTGCAGGCTCGACGCCTGGACGGCAACTGTGGGTGCGTGGTCAAAGTATCGGCAAGGGCAGGCCGCAGTGTGTTGCTGCGCAGTAAACGAATGTGCAACTTGCACATTCTTACGACCTGAAGTGAACCTGAGCGCCCGCCGCGACGAGAGGCCGGGCTGTCAGCCACTGCGAAAGACCTTCACAGGTGCAGTGCACACACCGATAGCCTCTGGTCATCTCTTTCCACTCTCAAAGGCTCGCATGTCCTCCATTTCTGAAGTCTTCAGCACCGCCCCCTCTCAGGCACCGGTCGCTCGCAATGCCAAGGCGGCCGACTCCGACGGCGACAGCGACGGCTCGTCGGGGGGCGTCCAGACACAGATCCCGCCCGCACAGGTCTCGCGCCCGACCGAAACGCTGGGCAACAACGTCGACGTGTTCGCCTGACTGGCCATGCTTGCGACGCCGGTTCGCATGGACGCGTGCCATTCGGCGGGGAGTGCGCCTATCCACGCCCCGCAGTTGCCAACCAGCAAATCGATGGTGGCGACCTGCGTTGGATCGTTCTGCGAAGTCACCGAGATCGTCACAGGAATCTGTGATCGTCATATCCGGAATGGTTTCGCCCATTGTGAAAGTTGCGTTCCGCCTCCTGCGATGGTGAGAATTCCGCCGAGCGCCGTCAACAGGAGCGAATGCGCCTCGCCGGCGTGGCAGGAGGCGTAGCTCTGCATGAACGTCTATCAACGAGACTGAGGGCGCGTCCAATGGTACTCAGGGGTTTCGCAGTCCAGGCAGGCTACGTCCTCCACTGGCTTGCCCGTCACGGCCGCAGTGAACCAATCCAGGAATCGCACGCCGATGGTTTGACGGGTGTAGAACCGATCCAGCACATGGGGGCGTCCGCGGTTGTCCAGCGCATTGTCTGCCAGTACGGCGTCGTAGTACCCGCCGATGATGGCTTCATCGTGCCCCCAGCTGGTATAGGTCCGGAAGTTGGGAATCTTCGCTCGGATATAGGCGTGGGCGTGGTCCAGGCATGCCGAGACGTCAGGCCGTCTCTCCCCGATCATTTGCATGAACATCGCCTGCACGGCGTCGTGCCGTTCGTTGTATTGGTGAAAGACGATGTCGGGATGAAGCTTGGCCGCGCGGATATAGAGGTCCTCGATGGTCAGACCGGCGACTGGCAAGTCCTCGAAGCCTTCGACGCGCTTCAGGACGCTTTCTGTTCCCCACGACTTGAAGAGCGGGGCGAGCTTCTCGCCCAAGTGATAGGCTCCGCCGCCGTCGGCGAAGTGGGTGACCTGGGCGCCGGGATAGCGCTTTGCGACGATGTGTGTGTAGAGGGGCGAGGCAAGCGCGCCTGCGCTCCAGCCCATGACCGCGACAGCATTCGGCTTCGGATAGGTACTGAACATCCAGTCCAGCGCATGCATGGCATTGTCGAAGCCCTTGTGCAAGATCTTCAGCTTACCTTCGGGGTGACCGTTCATCGGCGGCGTGTCATAGACAGGCGATGCGTCACCCAGAAAGACATCTCCGTTGGCCGTGGGGAGGTAAATCAGGGTGTAGTCGGCGAGCGGGTTTTCGACGTTTTCAGTGTCGAAAATCCCACCAAAATCGGTGGGATCACCTTCAAGGCCTGCGAACGCCCGGTAGTGGGGCCGGCAATGCAAAGCGCAGTTTTCACCCGTCCAGCATGCACCTCCACCTGAAAGTATGACGGCGATCTTCTGGGGGTCGCCCTCCTTCACCCAGAATGAGTACGGCGTGCCCTGCGAGCATCCTGGCGCCGCTGCTGGCAGCACGTTGCGCCAAATGGGTTTGACGGAATGAGCAGGTTGGATTGGCATGTTGGTCATCCGGTTGATGCGGTAGGGTATCGACGATCGTCGGCAAGTGGCTGCGCAGTTCCGCATTGAATGTATGAAAGGCGGTCAGCAAGCGCCAGACGCAAAGGACGCACAATATGGTTGCACCGGACGCCAGGCTCAACGGATCAATTCCGATAGGCTCCGTCGATGGACACCATGGATCTGAACCTCCTGCCGGCTCTGGATGCCTTGCTCACTGAAGGCAGCGTGACGGGCGCAGCGCGCCGCCTCGGCCTGAGTGCTTCTGCCATGAGCCGTACCCTTGCGCGGCTCAGATCGGTGACAGGCGATCCACTTCTGGTCCGTGCGGGTGGCGGGCTGGTAGCCACGCCGCGGGCCATCGCGATGCGAGCGCAGGTGCGTGAAGTCGCTCGGGACGCACGCACTCTTCTCAGTCCTCAAGCCACCGAGGTCGACCTCGCCGCGTTGGAGCGCACTTTTGTCGTGCGCGGGAACGAAGGATTCGTTGCCCTATTGGCTCCATCACTGGTTAGCGCCGTCGTGCGCGCGGCGCCTCGCGTTCAACTTCGGTTTGTATCGAGGCCGGTCAAGGAAGCGCTGTCCCTGCGTGAAGGACGGGTAGACCTGGAAATTGGCGTTTTGGGGAATTCCGGGCCAGAGGTACGGATTCGATCCATCTTCCGCGACCGCTTCGTGGGAGTGGCTCGCGCCGGTCATCCGTTGCTTGCGAGTCCAGTGACGCCGGCTACTTACGCGGCTTGCCAGCACGTCGTGGCTTCGCGCAAGACTGTCTTCGAGGGTCCGGTCGACCGCGCCTTGGCAGAGTTCGGCCTGCGACGCAGGATTGTTGCCATCGTCACCGGTTTCCCGGATGCATTGCACATCGCCCGCGAATCGGACGTGATCGCGCAGGTGCCGAGGAGCATGTTGTGTGCCGGCTTGCCCAGCGCCCTCGCGCTCGCAGAGGGTCTTGCCGTCTTCGAACTCCCCGTCAAGGCGCCAGAGATTGTGATCTCCGCGATGTGGCACCCTCGGTTCGATGCGGACCCTGCGCATCGCTGGTTGCGCGAGACATTCATGACCGTTTGCCGGGATGCGCTCGAGGCGTGATCAAGGCCAGACGTTACTCAAAGCGCAGTCCAATGGTGAATGCTTCGAGTGCGGCTGCCGATCGCAATCGCGATCCTCTGGACGAGTGCGGCAGGTGTCTTTCTTCCCTTAACTTGTTGTTCGACCTGCCCAACGGCGCTTCGCGGCCGGCGCGTTCTAGCGCCCGCAGCCTTCAATGAGCAGAAGCAAACGCCGATCAACCGTCGTGCCCAGAGACGATGCGTGAAGCTCCCGAATGAGACATGCAAGAGACCCGCGCGTGGTAGCAACTGGGTCGGCTTGCCCCGGATCGGCCGGCGGTGTCCTGTAGCCCACTTCTTGTTGTCTGTCTGTCGTCTCGCGAACGGCACGACGCCAATCCATCGCAAAGAAGGCGCCGGCACGCCGCGTCGCAGCGCCGGAACGGTTGGGCTCGAGTGCGACACCTCGACTTTACAAACGTTACGGGCGCCCAATCAGCGGATGTCTAGGCGCGCTTTGGCGGCCACTACCTGCCGGTCGCCGGTGTCCGCTTTGAGGTAGGCTGGCACGCCATGGAACCTTCTGCCTTCGACCTTGCGCGCGGTCTGCTCGCCCATACTCTGACCCGCGATGATGTCCAGGCGGAACTGTCGTGCCAGGCGGACTCGCTTGCCGGGCCTGACGATCTTGTGCACTTCCTTGGCCACTTCGTGGCCGACCAAGACATTCGGGGCCGGGATCAGGACTACGCGCAGTGGCAGGAAGGTGAGCTACGCAAGATGCTCATGCCCTACGGAGATTGATCAGCGACCTGGAGGTCTCAGGTCGGCCAGGTGCAGACGTTCGCGAAAGTCAGGTATCGGGCAGCGTCAACGTGCCCGGGAGGTTGGCGGTCTGGACGACGTCCGGCCCGGTGCATGTCGGCAGCGGCACGTCGGTGTCGAAGCTGAAGGTGCCGGTGACAGGCTGGCCGTCGCAGTTGCCGGCCATCGAGCTTTGCGCATCGATGCGCGAGCCGACGGCGATGCCGATGAAGGAGTCGTCGACGACCCGTGCCTGGGCGGATCCGCACAGCGCCGTCGCCGCGAGGGCGAGGGCCGATCGCACGGCCAGCGACGCCGGCGTCATGGCCGGCGCGCCCCAGTTCCGCGACGGGCGCCCTTGCCAAGCCGGGCGCCCAGCAGGCCGGCCGCGGCCAGCATCAGCAGCGTGCTGGACGGCTCGGGCACCGCCGACAGGAACGTGAAGCTGGTGAGCAGCACGCCGGAGCCGAAGTCGCGGCTGTCGAAGAACTGGGCGCCGGATTTCGCGAGGTCGACCGGGCCGGCATGGAAGGTGGACAGGTCGTCGCCGTCGATCAGGTCGCCCGCGAGCCACAGGCTCGAATAGTGGTACGGGTCGTCGGGCAGCGACTCGGGCAGGAAGTCGATCTGCGCGCCGTCGGGGCCGACCTCGACGCTGGCCAGGCCTTCTTCATCGAAGGTCGCCGTCTGGCCGTCGAGGTGGAACTCCAGCGTCGGCGAGCCCACCATGCCGCAGTACTGGAAGCCCGGCGGGCAATTCCCGCCCGCGACGGCCAGCGCGGGGTCGAAGCTGAAGGTGCCGGTGACGAGCTCGCCGTCGACGCTGCCGGGCGGCGGACTCATGCCGTGGACGAATGATCCCTGGGCGATGCCGGTGAAGGTGGCCACGATGGGGACGGCACGAGCCGGGCCGGATGCCGCGACCAGGGCGAGTGCCATCGTCGAGCAAGAGAACATCGCGCGGAATTTCATCGTCGTCCCCTGTAGAGCGAGCCATCGCTGGCAAGCCCCAGGGTAGGGCCGCCGACGCGACCCCACAACCTCGAACTAGGGAGAACGCCGCTTCATCTGCGACGCGGCGCGAAGGCCGCGCCCGCGATCAGGATGAAGCTGCCGATGATGACGGAATCACATTCCGTCCATAGGCTCAATTAGATTGACACTTGCGCAATCGGGGCCTGTGACATGTCGGCGTGAGCCAGGCTACGGCCAGGAGGTTACCGCCACAACCGGCCGGTTACAGACGTCAGCGATGGGGATGCCCATCGGCGACGTGGCTGTCCAGTATGCTGCTCGCTCTTCAGGAGACAGGTGATGGCCGAGGGCACGATCTTCATCTCGAGCACGCCTGCGCGCAAGGCGCTCGCGGCACGGTCTGGACGTCCATACTCCGACGGGATGCAGGACTGGGAGTGGGAGGTCGCAGACGCACATCGCGTCGGCGATTTCCTCAGCACGTATGTCACGGTGGCGCTACCCGAATAGAAGCGCGCATCCCTGATGGAGATGCTGATCCAATGCGTCGAAGAGATGGGCGAACCTGCTGAATTCGAGCCGGCATGGCTCGCGATTGAGCCGCACCTGGTAGGCCGTGCGGCCTTGCACCGTCCGACGATCGCATACTGGGCCTCGTTGGACGAGGCTGACGCCGACGCCTGCTTTAGCAGTCTCACCGGCCATGCGACGTGTATGGGGCGCTATTTCGGCACGAACGCACGACAGTCCGTAGCCGGCCAAGACCAGCCGGTCGCGACGGGCGGCTTTGCGGTGCTTCAGTCCGCGCGTCCGGTGGGCGTGCGGTTGCAATCCCTGCATTCTTGTAGTAATGTTGCTACAATAGTCAGGAGCCAATCGTGAGCATCACTACTCTTTCCAGCCGGGAGTTCAATCAAGACACGGCTCGCGCGAAGAAGGCCGCTGCGCAGGGGCCGGTCTTCATCACGGATCGGGGGCGCCCGGCGCACGTGCTGCTGACGATCGAGCGCTATCAGGAACTGTCTGGGCCCACGACCAGCATCGTCAGCCTGCTTTCGATGCCAGACGCTGGAGACGTCGACTTCGATCCTCCTCGCACTGGTGAGCTCTATCGCGCAGCGGATCTCAGTTGATGTACCTGCTGGACACCAATGTCGTCTCTGAACTGCGCAAAGCAGGTCGGGCTGACTCGAACGTCGTTGCTTGGGCAAGCAAGGTAGCCACTGGGACGCTGTATATCTCTGCGGTCACCTTGCTGGAGATTGAGCTCGGCATTCTTTCGCTCGAACGCCGCGATCAGCCTCAAGCATCGATTCTGCGAGTTTGGATGCAAAGCCATGTCTTGCCGGCCTTCGAAGGACGAGTCCTGCCAGTCGACACGGCAGTAGCTCTCCAATGCGCCAAATTCCATGTTCCGAACCGGCGTGCGGAACGTGACGCCCTGATCGCGGCGACAGCGGTCGTCCATGGAATGACCGTCGTAACCCGCAACGTCAGCGACTTCGAAGGGACTGGAGCGTTGCTCATCAATCCCTGGGCGCCATGATTCGGCAGGTAGCCGAATCCGCAGGTCGACCAGGCTCACCTGAACGTCACAGTCCGGCCATCGGACTAAACCGCTCGCGCGGTGATGCGCTGCGCGTTCAACGGCGCGGCATGGGCGGCGCCCCGTGCATACGTGATCTGCCAGTGTTGACGGGCGAGGCAAGCCGCCTCGCTCTTCAACAGGAGCAGCATCATGATCCCCTTGGCCCAAGCAGTTTCTCCACTGCGCCAACGCATGCTCGACGACATGCGCATGCGCAAGCTCGGTGGCAAGACCCAGGCCGCCTACGTTCGCGCCGTCTACCGTCTGGCCGCCTTCCTCCAACGCTCGCCCGACACCGCCAGCGCTGAGGACCTGCGGCGCTTCCAGTTGGACATGGTCGACGGCGGCACGTCGCCGATCACCGTCAACGCCACCATCACAGGCCTCAATTTCTTCTTCGGCGTGACGCTCGATCGCGCCGAGCTCATGCGCAAGATGCAGCCCTTGCAGGTGCCGCACGTGCTGCCCGTCGTGCTCAGCCGCGACGAGGTCGCGCGGCTTATCGCCGCGGCGCCCAACCTCAAGTACCGGGCCGCGTTGTCGCTGGCCTACGGCGCGGGCCTGCGCGCCAGCGAGGTCGCCTCGCTCAAGGTCACCGACATCGACGGCCAGCGCATGGTCCTGCGCATCGAGCAGGGCAAGGGCCAGAAGGACCGCTACGCGATGCTCTCGCCCGTGCTGCTGGAGCTGTTGCGCTGCTGGTGGCGCCACGCGCACGGGCTCGGCAAGATGCTGCCCAACGGGTGGCTGTTTCCGGGCCAGAGCCCCATCGACCCGCTGAGCACGCGCCAACTGAATCGCGCCATCCACGAGGCCGCCGAGGCCGCCCACATCGACAAGCGCGTGTCGATGCACACGCTGCGACACAGCTTCGCCACTCATCTGCTCGAACGCAAGACCGACATCCGCGTCATCCAGGTGCTGCTGGGCCACAAGAAGCTGGAGACCACCTCGCTCTACGCCCAGGTGGCCACCGAGATCCTGCGCGAGGTTGTGAGCCCGCTCGACACGTTGCAGCCCTCGTAGGGCCGCGGGCGTGGCTCGGCCCGCCCAGGAAGTCGCTGACATCTTCCGCACCCTCGGGCCGGCCTGGCGCTGGGCGCAACGCGCGCACCTGAGCCTGGGCCAGCTCAAGGTCATGTCAGCCATCGAACAGTGCCGCACCGCGGCGCTGGGGGTACACGTTTTGCGCTGCGACAGCTGCAGCACGCAGGAGATCTCCTACAACTCGTGTCGCAACCGGCACTGTCCCAAGTGCCAGTCCACCGCCGCCCAGCGCTGGCTCGAGGCGCGCCAGGACGATCTGCTGCCGGTGGAGTATTTCCACGTGGTCTTCACGTTGCCGGCCCCGGTCAGCGACATCGCCTACACCAACAAGGCCGTCGTCTACGGGCTGTTGTTCGACGTCGCCGCCGAGGTCCTGCAGACCATCGCCGCCAACCCCAAGCACCTGGGCGCGCGCATCGGCGCAACCCTCGTGCTCCACACGTGGGGCTCGGCGTTGACGCACCATCCCCACGTCCACGGCATCGTGCCTGGTGGTGGGCTGTCGCCCGACGGCAAGTCCTGGGTGGCGTGTCGGCCGGGCTTCTTCCTGCCGGTTCGCGTGCTCTCGCGCCTGTTCCGGCGCCGCTTCCTCGAAGAGCTCGCCAACGCCCATGCCGCCAAGCTCTTGCGCTTCTTCGGCGAGCACGCTGCGCTGGCCAACGCCGCGGCATTCGCCGAGTGGCTCAAGCCCTTGCGCCAGTGCGAGTGGGTCGTCTACGCCAAGCGGCCGTTTGCCGGGCCCGAGGCCGTGCTGGCCTATCTGTCGCGCTACACGCACCGCGTGGCCATCTCCAACAGCCGCCTCGTCTCTCTCGACGATCGCGGCGTCACCTTCCGCAGGAAGGACTATCGCGTCGAGGGTCCCACCCGTCACAAGACGATGACGCTCGAGGCCGGCGAGTTCATGCGCCGCTTCCTGTTGCACGTGCTGCCGTCGCGGTTCCACCGCATCCGCCACTACGGGCTGCTGGCCAACGCCAGCCGAAGGACAACATCGCCCAGGCGCGCCAGCTCCTGCAGCCCACGACAGACGCGTCGCCTGGCGCTCAGACCGCGGCGCCCGAGCCCGCACCGCTTCGCCCGACGTTCGTCTGCCGGCACTGCGGCGCCGCCATGACCATCATCGACACGTTCGAGCGCGGCCAGGCGATCCGCGGGCCACCAGGTGCAGGCCAGCATGAGAGCTGACATTCAACTGCATCGGTTCCACCCGCCGACTCGAACTTCTCGTGCATCGGCAGGGCGACTGCGCGCCTGGCTCTCCATCGAGAGAGACTTGGGCACGCCACGCCCGACCCATCGCCCTGCGGGCGCGCTTCATCCCGGCGTCCACTGCGCCGGGCGCCATCGGCAGCACCGTCATGACCCTGGCTTCGGCATCGCCGGTCAGCGCGCCAGCGGTCTATTCGCCATACGCTTGTAGCCTCCGGACTGGGGCCTCAGCTGGGCCCGCGGTTTCGTCCCTTGAGGCTTGTCCGACGCCTGCCCTTCAGACCTGTGCTGTTCCGAGGTAGTCTCGGCGCGAGGCAGGCATCCGACAACCCTAAACAGAAGCTGTCTGTCGCGGCCGTCCGCTTTCAGGTAGGCAGTCCTCAAGTTCCTGGAGATCGAAATAACCCAGCGAGATTTGCCAACCTGCCCGAAGCCGAATCGAACACGCACACCATCACCATGAACACCGACGCTCTGCCCTTCCCGTTGCCCGCCCCCAACTCGCTCAAGGCCAGCGATGCTGCCGCCTGGTACTACGGCACCGTGCCACTCATCGCCGGACTGCTGGACGACGCGCCCTCACACTGTTCCAAGCTGGACTTCGCCTGGAGCCTGACGAGCCGCCTACGCCTGGCCGCCGCCTTGTCGCTGTGGGACCAGGAACTGGTTCAGGATTTCTTCGCTATCTTCTCGCTGCCGTCCATGGCCGAATTGAGTGGCGTTTCGCACTACGACGTGATCCGCTATGCTGAGGAATGGGACGAACTTCCCGAGCACGTGCCTGACGACGAGGCCGTCGCCAAACTGCTCGCGTTAGTCGCGAGTCAGAACAACGCGTTCGACCACACTTTCGGCAACGAGGTCGGCCTGGAGATCTCGGACGGCCGCCAGTACTGGACGCTCACCTCCGAGGGGTGGCGTCCAAAGGCCTGATCGGCGCGCCTCCGAGCTAGGCTGCAAGGCAATCGCAGGAGGTTCAGTTTGCGTACGCTCGGCGTCGGAAGGCTTCCTTGAGCCAAGGCGCGCAGCTGTCCGCCACGACAATCCGACCGCGGGTATGGCCAGACGATTCGCACGGGCAATTGTCACGCACACTCGACGGTTGGGGCTGACGAGACGGTCGCCCAGGATGGCTCGCCAGCTCAGCGAATGTCCGCCATGTCGCTGATCGGCCAGCAGCTGCCGTTCGCGAAGGGCGGGTTTCGGGTAGCGTAGGAGGTTGCCAAATCAACAAATCCGAACATGGAAATCCGTCTCTTTGAAGGCCAGACGTCGAATCGGTGACTGACCTGCTGCACGACATGAGTAGGCACTACAACGGGGAAGGTGCGTCGACCCGGTCGGCTGTTGGAACCAACCTCACTGAACGAATTCTTGGACCAAATTCTGGTGTCACCCTAGTGGTTGCCCTCTCCGGTGCGCAAGCAGTCGGTCTGGCGGCAATTTCGATCCTGTATCCCGCTCCGAAAGAGCGTGGGCAGCTCTTCATGAAGGAGCTGTACGTTCACTCAGCCTGCCGAGGCGGAAGGATCGGTGAGCAGTTGATGGTCTGGATCGCCAGGTACGCGATCCAACACGACTGTGTTCGTTTTGATTGGACCGCGGAGGCGAACAATCCAGGCGCTGT
>Ga0265324_10000376_pt1 | contig 32297 bp, 26 predicted proteins | sample 41419metaG_FD_198634 | JGI IMG/M metagenome (GOLD analysis project Ga0265324, IMG submission 198634) | Rhizosphere microbial communities from Carex aquatilis grown in University of Washington, Seatle, WA, United States - 4-14-19 metaG | ecosystem: Host-associated > Plants > Roots > Rhizosphere...
TCCCCAAATTTATGACCAACCTTTCCTTCAGTAATCTGACAACGAACAGGACTTTTTCCATTGTAAATGAGTACGGAGCAATCAACGAATTCCGGCGAAATAGAAGATCTACGTGACCAAATTTTCCTGCTCATCAGACTTTCTTTCTTCTTCATTCGTGAAAGGAAAGCATCAACAAAACTTCCCTTCCATATGGATCGTCGTGGCATAAAAGAAATTCTGCCTTTTACCACCCCTTGCCCGAAATCCTGCTTTGGTGGGCTTACCCCAAGGTGACACCGAAGGTCTACCCCCTTTCGTGCGCCCCTCACCTCCTCCATGAGGATGATCCACTGGATTCATTGCAACACCACGAACCATGGGGCGTCTGCCTAACCACCTGAACTATTTAACTGACTTTGAGCTAGATAGACTGCTTTTATTTCCGAATTTGCTTTGCTTGCGAGCAGTCCTTGCATTAGTATGAGTTCGTTGACCGCGTAAGGGCAATCCATTTTTATGACGAATTCCACGATAACGAGAAATAGAAATTAATCGTTCGATGTCTGCTCGTTCTCCCCTCCTCAATTCCCAATGAACCACATGAGAGTAACTTATCATTTGGGCAATTTGGTCGATCTGATACTTAGTTAACTCATTTATCTTGATGTTCCCACTGATACCTAATCGATAACAAAGCTGAATGGCTTTTTTAGGTCCAATTCCATGTATTTTAACTCGATCATCCATCCCGAGCTTTTTATGAGAAAAAACTGAACTTCAAAGATGAAATAAGCTAGGCCGCAGAAGGAAGCACTCGAAACCCGAAACACAAACACGACACTATATAAGAGTTTTTGCTTGGAGATGCCGCTCTTTAGAGCAGGGGCAAGCGTTAAAGTGAGAAACTTTTGAAATACTTTTGTGACAGAAGCGGATAAACATCATACCCATCACCATCAGTAAGATGGAGATGCTGCTGTCCTTTTTCTATATAGTCGAGCTGGATATGTTGACTTATGACTCGCAGCATCGGACTCAAGACAAGCAAGTTACGAATTAAAGCATTCTAGAACGGCGATAGCTTGGACAGAATATATAAAAGCTTAGGAATTCCCCTTGACCTGATTAGCTAGCAGTTGTCTTGGATGCTTAGATTTAAATAGGAACCCCCACTATTCACATAGCCCTTATGTGTTAAGCTCGACATTCCCATACCAATCAGAGGGCCAGAACGGAAAGAAAGTATGATCTAGAAGGCCAGGCCCCAACCTCATAGATCAAGATCAAATGCAACGAAACTTCGTACAGCAATAAAGTATTTGGCGATAAGGAGATCGATTGACTGAACACTGGCAAAGGAAGCCTTAACTCCGAAAGCCACCGTCGTAAACTATCGATGCCTACTATCCATTCTACTATATCTGATGATATGCGCCGCGCATTCGAATAGATAAAACGAAACGTTGAACTGAAAAGATAGCTTTTTATTTAAGTCTTGCTTTTCGTATCTTCTATTTGATTTAATTCGCTATTCCATTTTTTCATTTTCATAACAACTGAATCGATAGTAAAAAAGCCAGCCATCGACTCGGATGGATTCCAGCTCGATCATTGAATTCTCTTTGGTGTCGGGTTGGATCCAAGAATTTCATAGGTAGAAAAATGAGTGCTGATAGATATAAGTAAGCTATTGCATTGTTTGTCTGTCACATCGGCTTATCAAGTCATAACTTTTGTGGTTCGATATTGATAGTTGTTTGCTGTATCGTTCTGAGTTCAGGGAGTAATCCCGGTGTAAGAAAGAGCACGCTCCGCGCCTTGTAAGAACTTTCAAAAGTAAGATGTCAGTGAGCTTAAAGTGATAACATTTCCATATTAGTTTAAGCGGGTTAAATTGAACTCCTTTGACTGGTGGAATTTCATTTAAGTCCACTCCTATGAATGGATCTTCTGGTGTTAAGCTTATCTTACCTCCAGATTCAGCTCAACTACACCGTGCCACGAGGCTATAATATCGGCCGATGGAGGCAAGCTAGGGCGGGCCCTACCCATCAGGTGCCTTATTACCGGAACAACTACAGCAAAAGGTTGAGATGCCCGCAAGCGGAAATGCAAGCATCTCTACTGATGTTATGAGAAAATGCACCCACTGGAAATAAAGAAACCCGGCTTTTTCTTTCTATTCTCACTACAGTGGAGTGGCTGCCCACTATCCTATTCCTACCACAGTGGGTGGAGCGGCTCCTATTCTACCGTTCTACCGTGGGCCCCCCTTGACCCATAACAAGACCAATCGACAAAAGGAGGCCAGGAAGATACTTAAGTTACCATCAGGATACAGGGCACAACACTGAAAGCTGCAGGGAGTTGCGAGCACTGCTGGCTGGATAGACTGGAGGTTCTCTTCGATCCCAAGAGCCAATGGGCTAGCGGAGGCATTCAACAAAACTTTGATCAGTTTGATGCATGCAAAGGATGGTTGACCAAAATCATAGAAACTGGCATGAAAAACTAAATGAAGCACTTTGGGCTTACCGAACAACATATCGGACACCTACGCAAGCCACGCCCTACTCTCTGGTGTTTGGTACAGAAGCAATCCTACCACTGGAAGTAGAGATCCCATCATTGCGAATAGCGATCAATGAAGAACTTTATAAGGAAGAACAAGTGCGACTTCGCCTGGAAGAGCTGGACGCTTCAGACGAAGTAAGACTCAATGCTCAACAAAACTTGGAGTGGAGCTTTACCGAGCCAGAAAGGAGCGTGCGTACAACAAGGTGGCTAGAATCCTTACGTTTCGCAAAGGCGAGCTTGTTCTCGTGTTGAAGAGACCGAGGACCTTAAGTGTCTTCGTGTCAAGCCTGTACGTGAAGTTCCTCCTTATCTTGCTCGGTAGGTTGTTACAGAAAGAGCCAAACCAAAGCTGGGACTGATTCCTGGTCTAATCAATGGAGTAAAGCATGGCTTGTTTGCAGAAGAAGGCCGAATCCGTAGAAAGCGTTCTTGGAGTTCTCCACTATTCGTGATGGCAGGTAGTAAGGTATTGGCCATCAGGTAGGTTCGTCTTCTCCCCCGAAAGTCTCTAAGCTGGGAAACATGGATATGTAATTTTACCGCTGTGCCCTTGAATAGAATCTTTCTTACCGGTTGGAAGAGGAAATGTTCCGGCTGGGCTGGGATAGTGTTTCTATTCCTTCCAATGAACTCCACGGAGAATATCGATCGGAGACCTCCAGAATGTAAGCGCCAATTCCCAGCTTTCTATAGGAGCATGCTCCGATAAAACTTTATACCATTCTCAGATCACTATCCAATCGAAGAAAAAAGATAAGGCCTGAAGTAAGCTATCGCTAAGCGCGTCAATACTACTTTGAATTCTTGCTTTCCTCGTTTTCCAATTGGAAGAACTTAAATACGTGACCTATTTATTTAATTAACTAAAATTCCCCTGTCGCTTAACTCTAAAGAAGCCTACACTCAAGAAGAAGGAATGTATGGAGGGCTACCTTCGACATAATTAAGGCAGAACTCTCCAGGTAACCCAAAGTCCCTGTGAAGAACCCATTCAACTCATTGAGGCTTGTTAGGAGAAATGCCTACACAGCCCAATTGCGCCTACAGCATGAGCTAGCGCACGATACGAGGACACATACTCTCCTCGTCAAACCCAAGGACCAAAATGCTACCTTAGACATATATCGCGCTTATGTGGCAGTCAAGAAAGGTTCCCTAAGCAAGAAGAGAACCAGGAGAAAGCAGTCAATCAAGAAGGCGAAGGGTGGGCCCGCTTCACTCACCATTGAGGTACGTACGCCCGTCACACAAACGACGGGTATATAAAAACAAGCATAGAAAGGAAGAAGAACAAATCGAGAAACTTTTTATGGCATCGGTACCGATGAGCAAGAAGAGCACGACGGAGGCAATATCGTCGGCACATCTAGGCAAACAAGGCAAAAGAAGAATAAATCTGAGCCTGCAAAGGAACAAGTGGTACCAATGCGAGAGCTACAGATAAGCCAACTGAAGGAGAACACAAGGAAGCTGAGGATCGACAAGATGGGGCTCAAACTGGAGGTTCTGAGGATGATCTAGTTCTCCAATTACAAAAACAATTGGATTTAAGGGATCAGGAAAAGGCTCTCCTCAAGAGACAGGCAGATGAGAGCCAAACAATATTTAAAACCATGCAGACTTTTCTCATTAGCAAAGGGTTTATGCCAGGAGCTGAGCAACAAGGCGAACAACCGAAAGGCGACGCTTAGTCCACTCAAGCGACACCATCCTTAACAAAAGAGGATATTAAGGAACTCTTTGCGAACCAACTACAAATGGCTGGTGCAAGTTAAGGACTCCCGCCTTTCAAAAGGACAGGAAGACCATACCATACCCACCGGCATTCGATGCTATCCCTTATCCGACCGGGTACACAGTACCTAAATTCAAAATGTTCACGGGTGAGGGACCAAAAATGATCAGTCCAGATCAACATTTGGCGCACTTTATAGCGACTTGTGGGAATACCTCTGGAAATGACGCATTGTTGTTGAGACAATTTCCGCAAAGTCTTGGCGGCTCAGCTTTTGAATGGTACTACTCATTAGAAAATGGTAGTATAAAATCATGGGATGATATGATCGATGCCTTCCGAGCAAAATTCGCTGTTGCAAGTGATAGGGTTGGAATTGCTTATTTAGCTAGTACAAAACCGAAGAAAGGGGAGCCCTTTCTGGAGTATATCAATCGATGGAGGAACCTAAGCATCCGTTGCGAGCGGTCAATTGAACAATCTGAAGCTGTGGACCTGCTTCGTCAGAATATCGACAATTGGATGACGTGGGTATAGCCAAAATCTCTACTTTCCAGGATTTTATTACATGCGTATCAACATTAGAAAAAGCAAGCCATACAGCTGGGCCAAGTTCTCAAGGTTCCGCGACGAGAACAAGGTGATGGAAGAAAAGCTGAGACCAGTGAAAACCTCAGAAAAGGCGGCTGGAAATAATGGCGCTTCCAGTTCAACAAAACCGAAATTGGGAGGTGGAGGCTCTAGGTCGCAAGTACCCTCGCTAGAGGATAGGAGGAATAAACCCGAAAAGACAAGGTTATGAAAATCTTCCAAGATGCAATGAAGAATGGCCTAAAACTAGCAGACAGCAAAAGGCCGGAGGAGGCAAATCGATCTGACGAGCCCAACTTCTGCCCATATCATAGATTACTCGGCCATACCATAGAAAACTGTTGGGTCGGTCAAACAAAAAGCCGATGGATCTATCGAACGATACAAGGCTCGTCTAGTTGCAAAAGAATTATCTCAAGAAGAAGGTGTTGATTATTTCTAGACCTTTCGGTTGTACGACCCACTACTATGAGAGTTGTACTCTCTCTTGCTCTCTCTTTTGGATGGACCATTAGGCAACTCGATGTACACAATGCCTTTCTTCATGGCGATTTCAAAGAAAGAGACGGTTTATATGCAACAACCTCCCGGATTCATTGATGCCTCTCGACCTCACCATGTTTGTCGTCTCTCAAAGGCACTCTATGGCTTGAAGCAATCACCGCGCGCTTGGTTCCATACCTTAAGCTCCGCTTTACTTGAACATGGCTTCGCTCCATCTCGCTATGACCCCTCATTGTTCATTCTTTCCTCTCAAGGCCGCACCCTTGTTGTGTTGGTCTATGTCGATGATATCCTTGTTACTGGAAGCCACAACAATCAAATCATGGAGTTCATCGGCCTCCTTCACTCCAAATTTGCTCTTAAGGATTTGGGACCTATACACTACTTTCTTGGCATCGAAGTGGTCTCTACCAGGTTCATCTTAATCAAGCAAAGTACATTGGTGATATTCTTTCCCGTGCTAATAAGGCTCATGCTAACCCGTGCCCCTCTCCCATGATCACTAATGTTTCACTTTCAAAGCATGATAGCGAACCATTTGATGATCCGCACCTTTACCGCACCATTGTTGGAGCCTTGCAATACGCCCCCATCACACGTCCCGACATTGCATTTGCGGTAAACAAAGTTTCAAAATTTATGCACTTACGCATTGGGCTTCCGTTAAGCGTATACTCCGATACCTTACCGGCACACTCTCTCATGGCCTTTCATTTCAACCCGCTTCCGCTCTCACATTGCACGCCTATAGTGAGTGATGCCGATTGGGCCGGATGCCCCGACGACCGACGTTCCACTTCCGGGTTTTGTATCTATCTCGGTTCAAACTCAATTTCGTGGAGTTGCAAAAAACAGCCCACGGTAGCACGCTCAAGCACGGAATCCGAGTATCGAAGCCTAGCTCTTGCAAGTGCCGAAATTGCTTGGATACAATTCTGACTCACCGAGCTTCATGTGTCCTTGTCAATCCCACCGGTTCTTTAGTGCGACAACATTGGAGCAACTTACCTTGCATCGAATCCAATGTTTAATGCACGAACGAAGCATGTAGAAATCGACTTTCACTTTGTTCGTGAGCGGGTTCTCTCCTAAACCCTTCTTATTCGGTTCATCTCTTCACAAGACCAAATTGCCGATATTCTGACCAAGCCTTTATCCTCTCCTCGGTTTCTGTCCTTGCGTTCCAAGCTGAATGTCACTGGAGCTCCATCAGCTTGCGGGGGGGCTTATAAACCTAGCCAGTTCCGTACAATGGACAAAAATCACTACCTAATGTTGCATATTTATTACCAGGTACCCCTAGAATATCTTGGTAGTAATCAGTAATATGCTTAGTCATCTCAGGAACAGAGTGAGTAATGTTGTTATCTATTTCCAAACTGGTTATCCTATTAGCTTTTTTCCTATGTGTAGCTATCTTGTGAAAGAACTTAGTGTTCCTATAACCTTCCTCTAGCCATTTCTTTTAGCTCTATGCTTCCAATAAATTTACTCCTCTAAAAGAAGATCCTCTAAAATATTATTATTGTGATGCCATTCCTCTTGTTCTTCTCTATTTAGATCCCTAATCTCTTGTATAAATTCTAACCTATGTAGGGTCTGTAAAGCCCTTTGTTTTGTTTTCCTATAGTCATTTTGAGACCATCCCTTAATCTTCCTTAAAAGGAATTTAATTTTCTCATGCCTTTGCTGTGCAAAGTTCCCTGGTTTTATTTCCCAGGACAGCCACCATTTATGAATCAACTTCACAAATTCCTCAAGTTCAAACCATTGAGGATCCATTCTCAAAATTGTGTCTGATGTAAAATCTGGAGGTGTTATTTGCAACAGCAATGGACAGTGATCAGATCCAAAACTACTGAAATCTTTGAGTACACTACTAGGATATGTATCATCCCATTCAATAGATGTTAAAATTCTGTCTAAAAGGGCAAACTGTCTACCATTTGACCATGTAAATCTTCTAGTTGTTAACCTATGTTCTATGAGATTATTATTGCTAATAAAAGCATTGAACTGCTTGCTTATCCTAGAATCATTAGAGCAGATCTATCTTTCCTATGCCTAATTGCATTGAAATCACCACAAACAATCCACAATTCATCTCTATCCCTATTAGAATTATCCAATTCTGTCCAAAATGAATTTTGAAGATAATTATCTACAGGTCCATATACTATAGTAATCCTCCAACATTTGTTATAAGCCCTAGTTTCTATAAGTATATCTAGTGAGAATCTGTTTTTAGAATAGAACTGGAGATTATCCTAAACGGAATCACAAGCAAACAAAATACCACCTGATCTTCCTCTAGAAGGAAGCCCTTCCCAAGAATCCAATCTTGTGGAAATAGATCTCAAAATCCTAGGTGAGAATTTGGCTCTTTTGGTTTCTTGAACAGCTAATAAATCTATGTGATTATCTCTAATGACATCAGATAAGATTTGTCGTTTCCTAGCAGAATTGATACCCCTAACATTCCAATTAAGCAAATGAATGAACTAACTGAGCAAGCCCCTACCTCTCTACACACAGCTAATTCCTGACATTGTTCACTTTGTTTGACTTCATCTAAAACCTGAACCACTAGAAGAATCTTTTCCATTCTTCGGTTATATATGGAAAGATCGAAATAAAATGACTACAATTTTGGGCATTCACCTAATCTTGTTAGGTCTAGGTGCTTTTCTTCTGGTATTTAAAGCTGTTTATTTAGGGGGCTTATATGATACCTGGGCAATAAGATTGATAAATAATGTGTCAAAAAGGATTGAGGTTTACTTAAATTTAATTGAAAATGGGATTGATCTGCCTGCTCTCGGGCTTATGCCAATTATCTCTCTGGGACTCATATTAACTAACCATCCATACTTCCTTTTACTTTGCTTGGTCTAGCTGACTTTGCTCTAGCTTTGAAGTAGGTAGTTGGGTCAAATAGTTCTTACCCGGGGCTTCCTGGCTCGTAACGTTAGTAGTTACTCGCTGGGGAAAAACTCTCATGCTTTAAAGAATGTAACTAATTGGGCTCTTCGTCGGGTCACCTTTTTATGATAGCAAAGGTACCCCCAGAAACTACCCCAAATATTTGTCTTTTTGATTTGATTTGCGACTTATTCTATGGATTTCAGACTGGTTGGTAGTAAAGGGTTTTCTGGAGGTGTTTTTTTTAGATATGTGCCGGGTTCAGGAACGAGAAGGAAGATACTGGACCAAAGGGAGAAGGTTAATAACACTCCACAGGAGGGTTCATGAACTTGTTACTCGACTATAAAGGAGAGGGAGAGTGGTGTTTTTTATATATGTATGAGAGTGGGGCTTTTGTCTAGCTAGATCTGGCTTCTCGGTTTGGCTAATAAATAAAAGGTGAAAGAACAGTGGTCTAAATCATGTGTGTATGGAGACCCCCTGTGAATGTGTCCTACCTTGTCTTCTATTACTCAAAGAAAGCCAAAAGAAGTCTTACAGCAGAGGGACATCATGCGGATTCTTTTACTTTTAATAAGAGAAAGCCAAAACAGTGTTTCCTTATTTCCGTTCTTACCTTAAGCTGAATCGAGGGCATAAACAAAGGGATCTATCTCCAATTTATGGGATGGGAAATAAGAGGGAAGGCACACACAATCAAGAACTATCCTAAAAAAGAAGAACTCTAAGAACCCGAGTGCCTTTTGCAAGGTCGGAATGCCTGGTTATAGATCCAAATGCCCGCCTCAACTTATCTTGGTAGTCATTTCTAAACCTCTTCTTTCAGTCACTTATCAGTAAAGTAATTAGCATTCCGATACATATATTATCTTATATATGATGGGCGAGTAAGAAACTTCCGGAACATCCCTTTACCCGCCTTTTTGCAGTGACGCCTGCTGCTTAGGGAGAACCTGGTCAGCTTGTTAAAAATTCAATATCTGCTGTAGTCATAAAAAAATCCATTCTTTTATCGATGTGCTTAATACAGGGCTTCTTTTCTTGTTTTCTCGAGTGGGTATTATCGAAACTCGGCTATCAAATCCCCTCCCTTTTTTAACAATCCATTGGTTATAGCGAAGAGGCACTAAAACCTACCTCCAGTTTCACCCCGGCCAGCAAGCTTGGTTTCTATCTGTCAGTCCTTTGGACCTGTCTTGGCTTACTAGACTTTCTATAGGTAGGCTCATCAACTTCTGATGTGTAAGCTCGTGGGGTATAGAAATATTGGCTATCTTATTCTTCCTCGTAACCTCGGGTCTTTATACAATCTGGCTCCCCAGCTCAGTATTTTAATGCAAATAGAGAATATCTAGCTTTTCCAATCCAATCTGGACTGGACGTCTCCAGCTCTTCTATGCAAATCGAATCTATTCTTCCTGATTCTTCTAGGAATTGATTTCATGCCAAACCAACAGGCTAATCGTCTAGCCGGGAATTTCTTTATTTATAAGAAGAATGCTTGTATTTCATTTCTTTAAATACGCCTCGCGACCTACTTATCATTAATATTAATATGGCGACCAAATGAGCTTTATTAATATATGATATGTCCCTCGCTTACGCGAAACCAACTGCTGTAGCTCGTGAAATCAAAGAAAAAAAGGACCTAATAAACACGGAACATACCGCCCATTCCCAGTAGTAGTCATTGCTGGAAAAAAGGATCAGCTCTAGTCTCCCGGGTCATCCCATACTTCTTACTTACGCTGAACATCCGGCACCACTTGCTTAACACTAGTATGAATAGGCGCATATCTTGGCTTGGGTACCTCATCTTTCAACCAAGAGCGAGCTTACCAACTGTTCTTCTAAAGCAAGAGGCTCCTTCCACTGCCCAGGAAGCAGGAAAACCAACAACTCTAGCTACTTCCGAGTATCGAGTTTCCCATATAAGATAAGTTTTGACCGCAGAATACCATACTTTAGGCTGTCCGAGTCATTCCATCACTTCTAATAGCAGTCAAGTAATTCTCATTCCTATCCCCAGTACTTAGATTAATTACGATACTCTTCTATAGTAGGGCAAATTCCCTACTTCACTAGGTCTGGACAATCTTATAGTAATCTGAGGAGAAGCACCTAGTTCTTTGGTACGTAATCTACCTTCTTTAGAGTCTGGGTGTCCCCACCCAGGTAATCCACTTTTCTTTATAACCTAATCTACTAGCTATCTCTGACCTTCAGCTGTTATAACATTCCTTCCGAGTCAAGCTGCAAAAACAGTACTGCGCTGGCTCACTTTTCAATTGGGTTTTCTTAGGGGAGGAGGGTTATAATGGTGTAGAGTATTTGTGCAATACCTAAAAGAAGTATACGCTGTGAATCCAATCCGTGTAAGGAAAGGAGTAGGCTCCCTAGCTAGTAGTTTTTATAGGTGTAAGTCAAAGGTATTTTTTGATCTGAACAATAGATTCTAGTTCGGTAGGAAAGGTCCATTCTCATATACCGGTGGTACCACACTCAAAAAATAGTCAAGCGAAGCGAAAGCAAAGAAATTCAATTCATGTTCCCCAGACCCCACTGGGCGTAAAGCTCCTAGTAGATCAAAGAGTCTTGTCCTGGAATACCAATCCTTACCCGTCGGGGCGAACTACATCAACTAGCTCATCTGGAAGGAAGAAAATCAACCTTACCTGTCCTTCGCCTTCAAGCAAGTTACTTCAGCTCTTAAGTAAATCAATACAAAACCTTACACTCTGCGGGATAGCTGTGAATAGGGGGCAAAGGAATACCTGTTCGTCACACTCTGCGGAATAGCTGGGATGTATGGAGTTGGAATACATAGATAGGATAGACGGGCGAACTGGAAGAATCTCTCTTCTCTGGAGCTTCACATACTAAATAGTCGTCAAATCCTCCCACTCTCCTTAAGCTCGTGAAAGAACTCACTTTTCTCTTCTTTCCCATTTATGATGACTTGCCGCAGATCTCAGATAAGTATCTCCAATACACCTATTGACCCAGTCAAACCTAATCAAGAAGGGCCTAATCAAGAAAGAAGGTATGAGGTGTGAAGAACAGGGCTTTGTCCACCTATGAAAAAGAGTTCTGGGCTATTTTGATGGCTGTTACTAGGTGGAGACACTATTGAATCGGCAATTGCAAATCAAAACTGACCATGAGAGTGTGAAGTTCTTATTGGAATGGAACAAAAGCTAGCGTAGTAAGCACCAGTCGCGTCGATCGTTGAATCGGAACCCGAGTGAAGGAGCCCCGGAAATACTGACTAATGCCGGTCAGTTAGTTAGAGAGCCCAGAGGTCCAGCTACATAGGCCGTTTGCTTCTCTCTGGTTACTGGTGGTCTGCTTCCTGTAAGCATATTATGGATTCCTTGCTCTAGTAGGAAATCGGTTTCACTCACTACAGCACACGTGTCCTACATAATATTATGTATATCTTTATACAAAGTGAGTTACGCCCAGTTCCCAAGTCATCTCATGGAGAGCCCGCAATCACTCAAGTCCACCTAGTCGGCCAAATGAGAGGTTCAACTCAGCAAGAAAACGGGGCAAGAAAATGGATGCGCGTGCTAACGCGCAACGGCTTTCGCGCAGTGCAGCCGTTGCTTGTTTGCGCGTGCTAACGGCTTTCGCGCTAGCGCTAGTGTGCTCAATCCGTTGCTTGTTGGGAAGTTAAGTTACCTCATTTCTTTCTAAAATAAGATGGATATCTCTGGCGCGTCCTGGCAGGTAAAGCGGAGTGAACCGCAAGGAAAGGATAGAGTTTCAGACAAGCGGTGTACTACGAGAAGGCTGTAACTGGGGAAAGAAAAGTGGTTGGGTCTCTTTGTCAGCCCTCGCTACTGAATCAATTCTATCTGCTCTTCTTGCTCGTTTCACTTCCGTTACACTCGCTGGGGCATAAGCGAGTACCTTTAGATTTAGATAAGCTTCCCGGAAATAGCAAAGGGTAAACCTCTTCTACCAGATCCAATACGACTCAGATTGAAGCAGAAAGCTGTCCCACTTTTACTACTTTCTTTTTTGTAAAGTAGACTTTATTGAGGATGTTGTAATTCCTTCTTTCAAGTTGGGCCCCTGTGTGTAGGCGGCACTCATGATCTCGAGGAGGGCTTCTTTTCTTTTCGCCTGTGTTTTAGCTTTGGGGAGGAAGGTGCTTTGAGATCCTTTTCTCTCATATCTAATTAATATTCTTCTTTCTTTTCTATATCAACCATGCCTATTCCACCACTCCTTTCCTTTCGAAGCCCACATTCAACTCTTATAATCTTTTATTGGGCCCTCGGCTGGGCCGAAACCTTGCTTAAAGTACTACTCTGGAAAGAAAGAGGCCCGCCCTATCCCTATACAGTACGTTGCCTATTTCCTGTCTTCCCTCTGCCCGGATGCTGGCCAATACTAAGCTTAAAGTACTATTCTTACCTAGTTTCCTTAGATAGTCTTACCTAGTTTCCTTAGATAGTTTCCTTACCTAACTTCCTTTCTTTCTGAACTTCTTTAGAAGCAAGAGAAGCAAATAAACCCACTCAGTAGACATAAACTCCTTGCCTGCCCTACTACTCCTATTCTTTTCCAGGAAGAACAATTAGATATTAGAGGAAAGTAACAAAAGAAATTCATAGACTTAAGAGAGTAAGAAGAAAGACATGAAAACACATCTTATACATCTCATAGAGAAGCAAATCAACTAACTTTTTCTAGTAGATATAGCCGTAGAGGATAGACTTGTGACCTGCCCCACTAACTGTCAATGACCTAGTCTCCTCATAACTGTGCTAACTCTCCTAGTCATGTCTATTCTACACAGCAAAGCGAGATTCGAGTAGCTTACCAAAGGCAATAGACACCTCTAGTTTCATATATTGAAGGTAGCTTTCCCATTCCCTATTTCATTAATAAGCCGCCCCATTATCCTTGTCCTATACTCTTTCTTTCTCTATTGCTACTCCGTATTTGACTTAGTCCAGAGCCCTACTTAACTGTGCTAAGAAGTACTTTACCTATAAAAATGCCTATTTTCTAACTTCATGAAAGAATTAACTACTAGTCTTTCCTACTGTACCGAATGCTAAGCTTCAAGTCCAGCTTACCTGTTTTCCTCATCCGGCAGCAATAACTAGTCTTACCAAGCCCTATTCAAAGCAAAGGAAGTCATCTCTCTTTGAAAGAAATGTTGCCCATCACTCATATCAGGTAGAGAGCAGAAAGAATAAACATTTCCTAGCCTATTCAACTCCATTAACTCAGTTTACAGAGAGTCATGCCTATTGTCGCCTATCCCGAAAGAAGGGATTCTCAGGCAAGGCAGATCGGGATAAGAGGGAGTTAAGAATAGAAAAGTCAGAGTTTCCTTATCCAAAAGCAACTCCTATCTAGTTTGGTGAAGGAAGCTGAACTACTATACCTATTGCGTATACTCTTTACCTAGTCACTAAGCCCATATACCTATGCTGAATTCCCAACCATCGGATGAGCAACTAGGAGGCATTATCAGATGTACAAAATCAGGGGTGAGAACCCCGAAGACCGAACTTCCCTGGAGAGTGAGCTACTCTGCGCTTTACCTAGTTCCAAGAAAAAAAAGAACTACTAGTCACAAGTTACCTCCTTTACCTAATAACTGGCCTAACCCTGCCTTTTGCATGAAGTACCATAATATCTCCAGTTAAAAAAGAATAAAAAAATTATGCCTTCAAGTCTGATCGTCTGCGGCCGGCCCAATTAACTCCATCCAAGTGAATCCATGAATCCTCGGATCTACCCCCCCACTAGAATCGACTAAGATACTACTTATTTCTGACAACCTTATTGAGTTCTTGTCGAAGTAAGCCTTGTATTTATTGTGAATCTTGGGACTAGCCTTTAATACTAGCCATTTGCTCATCGGGCTGCGAGGCTTGGTTTCGTTCTTTTTGCTTTATCTCTGCCTATGCTCGGTATGCCCTCGTTCTCGTACTTTCACTTCTCTGATTGCATCTAGCCTTTTCTTCTTCTTTCTCTTTCTGTGTGGTACGCTACCGCTTTCATCTCCCATAGCTTTTTTCTAAAATATTGAAAAAAATCTTTACTTTGGTTGTGTCAGTCGATTGTGATCACATGAACTGCTGTCTTTATGCGCTCGACCCAGAACCCCACACTAGGAAGGTTCTTGGCGTGCATCATGCTTCGACAAACTTCTGCAATATGTTGATTCTTCCTTTCGACTACACCGGGTTGGTAGTGTATTTTTGGACCGTCCACTCTTGAGGTGATACGGAATTGAGGGACTGCTGCCGGTAGCAGAGGTGGAAAGAGTTTTTCCATCGCCTGTTGTTGATTTAGATTGATATCCAGATTCTGCGGGAACAGAAGCAGGGCTAGCAGCAAGAGCGGGACCAGCTGAAGTTGACCCATTAGCTTCCCATAAAAAAAAAACCAAGACAAGTGCTGACGGTGCTTCTTTCAGTTTAAGATGAAAATTCAGATGTGAGAGTATGATTGACTTGGACATCTCAGCAAACTGCCAGCTCACATATCTTTTATAGAATGATTGAAAACTTATCCCGGAAAGAACTTATAAAAAATATGCAATATTGCGACGGGCCCGTGATTTACTGTCATTAGCATTATGAAGTAAATACCAACAACCTGGACTTCTGACTCGAACCTCCAGGGCTCCGTATTACATTAAAGGATGCTTTTTATCTTCGATAACACATGTGGACTCTGGTGCATATCCTCTACTAATTATAAGGATTAGGCTATCTTAACAACTCTTTCATAACTAAAGAGTCGAGTGTATTGTATTATTCTCCTTCTGCGTGCCTGACAAACAATGCTATATGATCAAATGTGAAGTTCTTTATTCCTTTTGCTATATATGACATAATCATAATTGGAAAAGCAAAACTTTTGGTATCAAGAGACGAGTTGCTTATTGAACACTCTTAATCTATTTTCCGTTCTGGGTTGCCAGCCTGGCATACTTGGAATATGGGTTTTTATTGTGTTTAAGGAAAATGCATTTTATTGTCAGCAATAATAGCCTAAATTTCGACAGCACAGACCTTGATGCACACATCACATGGTTTGCACAAATCACACCATTCCAATAAACGAGTCCATACAACAAAAGGAATTACAAAAAGTTGCAGCACTTCTTATTTTCTATTATTCCAAACTTATCTCAACTAAACAAGAGCAAACTCTAAAATTGCACAAAAGAAACCATCCCTGACACTACAACTACAATCCTATAAGGTGCCATCACAGAGGCTCTAAACAGGAGTTCTAGATTTAAAAAAGGGGAAATAGGTCAAAAATTACATCAGTTGGATCTCTTTGTGTCCCCTATATTATATATCATCACAAAGTTCCCATTATTCCAACACAACCTCCAGACCACATTGCTTGATGCTTACAAATGGCAGTGCCAGGATTACAATTAAAAAAAAGAAACTAAAATTTACCACGACCCCTCCATTGCTATCATATTTGCACAAGTATTCTTACTTAAATAAAAAGTTTCTTTGCTTTGTTGTTCTTAAAACACATTATCTGTGATGTGGACAAAAAATAATATTAGAACTTGACCGTCAAAAAAGCCCTTTTGATCAACAATCCAACGCACCATTTGTACGGCATCTGACGCACGCACCCAATTCATCTGGGAAACTTAACTCACCCAAAACCGGCTTTTTCACACAAATAATACATTACATAGAGCAAAGACAGAAGTAGACACCAACCACTCTCGCTGCTAAAGTCAAGCAACTGGTTCGGAAAAACTAAACATATGAAGAGACCGATAGGCTGTATCCCGCCTACCATGCATGACCTGCTTCCTTGTCCTTTAGAGTATATGCCGCCTCAGTTCAAGAAGTTCGCCCGAGCAAGACCTGGCATACATACTTCGAGCAGCATTTATTTGGTAATATGATGAAAAAGGAGTCCCGGAAATTTCCCTTGCTTTTCTTTACCGTCTCGATCTTCTTTTTCTATTATTTTTTATCCTTTGACTGCTTTCCCTGCTCTCTAATAACTAGTTAACTCGTCGACCCCCCCTTTCTCTTTCTCCAACACTCACATCCCCTCACTGCCATATCTTCCCCTCCGCAAGCAGAGTACTATAAAGAGCGAGCCTCCCAGGACGGCATACTTATAGAATAGAAAGAAGCACCGGTCCAGTCCAAACCGAAAGAAAAACTGCCCCAATTACACACACATGTGTACTTGAACCTGGAGCATGTTGTGCCTGCTGTGACCTAAGCACAGTAGCCGTAAACCAGGCTGACACCTCGAATCCCGGTTTTCTTTCTTTTCATTTCCTTTTTACCACCAAGCCGACACCATATTCAATATCTGGCCTTGTGCATGTGAGATAGCGAAAACTCCCAACCAAACTTCCATCCAATAAATAGGCAAACGTTGCAGCCTTAGGGAGCGAGTATCCTTAGGCCAGGTCAGCATAATAACCACCGTATTTTCGTTTGTGAAAACATGGTGGCGCTGTGCATACTAACTAAAAAGGAGGTGATCCATCAAGTATAGATCCTCCACTAGGTGACATTCCTAAATCCTTCAAACCAAACCAAGATAGCAAAATCCATCTTATTTGCAGAAGTTCTAATCTCATTCCATTTGTTTGCAAAAACATAAATGAATAAATAATCCCATACGCAACCAGGTACATGTGGTGTGATAAAGATCACGGGTTCTAGCCTAGAAAAGGCAAATAAGTTTATGGGTGGGTAAGCCGTTGAGAGAATTTTCGTTCCGCGTAGTCAAAATGCTTTTTACCTACCTATCACGTGATGCAATTCTTTCATTCAACCGAGCTTTGACTCTACCTTGACCTGCCTTATATACTTTTTATATCGAATAAAGAAAGAAGGCATGTATTAAGATTGGGCCAGATGTGGGGTTTGGTGAGAACTAGGTCTGCACCTTTGGCTTTAGATCAGGGTAAGATATAACGAAATGCTTATGTTCTTTAGTGAGGTACCTTACCTGATGTTTGCAGTAATGCTTGATTGCTTTTATTAGGTAGAATAATGATGGAGGATCATGAGTTGCTGGATTTGGGGCGCTGTTTGAGCAGTAAAAGCAGGTGAATTCTCTGAGATGCTTTATGGAAAGTTTCTTACCTTTATTAGCTCTCATTGGCAAACATGGATTGTTTTACTTGAATGCAAGAATGCAAATTGCCTCATAGGCTGTATTTCCCGGGACGACGAATAAGCACTGACCTAGAGTAGAGAAAAAGTGAGACTGACGTAATGGTTTGGGTTTGCCCAGCAACGGTGAATACCTTGCTGATAAAGGTACAAAGAGTAAAAGGTCTAAATTGAGAAAAGTCTGTAGGGCCGGGATGGGAACAAATTACTGGAAATGGCTTTCGGACAGCTAGAGTACCGACAGATAGAGCGAAGAGTCCATAAGGTATTGGCATTTGAGATCCGGAAATAGGGAAAGAAGCGAACGAAGAGAAGTGACCTACTCAGGAAACGAAGGCAAGCAAAGTAAACCTAACGTAACGATAGGGGAACTGAGCTAGTGAAGTGAACTAAAGGGTAGTGATGGGCACGAATGGCATAAGACTTGCTAAGGAAGGTATGATTCGGATATCATAAAAACACGAAGCTTTCCAGGTTTGGCTTTTGCATGCAATTCCGTAAAGTATGTTGTAAAGCATGATACGGGTAGAAAATCCATTCTATTATCCTCCGTTAGCAGAGTCACAGAAAGCAGACAGAACTTACCCTGATTATTATTAAACCCTCATGGGATCGCCCGATTTCCATTGAGATGTTCCCCACCCGGGTAAAGTCCCGGTTTCTAGTTCTATACAGAGATATGCCCATCAGATGAAAGTTTTTCACGGCGGAACCTTGTTTGACTATTCTATTTTCATAGGCAAGACTAACTAGTAGTTCCAAAGAAAGGAGCATCTGGCATAGGCAGCAAGCCGGGATGATCGGTTCTTTTTTCACATGTAGGTTCCTCGCAAAGATGGTATGGTCGGCTTGCGCTCTTACTTGGAAGTGGTCTCAGTAGCGAAGTCCATATAGAGGGTAGTCCTCCTAGCTAGGAAGTAGTTGATTCATCTTACGATTTGTTTTTACTACGTATCATTAAGAATTCGAATACTAGGGCAAGTGACGTCAAGTAGGGAAGATACCCAATAAAAAGGCCCATATGAGGCGCTTGAAGAAGTGACCCGGCTTGGCACTAAGCAAAGCAGAATAGGAAATAGTAGTAGGAGAGCATTTCATTTGGGTGTACCCTGCCCTTTCATCGCTTTTCGAGAAGTGCACTACATGTCAAACTCGAAGAGTTACTCACTTGGCCACAGGAGCAAATGTCTAATGGTAGTAAATACCCTCACTCAATCTGAGTATACCTTTTGGCGACGAGGCGGGCCTTGTACCTCTCAATACTGCCATCAGAATGTGCTTTCATTTTTGAGACCCAGCCAATGGCTTTCTTGCCAGTCCTTTCCTGACGTCTTCACTCGGATGGGCTTAGCAAGAAAAGAATGATTTGCATAAAGATCCGGTCAAATGGCTATTTACGTAATGCAGAATTTCGGCAGATAAAAGAAGCAAGCTTTCGAGGGGAAGAGAGTCTTCTTCCTTGGATGGGCTGGTTACCGCGTGCTCGCCCGCTTAGATCATTATCAAGCACTACGAGAGGGTAAGGTGGATGCGCTTGGCTTTAGACTGATTGACTACTAATAGAAAGATTGAAAAGGTCATGCTTGCAGACTCGAACTATACGGGTCTAAACCCCTGCCTTAGCTCTCCTCAGAGCACTAGTCAGAAGAATAGGCAGAATCAGACTCAGTCCCTCAGTCTGTGATTTACACAGGTCAATTGGAAGAAACCGAGATAATTAAAGATTTAGTATGTACACTAGCCCTTCAAAATGAGACAGGACTAGACTGGCATTCGGGTAACCACTGCGCTCTCATCTCACACGGAGGGAAGGGAAGAAATGCCACTGCTTGAAAAAAAAGTAGTATCCGGAATTGAAGCGGGAAGTGGTCCAGCATTTTATCACCCAGATCTGATTAGAAGTTTTTAAGCGGGAAAGGGAAGTTGTGAAGTTATTCCCGACTCTGCTAAACTCAATTCAGTGAACCCAAGGAAAGCCGCCTAAGATGACGTAACCTCGAGAGAAACCATTGCTCCTAGGTCAAAGGCCGCAGGCTTGGGTCTACTGGTCAACCATCGCTACTTGAATTGCCCGACTTTCAACTGGGAAGTCGAGAGGATGCTCGTGGAGAATGCTCCCGCGCCCTTACTACGCTCTACCTCAGGAAGGGAAGGGTTGATGCTTGAAAAGAAATAAAGATAACTTGAAATGAAAGGTTGTTTTATTAATTCCAACTCCACTACTATCTCATACAGGAGACTAGCATATATATAGGCAACTACAACTCAGTCTGTTACGGACGGGTCCACACTAATTAACCTAATCTGTTTGTGAGAAGGCTTGTTGACTAATACGGAAGTACAATACATGGCTTTTGTTTATTGTCTGCAATCTCCCCCTCAAGCTCAGTGTGGAAGGAAGAAGAGTGAACTTGGTTCGCAGCAGAGAAAACCGAGGAGAGCGGAGCGGTTTGGTAAGGCCATCAGCCAATTGATCATGTTCGGAAATAAAACGCACACACAGTTGCTTATAAGTCACGCGTTCCCGAACAGAAGTCAATCTCAATGTGTTTAGTGCGGGCGTGAAAGAGAGGATTAGCGGCAAGGTATGTTGCTCCGTTCGCACCAGAGAATGGGTGGAGTGAGAAGAGGAAGGTGTAGCTCACGCAATAGAGATTGGATCCACAGAAGTTCAGCCGTAGCCATGGCAAGAGCCCTGTATTCAGCCTCTGTACTGGACTACGCTACTGTTGGTTGCTTCTTAGAGCTCCAGGAAAGAAGATTGGGTCCCAATACAATATCCTGTTTACGACCGCCAGCCCAATCAGCATCACTAAAGGCCTGAAGGGAAAGAGTAGAGGATGTGCAAAGCTGAAGTCCATGAGTAAGAGTGCCTTTGAGATACCGTAGGATACGCTTGACAGCCGTCCAATGAGTTTCAGTTGGTGCATGCATAAACTGTGAAACCTTATTGACAGCATAAGCAATATCTGGACGAGTAATTGTAGGATACTTCAGACCACCAACCAAACTACGATAAGCTGCAGGATCGATCAGCTAGAAAATCTCCATCGAGAAAGAGTGGCATCAGCAGCCAAAGGAGTAGTACTGGGCTTAGCTCCATCCATCTTGGACTGAAGAAGTAGTTGTCTGATGTACTGTTGTTGAGAGAGATGCACTCCAGTGGTAGTAGGGGTAACCTTAATACCAATAGTGAAGATCCCCGCTGCGCCTTGAGAGCAAAGCGCGCGTGAAGCTGAGCAATGAGATAGGAGATAGCATAAGGATTGGAGCCCGTGACAATGATATCATCAACATAAACCAAGAGAATAGTGAGTTCCGACTCACGAATAAACAAAGATGAATCGGATTGGGAGGAAGCCAAACTCTTGAAGACAAGATCGTAGCTTCTGAAACCAACGGAGCCTGACGCAAGCCATATAAGGCTTTCTTTAAGAGGCAGACATGATAAGGATATTCGGGATGGGCAAAGCCAGGTGGTTGCTTCATGTAAACAGCCTCCTCGACCATCGTTGTCAATGTCCAATTGTCTTAACGGCCAATGCTGAGACAGAGCAATAGTCAGGACAACTCGAATCGTAGTAGGTTTGACAACCGGGCTGAATGTGTCTGTGAAATCAACTCCAGCTTCTTGAGAGAACCCTTTCGCCACCAGCCGGGCTTTATGTCGATCAATGGAGCCATCAGCATGCTCAGTTTCAAAACCCATTTACAACCAATAACATTGAAAGGAGGATCAGGGGGAACATGAGTCCAAGTGGAATTGGCATGGAGAGCAGCAATTTCACGAGACATAGCTTCATGCCAAAGGGGATCCCCATCGTGGAAACAGTGAAAGAGTAGCAGGTAAAGCCAATGGGTGGCGAGTGGCCGTGTAGACAACATGATCAGGGAATTGACGGGGTCAACGAGTATTATCACGTGTACGAGTGACCATAGAATGCTGAGGCGGTGGAGATGAAGGAGAGGGCAATGAAGGAGAAAGAGGTTCGGGAGAAGCAGGTTCAGGAGCTGGTTGTTACGAGCCGAGGAACAGAAGCCAGTGAATTGCAGGCAGTGGAAGAGAGGACAGGAAGCCACGTGGACACGGGTGGCAGAGATTCGCAGGTGGGCGGTAAGGCAGAATCGGAGAGAAAAGCAAACGTCATTTCATCAAAAACAAGATGACGGCTTACATACATGCGTTTGGTGGGAATGTGAGAGCACTTATATCCCAGCCGGACGGCTTAAAATGAAAAGACAAAGCAAAAAGCATCTATTATATTTATACAAATACAGATATCGATTCAGTGAGCTAGCCCGCTACAGATGATTGCTGCCTTGCACTTCCTTATTCACTCTGAAACTACAAGAATGCTAGACGACCGTCATGCTTTGCTTGATCTCCTGCGCCTACCAGGACGGATTTGCTTTACACATACCTGATTAATTGCTACCGGAAAGCGAAGCACCTATGCTTGCAGCCTTAACTCCACCTTCGGAAAGATCCTATTATACAAAAAACAAGTAGAGTTTGAAAGGAAAAGGAAGAGAGGAAAGAGAATCGTACTGATTGCGCCTATTACTATGGACTAGACCGATTAGGGGAATGCTACCGCTTACCTTAGACTGCTAAAGGGAAGAGAACTGATTGCCGTCTATGATACAGGTATGAATTAGCTACTCAAAAAAGTCAAGTATATCATAAGTGAAATACGACAGGCTACCCCCCTATTTTAGTGATTAGACTAGCTCTTGAAGGGGGACATCCTTAAGGAAGGGTATAGGGGCTTATACAATTCATTTGTTCTCCCCTCAGCCCGGCTTCACTCCATTTGAAAGTGAAAGGATAGGCCTTTAAAAGTACCAGGAGAATGCAGATCGGAAATGCTGTTGAAAGATGAATCCTCCTCTTATAATATACGGCATCGCATCCGGATCCCCAACTAATCCAAGCCTTGAGGAAGGAACTACACCAAAGACTTGTTGATCACCTTTCTTTCTAGCGTACCATAGTAATAGCATATCGATATTTCACTTGTCTAGCCAGCCCAGTGGATAGTAAGGATCTCGCTTCTTGGGAAGTCAGTCTAGTTCAGTTGATAGATAAGAGCTAGTAGGTGACAAATGTATAGGAGGAAGGGACGATAGGAACAAAGCCATCGTACAATGCTTTCCATGATAAGCAAAAGTGCCAAACAAAGCAAAAGTTTATTCATGAAATGCACAACCAATATCAATATGAGTTGAAAAATACTCCCAAACTTCCAAGCCTTAGCCTATCTCCTCCTTATGCAAGCGAGTTGCGCAAGTAAGGGATGGTGTGTGCAAGCAGTCTCTAACTCTTTTCTCTACTCTTATGCCAGCCCGTTTCCTAAGTGGGAGAATCCAATCTAGCTCTAGTCCTGTTAGCTTGAAACAAGTTCGGGAATACCCACTTATCACATCTATAGATCTTGACTCTTTTCTTTTATCATCTCTCCAGGTTGTTTTCGGTGATGCCAAAGAGAAAGCGCCCATCTGTTCTAGTGTTATCGGGTCGAGCCGACCCTTTCCTTGATGTTACACAGGATGCTTTTCAAGGGGAGAAAGACTGGCCTTCACCCTCATACTATTCATACTAGAAAAAAACCCGGAGAAGGGCAAAGCAAACTGAACAAGCTGTAGTCGGACGAGTAGTTGATTGAGGATCTACTGTAAGCGGGTTTTGAGCCTTTCCAACTACTGTAATTGATAGAGCTAGTGAACCATAAATAGGTCACAAGGAAGGTATACTTATTAAGGGACAAATCCCCGCATAGTTTAGGCTTCCCCTGTCTACGTATTCTTTACCAGTTAAAAGAGGCATAGTTTATGCTGTCTTTTCGAGCTTGTTTATGCTTGGTTACCCACTCGGCTAACTTGCTTACCCCAGCTACATGAAAGCCTCTAGGTAATTTACTTAAGGCATAGTGAAAACAGGCATTACCTAGGTTACCCACTGATTGTTACCTACAGGGCAGTCAACGTATTCTTGATCTACGTAAGGCATAGTGTAATTGACAAAAGTGCTTATTTGCTTGCTTTGTTTTCCGACAGCAGGGTTGAAGAGAGCGGGTAAAAGGCTTACTTTTGAATTTTCTGGGGTAATTCTGAGGCGCGTAGCGAAATAGTGTTACTGTGGGAGAGGAATCTCCTATAGCAGTAGTGTAGGGGTTATAGTCCTACTACTTCTTGACAACAGGCTTTCTTTCGTACTGTATCGAAGGAAGTTCTTCACTTTTATAAGTGTTAGGTTAGGTCGGCCACCAGTAAATCTAATACGCAGCTCCCCAGGGCAGTTCAAGTGTCTTTGTCTAGGGATAAAGTACTCGATCGGCAAGAGGGAGGTAGTTTGAAAACCAACCCGGTACGTGAAGTTAAAGAAAGTCTGTCGGTCTTAAGCCAAAAATAGTCTTTCTTTCAATTGAAAAGCGCCATAGCAAATATCAGGCTTTTACACACACTCTTTGTCTGCTTTCCAATAGAAGGGCAACGCTTTATCCCTTACTCACTTATAGTGTTTTTGTCACTCCGATACTCCAATGGGAAGAGGCAGTTGCGTTCAAAGCAGCTCTTCTCTTCAGATTAGCTCCTGCCGTAGTTACTCTCTCTTTCGTAGTGTATAACTTGTAGAACTTTCTTCGCCAGCTGTGCAACTTTAGAATAAGCTCAGAGGTTTAGCTTTCCATACTCTCTCGTTAGTAGTCGTGCTGCATGCAAGAGAAAGAATGAAAAATGCAAGAGGTAGGTCCCAACTTAGCCCGTATGCTGGTAAAGAGCCTGCAGTTGCGTACCAAGTGATGAAAGGATAATGCTAATAAAAAAGTTTAAGCGGCGACAACTACAATCAATAAGCGGGTGGTGCCGGTACAAGCATGGAAGTAAGCTCTCTAATTTATTTACTTTTTATATAGATTTTATACCCGTGTCGGCATGGTAAGGTGTATCATTTGCACCAGTGACTGGGTCCTCATAAATTTCTTTATCTTTTTTTAGATATCATAAAAAAAGAACAACGAGTATTTGAATGTGCATAGTATCATATAACTAGTGTAGTTTGTATTATTTTTATTTCTTTTTATTTGTGGTAGACAAGCTTCCACGTATTATTGCTCGACTTCTTTTCTTTCTTAGGTGTGAAAAAAAACTTATTAAGCATACCTGTCTGGAAAAGCTAGGTAGTGCTCTATTTGTCTATGGAATGAATTGGCAGCTGAATTAGAAAGAAGGTTGGCTAGCTCACTAAGAAGGAGATTCTTCTTTAAGCTTTTCTTTGCTTAGATTGGAAAGATCTTTAGAGACCTAAGACTAATGATGAGATTGGAATGGCCCGCTTTTATGCTTTCTAAAAGCAGCCCGTCTAAAAATGGGTACTTTTTCTTATGAAGTCATATGCAAGAGAGCTCGCTCCGATCACAAGTAAGAGTTTGAACCTAAGTAAGCATTTTAAAGTGTGGTTGTCCGCCGAAAGTAGTTAGTAAGGAAGGCAGGTTCCTTCAAAGCTGGTGTACGAATAGGAGGGAAGAAAGATGTCATATGTCCAGTAAGCCCTGATGAAGCTTCCCGAGAGAGGGAGAGAAGATTGGCACGAAGAGTTTAAAGTGGTCGTTCAGCAGGAAGGAATTTAGGCCTATATCCCGGTGCGAGCAGAGAAGGAACTGTCGAAAGGCAACTAGTTTTCCAATATACCTCTTCCTCGAACAATTGAATAAAAAAGGGTTCTTGCTAGGCTCTTTATAAGAAGTACGATGAAACTTTAGAAAATCCAAATAGGGGAATAAAACATCTGATCCAAAAAAGGTCGAAGGACCAAATTCAAGAGTAAACCGATGACCTTATTCAATCCACTGCTTTGAAAGACCTTACGCTCCTACCTGGGTACTTACTTGAGCAAGGTTCCGGGGCTGTAGGCGGCGGTGAAAGGAAAAGCAAGTGTTCAATCCGACACACGTCAAGCGGGATTGCCCAAAACTAGGTGGTAGCCCAAAGTATATTGCAATGAAAGGATCAGGCTAATCTCGAGGGATGGTTGGTTGTTCCACTATTTCATATAAAAGATTACTATGAGTCAAACTCCATAGAATTTGATCAGGCATCTTCGAAAGCTATGGAGCTGAATGCGAACTTCGATACACGGATTCTAGATTGAAGACCGGTAAGTTAAATGTCTGTCCGGATCGAGATAGATGCCCATCATGCCCTTTCCTTGACTCCGATTTTGCTGTCTGGCAGTTCTTCTCTTTACCTTATTCACCTTGTAAATACGATTCTTTTAGATTTGGGTGGGGAGTGGCGACTACTTCTGTGGGAATGCTGGAATGGAGTGACTTGCCTCGAGAGCCAGAGTCTTCCCGTATTCATTGATCCGAAAAAAGGAAATGCTGCTCCAATATCTGCATGAACTCAGCTTTCTTCTTACTTGTCTACAATTTCTTTCCAATTTAGATACCTAGGATATTGACATATCCCAGTAATCCCAGAACAATTTTTTGCCGGGTGGGTGTGCCCATATACCCCAACCTAGAACAAATGAAGTCCTATTCATATATACTTGTATTAAAGCAAAACGTTACGCTGCACATGTATAGAAAAAACCAAAAAAGAAACTTACCTGTAAGGCAAATGAGCAACCAGGCTTTCCCAAGCCACGGTCGAAATCTGGGAGCCAAGCTTTTTCGTTACTCACTCTCAGATCTATGCCAACGCTGGTGTATAACTCTTGCTTTTGAACTTTTATTCATTCGGCGCTTACTCGAATCTCCGTTCTCCTTCTCGATAGCAACCTTACCAAACAAGCCAGTGATCCCGCTCACTTTCATCTGATATTTTTTCCTGTCGTCAAAGCCTTCTTTTTCTTTGACCCTCCCCCGCCACCGAAGAAGAAGTCGAAGGAAGAATGATTAAAATAAGGCAGCTACGTCGCGCATTCCGGGATGATTGAGTAAACAGCTACTTTCGCACCTCAGAGCAGAAGTCTGATTCCGCATCAGCGAGTGCCCATACATCTATGACTGCGACACCCCGTTGAGGCATAAAAGAGAGTAAGATAAGTTGTCTTTCTTGGGGCATTTGTTGGGAGTGAGCCTGTAGACTTCTTTTTAGAGCTATCCTTTTGAGATGGCTTAACCTACCCAAAGGAGATATGAATGAGCGAGAGCTACTTTAGAGCTGTGAGCTGATCGATTGACAGAGTCGAGCAAGCAAGGATTTAGTACTCCTATTCTCTAGTTGGAAGTAGTGAGAGTTCTATCTATTGTGTCTAAACATCCACTTCCAAAGCTTTGACCTTATTGACAAGAACTTAACCCTATGAGTGAGCGGGGAATTATCACTTAACTCAAAGGAAGGCTAATCAGTTGGAAATTCTCGGGACTTTATACTTCTTTATTAGGTCTGAGGGATCTGCTTATCCTTTATATGAGGAAGAGCTGGCATTTAGGCTTAAAGTGACCTAACAACAAGCACGAAACCTAAACCCAATGATAAGAACGGCTTGACGCAACTAAATCTCTTGCTTCTTTGTTTGCTTGTTGCGTAAGTCAGTAGTGTAGCGCGCCAGAAAGCTGGCAGCCAACATGAATCTGTGAGCTTATTCCATCTTTGACTTTTACCGCCTGGGGACCGCAGATATAGGAAGCCGTAAGAACCTCAGATTAAGTTAGACCTCAGAATCTTATTAAAATTGGGGCTTTAAAGACATAAAAGAAGTATACCCTCAACCTCTAGCTGTCTTAATTCACTAAGGAAGTTGACTAGCGCTCAATCTTACTGTTGTTCTCTCTCTGCAACTTTACTTTTATGATAGCTACTTTTTAGGTTCAACCAGCGCCGAAAGGGGATCCTAATCATGAACCGGTCCGTGCAAAGTGACAAGCAAAGCCAACACTTGCGGATTAGCCGGATGTGAAAAAAGGGGTTGCCCTTCGGATCTCTTTGGAAGTAAACTCGAGCCTTAGCTCACCAAAGCTCTTGAGCCAATCTTCCCCACAGATGCTACACTCTTTACCCATTAGAATATTGGGAGTAGAATCTGCAGAACTTCCACTACTGCCACCCCATCCCTTTAGTAATAGAGATTCTTTGGAAGGTAAGACCGAAGCCCCCTCAACCTTTTGCAGATGAGATTCTAACACAGTAAAATTCCTTCTTGAAAGTGAAATTCGGAAAGATAACGGGAAAAAGGAAATGTGAAGAAATGAAAAGAAATAATTCCAATTTGGTTATTGTCAAAGAAATCAAGCTTGTGAACTTGTTAGCATACCAATTGCTTCATGTTTGCTTAATAGAAAATGTTTCTGGCTATATTTTTAACCACAAATCCAACAAGAGAGGACTTCAAACGTTCCATAACTAGAATTGGAAGAAAACATTCTAAACATTTTCTATTAAGCTTTCATTCACAGACTATCTACGAAAAAAGAAAGGAAGTACGAGAGAAGGAAAAAATAGCTAGTCAAACGGACAAGGCTTCATGCTAGTGTGTTGATTCCGGTATCCCAATGGGTGCCTAGCTCTAGAAAGTGGAAACGTATTTTCTCGCGGGACCCATACATAGGAATTCCCCCTTGAGACGAAGCGGCACACAATAAGGCTGGTTTGGGGTTGTATTTGGGCTACCAGTCAAATTTGTGGCTTATCTTTCAATATGGATAGCTGCCGGTACGTGAGTGGATTCCTAGTAGTATGGATGCATCATTTAGTGCTTATCAGATTATGAGTTCTAAACTGAACAATGATGAGTTAGCAAAGAGAAGCAATCGTTTCAAAGAAAATGATAGTGAGGAATTTCTCCATGATCTATATGATGAGCTACTTGATGATTTCAAAGCAAATATATAGTATCCATTATCAAAAGAGCTTGCTGATGAGGCAACGTTCTCGTAAGCTAGTAAGACCATGGGTTTATGGAAAAACAAAGCATAGCGCAACAACTGATATACTTAAGGCTCTTGACTTCACTCTCTCAAAGGGAGATGGTTACAAGCTTGCTGAGGCATTCTACATTTATAGGGAAAGGAAATTCCCATCAATCAACCAAATTCTGAAAATAGTAAACGAAGTTGGTTGGATTACAGGCTGAAACAATAGACCTGTTCGTTAGAAAATCCATTATTTAACAACTGTTCAGGATTACGTGTTTCAGGAGGACCTCACTATTCCTGTTTATAATAGTGCTTTGATCCGTTTCACATGTGCTTTCAGTCTCTTCAAAAGATAGTTGGAAATGCTTCAACGAGGTCTATTTCTTCTTTCTCTTTGCAGAACCACGTCAATCAACCTAGCTTTGTACATGCTATTGCTTCTACAATTCACAAGAGTCATTTCTCCCGTTCCTCCATCCCGACGAACTCAACTGTTCTTTCTCTATAAAATTGGAGTCGATATTTGCAGGTCAGCATCATTATTATTGTTATTTTGGTTGCAACGAATATTTTTTTTGATGCAATATGCATTTCATACGCAGAAATAGATGAGGCAGTGAAGTTGGATAACCCCGTTGCTAGTCAGCCAACAACATTCGATCTTGGTTTCGACAGTGAGCTTCGTGGTATCAATACTGTTAGAGTATCAACGTTAATATAGATGAATTGTTGATTAGTGTAGATGAATTCTTGATTGATGTTTGCAGGTGATGTTCGTGATATTTGACCTAAAATAAGCGATGCCTTTTTATGGATCTAGTCCTTTTGACCAAGTTCAGCTCGTTGTGCCAGGGCATCACTTTGAGCTTGCTTTTTCAGATTCTTATTAATGCGACGATGGTTATTCTGAATTCACGTTGCTTTGCCATGAGAATGTTCCGTTTTTCATGAAACAACTGTTTGACAGTTGGTTGTGTGGCAAGATAAAGCCTACTAAACGCGAGGATCTCTGCGTGCACAACTCTTATATTTCTCACAGTGAGATATGTGATATCCTGAGGGGATATGCCATAACAGCCGAGGTAAACTGCTTGAATTGTCACTTTGAGATTAGCACATTTTTCCTTATTTAGGTTGTCAGTAACTGGAACTGATCTTTATTTGGACCTAGGTACTTAAATTCCTTTGTCACTTGGTGGATATCTCTCAAACCAAGAGTGAGCTCAAGTGGCGTTGGGTAGATGCGGCATCTATGGTATGTACATTTGATCGTTACAATTTCAAAGTAATGTGACGGACGTTATTTGAAATCAAAAATCTTATTGTATATTGCAGCAAATCAGTCAAATAGTGGAATTGAAGCAATAGGCCATTCATTGTTTTGCCACCCGGAGCCCGTTGAGATGTAGAACCTTTGAAAGTGAACGAACCTACCTGCATCGAAGAACGAGAGAGAACAAGGCCCTTTGGCTGCTTTGGGGAAGAAAGAAGACTCCAAAAAGTCGGCTTTGAGGGCGCATAGGCTCTTCTCTCTTTATCCAAACTCATGGCAATGATACAACCTGGTTACTAGTGTATGTTTATTATATACTAGTCACTGGCTCCAATCCGCAATCTCTTAAGCAGCTGATCACCTCCTTACTGATATCTATTTTCGATTTCTTAGTGTGTTCCCCCTAGTTAACAAACCGGACAGAACTCCTGAGATAGATTACTAAAAGTATTAACTACTTTTTTCTCTTTTATCCAGAGTTGAGCCTAAAGAGAGAGAATCCACAATCTTCATACAACTTAACTATCTCTTTATTAAAAAGACGGAATTTTGAAAAAAGAGGGTCCGTATCAGTACCTTGATGAGAGCATTGCTCTAAACGTTGAGGTTTGTTTTAATAGGAACACCTTTGAAATAGTGTACCTCCCCCTTCTGCTTCAGTCTGGCACTGTGTCGTGACTCAGGAGGCTCTTTTTTTTTGAGATAGGGGCAACATCTAATACTATCTCACTCAGGTTTCTCAGTCATCACGTTACTCAACGTTTCCCTTCTCTCATCTGAGAACTAAGTTTCGTTGTGAACCACTGGGCAGGTCCTTCCTATACTCCTGGTACTGCATGGTCTTCTGCACTTACAGTTTCCTCACTTACTGTATGTTAAGATTCCTCCAGGTATATAGCACCCTTTGCAGTGGGTCCCAGCTCTCAGTCTCTATATATTTACCAGGTGCTTTCTCTCTTTCTGATACCTCCTTCTGCTGTGGGGACAAGGCTATCTCTTTAACTGGTCTGCTATCATCTCGCTGCGCGCCTTACCAGTATCTAATTTTAACTCTTCAGACTGTTTACTCACCCGAAGAGCCAGTGTAATCGTAACTAAAGTTTCCTGCATAGCTCTTTTGTTTTTTTCCTAAATTAGTAGTAGCTTGCTCTGCACTCCTTTTACTTGTAGTATCCATACTACTATCTTTTTTCTTACGTTTTTTGACCCCCCCTTTTTCCTATCAATGTCACTACCCGGATCATCTTCTTCACTCTCCTCAACTTGACTTCTGTGCCCGGAATAGCAAAGGCTTTGGCTTATCCTTCCTCGGCATCTACTGAACATAAATATTTCAATAATAGGCAATTCGGAACGTTCTTCAACTAATTTCATTGATGCCATCCATGGGATGTGTTAAAAGAGATCAATTGAAGCGTCGTTAAAATGATCGAATTCTCCGTCCCCTTATTTAATAAAGAATTCGTACGCGCAAAGCCAGCATGATAAACAAACTTAAAGATGAAATTTAAAAGAAAAGAGAGTGCTATAGAAATTTACTGCTCTTTCTGACGGGAAGTAGCTCTCTTTGGAAAGTATAGATTTGCATCTGAGTCAAGGAAGGAGTTCATTCTCTACCGGGCCCAGCCAAGCTATGAAGTGGTACATGGATGTGGTGAAGAATTGCCTTTATTCTATAGAAAGAATCAGCACGTCGGGAATCGGGCAGGAGAAAACTGGATTCCTTAAGCCGAAAGAAAAGTGGGAGGAAATTCCAGAATATGGAAAAGATTGGCTGCTTACTTAAGTTGTTTCTTCATTTCTTGCTCGACGCTTCGCGCCTAAAAGTTTGAAATCTATTAAGTATGGAAGACACTTTGGGAGTAAGCTATTCTTTCTATACCTATTTGTAATCTACGGGATAGAGAATATAGAAGGGTAATACATTGAAGAAGAGGCAGCAGTGAATGAGACTTATGAAGAGTCGCTTGCTGTGGTGTGGAGGAAGAAGGTTTCTTGACACAAAGAACTTAAGTAAGAAGATGGGCCTCCCTGTTCTACATAAAAATTGGGCTGGCATTGTTCTTGGAATTGAAAAAGAAACATCGCACTACAGCCACTGACAACGTTCTTTCTCAGCCTAGGTGAGGTCATCGCTCCGCGCCTGAGTCAATCCCTGAGCAAGCAAGCGGAACCGCCTACGGAATCGGAATAGCTTTGTTTTTACGCTTCTGACAACCTCTACCTTCTGCCCACCTCTTTCGTTTCGCTTAACACACACCCGCAGAAAATGAATTCACTGGAGCTATAGAGCAAGCACGTCACTAGCGTATCACTACTACTTTTCTCATTAGTACCACCTTGCCGCCTATCTACGATCTGACTTTACAAGAAAGCTTGAACTTGGCTCGGGACAAAAGTCAGTAACTTAGTTTTCGGATGCCGATCATAATGAAAAGCACACGCCCTACCTATTATACACGGACACTCATGCCGATCCACACCCTTCCTCACTTCTCCATTACCAAACTACGTGATAAATCTCGCTCGTGCCGTAGTTACTTGCTCGTTCCACTTACGTTACACTCGCTGGGTCCTTATCTAAGAAGACGTAGTTCTATCTACCTCTCCAAACAAAATATCTTGACTGACCGATGTTCAGTGCTGCCGTAGCTGTAGCCCTCTTTTTTATTCAATTATGAAATTCCGCA
>Ga0265324_10000382_pt1 | contig 32039 bp, 28 predicted proteins | sample 41419metaG_FD_198634 | JGI IMG/M metagenome (GOLD analysis project Ga0265324, IMG submission 198634) | Rhizosphere microbial communities from Carex aquatilis grown in University of Washington, Seatle, WA, United States - 4-14-19 metaG | ecosystem: Host-associated > Plants > Roots > Rhizosphere...
TAGATGCCGGCCTCGCGAATGTGCCAGGGCGTGTCGAAATCCGGTTCGCCGACGCCGAGCGAGATGGCGTCCTTCATCTTGGCAACGATGTCAAAAAAGTCGCGGATGCCCGACTTGGGTAGGTTGACGACGTGCTTGGCGATGTAGCGTGACTGGTCCATGTGATGGAAATCTCAAATTTGAAACCGGGTTACGGCGCGACCTTGAGCCGTTCCGTTTCCTCGACTTTGCCGCCGAGCAGGAAGCCGTGTTCCTTGTAGGAGCGCAGCATGAAATGCGTGGCCGTGGAGAGCACGCCCTCGATGGTGGAAAGTTTTTCCGAGACGAACGCCGCGACCTTTTGCAGGCTCGCGCCGTTGACGAACACCAGCAGGTCGTAGCCGCCGGACATGAGGTAGCAGGATTCCACCTCGTCAAACTTGCTGATGCGCTCGGCCAAGCGGTTGAAACCGCCGCCGCGCTCGGGCGTGATGCGCACCTCGATGACGGCGCGGACAACGCCAGAATCTTCGTCGGCGAGGTTCAGCACCGGACGGAGGCCCAGCAGCACGCCGTCTTTTTTCAGCGCGTCGAGCTGGCGGTTCACTTCGGCCTCAGACAGGTTGAGCACTTGCGCCATCTGCGCGGTGTTGAGACTGCCGCCTTCGAGCAAAAGTTTGATAATCGGCTTCATTGGGGGCCAGTTTCGCAAAAACCGTCGGTAAATCCAACCTAAACTGGCTTCATGGCCGGCAACAACTGCGGCGCTTCAGTCTCGACGCTGTGCATCGCCTCGGCGAGCGCGGCGAGGTGGCGTTCGATGGTGAAGTTGGCGGTGAAATGCCTCCGCGCCAGCTCACCGCTTTTCACGGCGAGGACTTTCAGGATGGCGGCGGCGATTTCGCCGGCGTCCTGGCCGTTCACGAGGCCGGGATAATTTGGCGGCAGCATTTCGGGCAGCGAACGCCAGCGCGTCGTCACGATGGGCAGGCCGAATGCCATCGCCTCGATCAGGTTCACCGGCTGGTTTTCGCCAAGGTATTGCGTGGGAAAAAGGAACAGGTCGGCGTCGCGATAAAGCTGCTCCTTGCGTTCGCCGGAAACAAAGCCGGCATATTGCGCCGCCGCCGCGACCGCCGGATTTTTCAGCCGTTCGTTGAACTCGACCTGCTCGTCATAGGTCACGAACGTGCCGGCGAAGATGAGGTGGAGGCGCAACGGCAGCCGGCGCGCGGCGAGTTCGCGATTGGCGGCAAACACGCCGTCCAGCGCAGCGAAAAGGCCTTTTTCCCGCGTGCAATGTGCGAGGAATAGGACATTCACCGTGAGCGGTTCGCCGGAATAATTGCCGCTGAATATTTCCTGTCGCAAAGCAAAATGCCCGCGCCGGCGCGGGCGGACGGCGGTTTCAAAATCCAGACACGGATCGGGGATGCCGTTGTTGACGATGTGGATACGGCGCGAAAGCAGCTTCTCCGCATCCGCGAAATTGTAGCGCGAGAGCACGAGGCTCAAGTCCACCGGCCGGAACGCCCGGTAGGTCGCGGCGCGGCTGTTGATGGTGGTTTCCGTCTCCAGCCATTTGCCGAGGCCGGCGGCGTGCCAGTGCAGGATCACGTTTTTGAAAAACGGCCGGCACAGGAACATGATCAGCCAGTCGCGGTAAAGCGCCACGCGTTTGCCGGGCGCGGGAACGTAATAAAGATTTTCCACGCCGTAACGGAAACGGATCCAGATCGCCTGCAAGCAAAACCAGAAAATGAGAAAGATTTTTCCGCCCTGAAACGCGCCGATGTCCTCCAGCCCGCGCGAAAAACGGGCATTGACGTGGTAACATTCGATGTCGTGCGGATCGGGCGGGCCGGTTTTTTTTTTTCGCGCGTCGCCGCCAAAGCCGTTGAGCATGAGCTGCACCATGTAGCTCTGGCCGTGATGCGGCGGCGGCGTGTGGGCGAAGACAACCAGTTTCATTTGTGATTTGCGATTTACGATATACGATTTACGCGCTGCATGAATTTTGGAATCCTAAATCGTAAATCCTAAATCGTAAATGCCCAAAAGAGTCAATGTCCTCGGCGTCGGCATCAGCGTCCTCAACCTACAGACAGCGCTGGATGCCATTGCCGCCGCCGTGCGCGCAAAGCGCAAGGGCTACATCTGCGTCACCGGCGTCCACGGCGTGATGGAGGCGCAGGCTGATGAAAATTTCAAAGCCATTTTGAACAGCGCGTTCCTCTGCACGCCAGACGGGATGCCTATGGTCTGGGCGGGCAAGCACGCCGGCCACCGCGAAATGCGCCGGGTTTACGGGCCGGACTTGATGCTTGATGTCTGCGCGTGGAGCGAGGCGAGCGGCGCGAAACATTTTTTCTACGGCGGCGCGGACGGCGTGGCGGAACTGCTGGCGCAAAAACTGAAGGAAAAATTTCCGAAGCTGCAGGTCGCCGGCACGTTCACGCCACCGTTCCGCGCCTTGAACGCGGACGAGGAAAAAAGCCTCGCGGAGCAAGTCCGCGCGGTGCAGCCGGATGTACTTTGGGTCGGTTTGAGCACACCAAAACAGGAGAAATTCATGGCTGAATATCTGCCGAAGCTGGACGTAACGCTGATGGCGGGCGTCGGCGCGGCGTTTGATTTCCACAGCGGGCGCGTGCGGCAGGCCCCACGCTGGATGCAGCGCAGCGGATTGGAATGGTTTTACCGGCTGTGCAGCGAGCCGCGCCGGCTGGCGAAGCGCTATTTCTGCAACAATCCGCTGTTTGTTCTGAGATTTTTCGGCCAGGTGACCGGCCTGAAAAAATATCCGCTTGAATGAATCTGGGGTTTTGCGGCTGGCCGAAGAGCGTGTTTACTCAGCCGGAATTTCTTTGATTAAAATGTCTTCCGAGCGATAAATCACGGGCCAGCGGTCGGCGGTTGGGGTGAGACTAGCCGGATATAAATTCCGTCTGACTTGACTGCCGGGATTGACAGCCGTGGCGGCGAACCATGCTGGCGATTCGCTGATCAACACCAGTTTATTATAGCCGAGAATTTTTAGCCGGTGAAAGTCGGCTTTGTTGTCCAGCAGGTCGCGCAATCCCCGCGTCGTGTCGGCGTGTTGCACATTTTCCAGATCATACAAATAAAACCCCCGCCGCCCGGCTCGAAACAATTCTTCGCCGCCCCAACTGGTATCAGAGCCACACAGAACCAATCGGTCTTCAGGTTGTGTGTATTGGCGGATGACCGCCGCCATCGCGGCCGGATAAGGATCGTAAAAGATGGAGACTTTCATGGCAATCAGCCCGTCAACGGCAGACAACGCCAGCGCCAGCCCAGCTAGGGACAGGCGCAACCCGGTTTGAGGCATTTGCCGCGCCAATATTTCTTCCCAGTCGGCCAGGGTGGATCCGCAAAGCAGGGCCACCGGAAAACAAGCCATGAGATAGTAGTGCCAGTGAACCAGAATCAGATGCGTAAAGACCACAGTGGTCGGCACCATGGACGCCAGCCACAATTTCGGCAGGCGGTTGCCGGGCCGCAACCACGCCGCCAGCAGCAGCACCACGAACGGCAGGCTGCCGAGCGTCGCGTGCAGGAAGCGCCAGCCACCTTTGAGCCACGCGCCCGGATTCAGCCGGAATTGCAGGCTGCCAAAATACCAGTCGCGGATAAATGGATTGTGCGCGAGCCGCAGTTCAACGTAGGGAAATTCGGCTTGCGCAGAAAGTGAATCGGCATAGTGCGTCCACCCGGCAAAGGCCGTCGTCGCCACCATGCCGGCGCTGGCCAGTAGCAGCCAGGCCCGCCATGACCGTGCGCGGTTGACCACCAGCATGAAAACACTGGCGACTCCGGCAGTCATGAAAAACGGCAGCTTGGAAACGGCGCACAGGCTGGCCAGCAAAACCGTGGGCAGCCACCAACGCGCCTGGCCGGTGACAATCATCCGGTTGGCAAAAAATAGAAACCAGTTCATCACCACCAAACAGAAAACGTCTGTGGAACCCAGACCGGCGGTAAAGACAATCAGCGGTTGGGCCAGAAAAAAGGCCAGGCTCCACCAAGCCGCCCGCTCGCCCACATATTGCCGGGCCAATTGCAGGCAGGGCCACAGACTCGTGGCGAAGAACAACAGCGACACCAGATTGGCCCAGCCATACCAAGTGGAATTCGTCGCCTTGAAAACCAGCCCCACGGCCGCCTGCCACAACGGCAGTTCCTGAGCCACCGGAACGTCGTTGGCGTCGAAACCCACAATCATGGGCCGCAGCAGATTGATCGGGCCATGCGCATATTCCAAGGCTGTGCCGAGGTGGATGGCCCGGAAAAGAGATTTTCCCGCCAGCGCATTCCCAAGGTGAAACAAAACCACCAACCCGAAAAGAACCGCCGCCAGAACGACCAATTCCTTCGGGCGGCGGCTTTGATTCTGCATTGCGCTAGCTAAACAAGGCGTCCAAACTTGTCAAGAAGCAACCCTTTTTGCCGCTCGCAACTTTCAAATTGAGACATCTGTCTGTGAATTTGTTTGAGCAAAGCGGTGCGATTGGCTATCAGAAGACTGAAACAGCGCATTCATGAGCGAACAAACCCAAGATAAACTGTCGCCCGGCTTCTGGCCGGACGCAGTGGCCTGCTGGCAGCGGCTGCCGAACAAGGTGTTTTTCTTCGGCCTGCTGGCGGCGTGGCTGGTGCTGTTTCATTTCCTCGGCAATTCCATCCTCGGCTATGTGCATTCCTCGTCGCTGTTCCTGTGGCTGGACAATTCCTACCACGCCGGCGGCCAGACCTCGGATGACGGTCACGGGATGCTGATCCCCTTTGTGGTCCTCGGCTTGTTCTGGTGGAAGCGGAAAGAACTGCTGGCGCTGCCGCTGCAGCCCTGGTGGCCGGGACTGCTGCTGCTGGCGGCGGGCGCGCTGATGCATGTTGCGGGATTTGTGACGCAACAGCCGCGGGCGTCGGTGCTGGGGCTGTTCACGGGCGTCTTCGGCCTGATGGGGCTGGCCTGGGGTTGGGCGTGGCTGAAGCACAGTTTTTTCCCGTTCTGGCTTTTCATCTTCTGCATGCCGATGTCGGCGCTGCTGCTACCGCTCACCTTTCCGCTGCGGCTGATGGCGGCGTGGCTCACGGCCACAGTGTCCAACCTGCTGACCATCGGGGTGGTGCGGGCGGGCACGCAGTTGATGGCCCCGGACGGCAGCTTCCAATACGACGTGGCGGCGGCGTGCAGCGGCCTGCGGAGCCTGGTGGCGATTTTCCTGCTGGCGACAATCTTCGGCTTCGTGATGTTCCGTTCACCGAAGAAGCGCATCTTCATGATGGCGCTGGCGCTGCCGCTGTCGGTGCTGGGTAATTTCACGCGGCTGATGTGCATCATCTTCGCGTCGGAACTGGGCGGGCAATCGGCAGGCCAGTTCGTGCATGAAAACGAATTTTTCAGTCTCGTGCCCTACATCCCGGCCATCGCGGGCCTGCTGCTGGCGGGCCGGTGGCTGGAGAAAAAAGCGAAGGCGGAGAGCAAATGAACAATTCCCGGGGAAAATGGCTCCTGTTTTTCGCGGCCTTGGCGCTGATGACCGGGGCGGCGGGCGCGCTGACCTATCTCAAGTCCCACCAACGGCTCGGCGCGCCGGGGCTGAAGGCGGAAAGCATCCCCGGCAGCGTGATGATGAGATTGGAACTGCCGGCGCGCGTGCTGGATTTTAACTCGACCAACATGCCCACGCCGGAAGTCGTCCTCGGCTACCTGCCCAAGGACACGAGTTACGCGCAACGGCATTATTTCGCCACCAACGGCGACTGGGCGATGGCCAACGTCATTCTCATGGGCGCGGACCGGACGAGCATTCACCGGCCGGATTACTGTCTGCCGGGCCAGGGCTGGCAGATCCGCGAGAAGGCTGAGGTGAAACTGGCCATCGGCGGCGTACGTCCCTACGAACTGCCGGTTTACAAATGGTTCCTCAGCCAGACGCGCACCGCGCCGGACGGCTCGCAGCAGCCGATCAGCGGCGTTTATGTTTTCTGGTTCGTCACGGAGAACCAGACCACGGTCAGCTTCCCCGAGGTGATGCGTTCCATGTTGTTCCACCTTGTCCGCCACGGCGTGCTGCAACGCTGGGCCTATGTTTCCTGGTTCACCGCCTGTCCTCCTGGCCAGGAAGACGCCACCTTTGCCCGGATGAAGCAACTCATTGCCGGGTCGGTCCCCGAGTTTCAACCGCCGCCGGCCCCGGCCAAATGAATTGAATTCATTTCGCCGCCCGTTATGATGTGGCAGCCCTAGAAAGACGTATTAATGCTGCAACGCGACCGAGTCATCCGCACCCAAGTTCAACAGCTCGCCGACGCGAGTTTGTTTGCCATGAGCTTCTGGCTGGCGTATCAGCTCCGCCAACTGCCGTTTTTTTCTGAATCGCTTGGCTTGGAAGCCATCGCGCCCGAATCTTTCAGCCAGAATGTCTGGCTTTATTTCGCGCTGGTGCCGGCAGCGCCGCTGGTGCTCGAATCGCAGGGCTTTTACAACCGGCCCGTGGTCAGCCGGCTGTCGGCGGCGTTCTGGCCGTTGCTCAAGGGCTGCTTCATCGTGACCATCGGCATGGTGTTGCTGGTATTTGTGTTTCGGAAATCCGAGTTTGCCCCGCGCGGCGTGATGGTGCTGTTCGGCTTCATCAGTTTCGGGCTGGTGACGGCCAAGGAACAGTTACTCGCGCTGGCGCTACGCAGCCGCGTGGCCAAGTCGCAATACCGCCGCCGCATCATCCTCGCCGGCACGCCGACGGAAACCGCCCGGCTGCGGCGCGAAATCCTTGCCCATTCCGGAGAAGGCATTGAGGTGGCGGCGGAATTCAACCTGGCCAACGCGCCGGTGTCGGAACTGATTGAGTTGCTGCACAAACATTCCGTCAGCGGCGTGCTGGTGACCGCCCGCCACGCGCAGCTCGAACGTGTCGAGAGCGTCATCCAACTGTGCGAGGTTGAGGGGCTGGAAGCTTGGCTCATCGCGGATTTTTTTGCCACGCAGATTTCCAAGGCCAGTTTCGACGAGATGTTCGGTCATCCGCTGCTGGTGTTCCGCTCCACGCCGGAAACCTCGTGGCAAGTCATCGCCAAGCAACTGCTGGATTTTTTTGGCGCGCTGATGCTGATTATTTTCACGTCACCGCTGATGCTGTTCGTCGCGCTGCTGGTGAAATTCACCTCGTCCGGCCCGGTGTTTTTCCGGCAACAGCGCTCCGGCCTTAACGGCGCGCCGTTTGAAATCCTCAAGTTCCGCACCATGACCTCGAATGCGGAGCAGATGAAGCACGAATTGGCTGCGATGAACGAGATGACCGGCCCCGTCTTCAAGATCAGCAACGATCCGCGCGTGACGCCCGCCGGCAAATGGCTCCGCAAATGGAGCCTCGACGAGCTGCCGCAGCTTTTCAACGTCCTGCACGGCGAGATGAGCCTCGTCGGCCCGCGCCCGCTGCCGGTGGACGAGGTGAAGCGTTTCAGCGACCTCGCGCATCGCCGCCGCCTGTCGGTCAAGCCCGGCCTGACGTGCCTGTGGCAGGTGCAGGGGCGCAACAAGATTTCCGACTTCCAGGAATGGGTGCGGCTCGACCTCGAATACATTGACAATTGGTCCATCTGGCTTGACTTGCAGATTCTTCTGCGCACGATTCCAGCCGTCCTGCGCGCCACCGGCGCCAAGTAAAACCATTTCCGATGAAACTGAAAAAAAAACAGCCGACCTCCGTCGTTACCGGGGCCGCCGGTTTTCTCGGCTCGCACCTCACCGATTTGCTTTTGGCGCGCGGACACAAGGTCATCGGCATTGACAATTTTGTCACCGGCAGCGTTGACAACATCGTCCACCTCGGCGGCAACCCGAACTTCAAATTCATCCAGCAGGACGTCACGGAATTTATTTTCTTGAGCGATCCGGTGGATTACGTCTGGCATTTTGCCTCGCCGGCCAGCCCGATTGATTATCTGGAGCTGCCGATCCAAACGCTAAAGGTCGGCTCGCTGGGCACGCACAAGGCGCTTGGTTTGGCGCGCGAAAAAAAGGCGCGCTTTCTCATCGCGTCCACGTCCGAAATTTACGGCGACCCGCTGGTGCATCCGCAGCCGGAGGAATACTGGGGCAACGTCAACACCATCGGCCCGCGCGGCTGCTACGATGAATCCAAGCGCTTCGCCGAGGCCATCACCATGGCCTATCACCGCGAACACAAGGTTGAGACCCGCATCGTCCGCATCTTCAATACCTACGGCCCGCGGATGCGCATCAACGACGGTCGCGTCGTGCCGGCGTTCGTCAGCCAGGCCATCAAAAACAAGCCGGTCACCATATTCGGCCAAGGCACGCAGACGCGCAGTTTTTGCTACGTCTCGGATTTGATCGAAGGCATTTATCGGCTGATGATGAGCGACTACGATTTGCCGGTGAACATCGGCAATCCCGTCGAGCTAACGATGCTGGAATTCGCCCGGCAGATCATCCACACAACAAAATCCAAAAGCAAAATCGTCCACAAGCCGCTGCCGCAGGACGACCCCAAGCAGCGCAAGCCCGACATTACCAAGGCCAAAAAAATCCTGAAATGGGAACCAAAGGTAAAACTCGCCGACGGCTTGAAAGATACCATCAAGTATTTTCGCACGAAGGTTTGAAAAGATTTCGGATTTACGATATACGATTTACGCGGCCTCCGATTTGCGGCATTGTAAATCGCATATCGTAAATTGAATGCTTTTCACCGCGCGCCAATTTGAATTCCGCTTTCCGCGCCCCGCGCTCGTAATGGGCGTCGTCAACGTGACGCCGGATTCCTTTTCCGATGGCGGCAAATTTCTCGACCCTGGCGCGGCGGTGGCGCACGCGCTGGAACTCGCCGCGCAGGGCGCGGAAATCCTCGACCTCGGCGGTGAATCCACCCGCCCCGGCGCGTCGCCGGTCAGCGAGGAGGAGGAATTGCGCCGCATCCTGCCCGTCCTCAAAACACTCGTGCCGCAGGTCAAGGTGCCGGTTTCCATTGACACGATAAAGCCCGCCGTCGCCCACGCCGCGCTCGCTGCCGGCGCGAGCATCGTCAACGACATCGCCGCCGCCACACGCACGGATTTCTCGATGTGGCAGATCGTCGCCGAGCAGCACGCCGGCTACATCGTCATGCACGCGCAGGGTTCGCCGGCCACGATGCAGGCGCAGCCGCTCTACAAGGATGTCGTGCGCGAGGTTAGCGGATTTTTTTCCGAGCGCCTCGGCCAGTTGTTGAATGAGGGCGGCGTGCCGATGGAGCAGGTGGTGATCGACCCCGGCATCGGTTTCGGCAAGACGCTCGAGCATAATTTGACTTTGCTTGCCAGCCTGAAAACCTTTACCAAATGGCGGCGCCCGCTGCTCGTCGGCGTCTCGCGAAAATCGTTCATCGGCGAGCTGCTCGGCGCGGAGGTGCAAAACCGACTACCCGCCTCGCTCGCGTGCGCCGCGCTGGCCGTAGGCGACGGCGCGCAGATCATCCGCACGCACGACGTGACGGAAACCGTGCAGGCCGTGCGACTGGCCGAGGCGGTGTTTGCCCGGAAAAAAGATGCCTGAACACATCAACATTTTGGAACTGTGGCGGCCCGCGATGGAAATCCTCATCCTCGCGGTGCTGATTTATTTCGCCTTCAAGTTCGTGCGCGGCACGCGCGGCTGGCCGGTGGTCATCGGCTTCGTCGTCGTTTTGCTGGCGCTGACGGCGGTGACGACCATTTTGGATTTGAAGGTGCTGCGGTGGATTCTCGGTAGCACGTCCGTGTTCATCGCGGTGGGCGCACTCGTCATTTTTCAGCCGGAACTGCGCCGGATGCTGGCCGAGCTGGGCAATTTGCCGCTGTTCGCCAGCACCAGCGAACAGCGCGAAAGCATCGAGATCATCATCCAGACCGTCGAACGCCTTGCCGACGTGCGCATCGGCGCGCTCATCGCCGTTGAGCAATCCATCCAGTTGCAGGAGGCCGTCGAGTCCGGGATCAAGGTGGATTGCGATGTGACTTCGGAAATGCTGGAGACAATTTTCTTCCCGAACAATGCCGTGCATGATGGCGGCGTCATCATCAAGGGCGACCGAATCGCCTACGCCGCGTGCATTTTTCCGTTGTCGCAGCGGGGCGATTTGAACAAGTCGCTCGGCACGCGCCACCGCGCCGCGCTCGGCTTGAGCGAGGAGACGGATGCCGTCATCGTCGTCGTATCCGAGGAGAACGGCATGGTTTCGCACGCCTACAAAGGCCAGCTCGTGCGCGGCGTGACGCTGGAGGAATTGCGCGCGTTCATGACCTCGGTGATTTTGCGCCCCGCGCGGACCAACAACCTCGCGCACTGGATCCGTTCATGGATCGGCCAGCACCACAAGCCCGCCGGCCCGGCGGTCATCACCCGGCACGGCTCACGGCCGGTGGCCAAACCCAGCAGCAAATGAAATTTATTTCCACCTTGCGCGCCTGGCTGGTCGAGGATCTCGGCTGGAAACTCTTTTCGCTGCTGCTGGCCGTCGGCATCTGGTTCACCGTCCACAAAATTTTGCTCGAAGCTGCCGCGCCGGCACCGGCCACCGGCGGCGCGACATTGACCTACGGCAATCTGCCCGTGCTCATCGTCGCCACGGCGGCGGACGTGCATCTTTACCGCGTTGCGCCGGAGAATGTCAAAGTCACCGTCACCGGCTCGCCCGAAGCCATCGCCGTTTTGCAGGCGAACCAGATCCGCGCCACGGTGGATCTGACCGGTGTTGATGCGGCCAAGGATTTGAAGCGCAGTGTGGACGTGGCCGTGCCGTCCGGCATCACCGTCTTGAACGTGGATCCGCCCAAGGTCGGCGTCATCGTGCCGCCTGCGCCGTGAAATTTTAATCATGAGTTCACCCCGGAAAATTTTCGGAACCGACGGCGTGCGCGGCACCGCAAACGTCGAACCTGTCACCGCCGAGACCGCGCTCAAGCTCGGCCGCGCCGCCGCGCACGTCTTCAAAAACCTCGAAGCGCAGTCGCGCGGACGCGGCAAGCACAAGATCGTCATCGGCAAGGACACGCGGCTTTCCGGCTATATGCTCGAGAATGCCATTTCGTCCGGCATCCTTTCCATGGGCGTGGACGTGGTGTTCATCGGGCCGCTGCCCACCCCCGGCGTGGCCTACGTCACGCGCAGCCTGCGCGCGGACGCCGGCATCGTCATCACCGCGTCGCACAATCCCTACACCGACAACGGCATCAAGTTTTTCCGCGCCGACGGCTACAAACTCGACGACAAGATCGAAAGCGAAATCGAGCGGCTCGTCTTCTCCGGCGAGGTGGAAAAAATCCAGCCCAGCGCCGAGCACATCGGCCGCGCGGTGCGCGTGGACGACGCGCTCGGCCGCTATATTGAATACGCCAAGGCATCGTTCCCGAAAGGCCTGACGCTCGAAGGCATGAAGATCGTCTTGGACTGCGGCCACGGCGCGGCCTACAAATCCTCGCCCAGCGTTCTGCGCGAACTCGGCGCAGAAGTCGTCGTTTTCAATAACCAGCCCGACGGCAAAAACATCAACGAAAACTGCGGCTCAATGCACCCGGAAGCGATGTGCCACAAAGTCGTCGAATGCGGTGCGCACCTCGGCATCGCGCACGACGGCGACGCCGACCGCGTGTTATTGTGCGACGAACAGGGCAATCTGATTGACGGCGATGACATCATGGCCATCGCCGCACTGGAGATGCTGTCGGAAAATTCCCTGGCGGGAAAAACCCTGGTCAGCACCGTGATGAGCAATGCCGGCCTTGAAGCCGCCATCAAACAGGCCGGCGGCACCATGCTGCGCACCGCCGTGGGCGACAAGAACGTGATTGATGAGATGCTGCGCGGCGGGTTCAACTTCGGCGGCGAGCAGAGCGGGCACCTGATATTCCGCGACCATGCCAGCACCGGCGACGGGCTGGTGGCCGCGCTGCAAATCCTGCGCATCATGCGGGCGAAGGAAACGCCGCTGTCTCGGTTGGCTAAGTGCTGGACGCGGTTCCCGCAGCTCGTGACGAACGTGAAAGTGCGCGAGAAAAAGCCGTTCGCCGAACTCGACGGTGTGAACCTGCTCGTGGCGGCGGCGGAAAAGGAACTCTCCGCGCAAGGCGGGCGGCTGCTGCTGCGCTACTCCGGCACGGAACGCAAGGCGCGGCTGCTGGTGGAAGGCCGCGACGCGGCGGCGTTGAAAACCTGGTCGGAAAAAATCTGCGGCGTGATTCAGAAGCAGATTGGCCTTTGATGCTCATTTGACAGCTACGGTAGCGGGGACTAGGTTTCCATCATGAAAGGAGTCCGCAAAAATGCAGTGTTGGTCGTTGCCGGTTTTGTGCTGGCGGGAACGGCATTGGCACAGGATGAATCCGTGTTATCGTTCGATCAGGGGACTTCGGCATATTTCGCCACGAATATCGCCTTGGAACGACAAATGGAACCTCAATTAGTTTTGGGGACGCGCACGCGAATCACCGGCCTGATTGTGGATTGCGCCCTGCCGCGACAGACGTGGACCATGTTAAACTCGTCGTCGCCGGGGCGGATTCTGTCCAAGTCGCTGCCACCATCCATGCTGCCAGTCAAGGTGCCCTGCACATTCAATGGCAATCTGACCGTCCATGATGCCGACTTTGCGCTCATCCAGTTTAGCTTTCCGTGACGGGATGAAGTGTGAGTTGCCGTGGGAGAAATCGCTGTTGCAAACAGCGATAAGTTTAGGGTTTTAAATTGAAATCCAACTTGGCTGGTCAGATGAATCTTCTCACGGCAGCTTTAAAATCTCCGGGCGCAATTGGCCGATGCATTGATTGGGCAACCGCGGGTCAATGGAACCGGCAACGGGTTTTTCCAAATCCACATGGCCATCGGCAAAAGCCACATTCGCCTTTTGCGCGTGACGGAAATGGCCGTTGGGAAAATAATTGTTGGGTGCATTGAGGTATCTGGTTTCGTCGTCCAAGTAATAATTTTCCTGGAATCTGGGTGTGCCTGGCGTGTTGCTTTGAAAACCGGGGACAATTTGTGCGGCGTCGGCAAACAGCGCGGTGCTGGTGGGGTGGATTAGGATGTTCGCCTTGATGGGTGGTTGGCTTTGCGCGGCATTTTGGGCGGCGAACAAAAACACGTTGCAACCGTAACTGAAGATGACGTTGGTGCCCTTGAGTTGAAAGCCCGGTGAATTCCACGCCGGCACTGGACACAGCCGCACATCATTGCCATGAAGGTAGGGAAACAACGCGCCGGACGATAGATCGAAGGCGCGCTGGCCTTCGCTCACACCCGGCTGGGTGGCTTGGAGCCAGCCAAACCACCACTGCTGGCCGGTCGACGTCGCCGGCTGCGACCGGTAGAAAAAATTGTCGGCACTGTCGCCCAGATAAAACTGCGTGGCGAGGCCAAGCTGGCGAAGATTGCTGGCGCAACCGGCGCGCTGCGCCTCGGCCTTGGCACGGGCGAGCGCGGGTAACAACATCGCCGCGAGAATCGCGATGATGGCGATGACAACAAGTAGTTCAATCAATGTGAAACCTGGCGTGCGGTGTACTGGGCACGGCGCGGGTGCAGGCGAAGTTTTTTTGAGGTGGAATTTTTCCACGCAAGCGTGGCAGATGCATGCGCGGTTCCGGAAATTTTCCGGCACGCGCGCGAGCAGTTCATCCGGCATCTCCACCCCGACGCACCAGCAAGGTTCCTTGCCGGCGACGGGAACGCACAATTGGCAGCCATTCGGCCCGTCGCAAAGCGGGCAGAGCGCGGGGTTGAAGGAGCGCGGCTGGTTCATGGCAGATCGGCGCGGACACGGTAAAACATTTTATCCGCCGGCAGATTCGTTGCTTGTAAAACCAAGTTTGTGCCGTTGCCAAAAATCGGCGGCGCGCCCGCCGACCAATTTTGGAAATCGGAGCTTTGCTCCAGCGTGTAAAGCCAGTTTGTGTCACTATTGAACTGGACGAGGCCGGGGCCGGTAGCTTGGATTTTTTCAACCGGCAACGGGCTGGCGAAAGCCAGATTGCCGACCGTGCCGTGAGCCAGGAGGGCGTCGCCATAGCCGTCGTCCGCATAGTTGATCACCGCCAGGGTATCGAACTGGAAAGCCCCCTCATCGTTGGTTGGATAATAATTGTTCACCAGCGGAAAAGTGCTCATCACCTGCCCGTTCGCATAGATGACGCCGCTGATTCCGGTGCTTCCCGCCGGATGCAGGAGCACCACATGGATGGTGGTGTTGGGTGACAGCGTTTGGATATCCGCATTCCACCGGTAGTTGGCCGCCGCGTCCACCAATGACGCGGAGATGGTGTCTGGATTCGCCCAGCCTTCGAAGTCATAGGCCGGATAATAATCAAACTCGAACAGATTTGGTGACGGCGTATTCGGCCGGGAAAACAATGTATTTGTGGCGTCGGACCAATGCATCAATCCGATGGCCAGCTCCAATCCATAATCCAGGGTGGCCGCGTCGTTGATTTGCAAATCAAATTGCACGCAAAAACTATCGTTGGTGGTGAACGTCGCGCCTAGCGGATGATAAAAATAGCTGTTGCCTTGCGACGAATCCCAGGTGACCGCGAGGTTGTTGCTGGCGGAATTCCACTGGAACAAATTGGTGTCGCCGAAAACCTGCCAGCCGTCCGCCGCCGGATCGCTGGAGAAATTTTCGGTGATGGTCGTGGCGCGGACGAGTTGAACGGCAAACAGGCTGGCGATGGCCAGCGAACGGATTTTCATTGGGCTGATCTTTCATTTTGCTCCGCGAAAATAATTTATCCGCGAAACGGCTTTGGTTGAGAGACCAGTGCGAGGCCGGAAGATTTTTGAAAATAAAAAAACCTCCAGACTTCGCAAACGAGGAATGGAGGTAAATTCGACGAGCCGCCCGAAAAACGGTCCGGGCGGACTGGCCTCATCCTTCTCTTTGCGGAGAAGTGCCTCTGACGCGAGGCCGACGAGTGCATTCAAACCGGTATCCTGACTTCGGCATCGAACCTCATTCCGCCTTCCCGATTTGCATCGGTGGCATTGGAAATTGTAGCCGTTACAGTGGCGCAACCGTCCCGGATTCACACCGGGTTCCCAGACATTTGACTGCGATAGGCGGAAACTGCTCCGCCATGTTTCAAAGAACGGTTCTTTTTAACGCCAAAATAAATTTAATCCAAGACAATTTTTGTCCACGCGGAATACTTGCTTCAAAACGCCAATAAATTCATACTGTCGCCACCAAAAATATTTATGAGCAAACCTCCCATTCGTGTCGCCATCACAGGTGCCGCCGGCCAAATCGGTTATTCCCTCCTGTTCCGCATCGCCTCCGGCGCGGCGTTCGGCCCGGACCAGCCGGTCATCCTACACCTCATCGAAATCCCCGATGAAAAAGCCATGGCCGCCCTGAACGGCGTCTGCATGGAACTCGACGACTGCGCGTTCCCGCTGCTCAAGGGCCTCGTGCCGACCTCGAATCTCGACGAAGGTTTCAAAGGCGTGAACTGGGCGTTGCTCGTCGGCGCCGTACCGCGCAAGGCCGGAATGGAACGCAAGGATTTGCTCGGCATCAACGGCAAGATTTTCACCGGCCAGGGCAACGCCATCGCCAAGAACGCCGCGAGCGACATTCGCGTGCTCGTCGTCGGCAATCCGTGCAACACCAACTCGCTCATCGCCGCGAACAACGCGCCAGGCGTGCCGGCGAACCGCTTCTTCGCCATGACCGCGCTCGATGAAAACCGCGCCAAATCCCAGCTTGCCCAGAAGGCCAGCGTGGACGTCACCGCTGTCACGAACCTCGCCATCTGGGGCAATCACAGCGCCACGATGTATCCTGATTTCTTCAACACCAAGATCAACGGTCGACTCGTGCCCGAGGTCATCAGCCACCGCGAATGGCTGGAGAAGGATTTCATTGCCACCGTGCAGCAGCGCGGCGCGGCCATCATCAAGGCCCGTGGCCTTTCGAGCGCGGCGAGCGCGGCGAATGCGGCATGCAATACCGTTTACAAACTCACGCACCCGACGCCGGCCGGCGATTGGTTCAGCGTGGGCGTGCATTCCGACGGCAGCTACGGCATCGAGAAAGGCTTGATCTTCAGCTATCCGATCCGCAGCAACGGCAAAGATTTTGAGATCGTCCAAGGCGTGCCGCTCAACGATTTCAGCAAGGCCAAGATTGCCGCGACCGAAAATGAACTGAAGGAAGAGAAATCGCTCGTCGCCGATTTGATCAAGAAATAACTTCCGGGTTTTCAAGGCGGCAATCTCGCGCAGCGGGGTTGCCGCCTTTTTGCAAACCACGAAATACACGAACCCACGAACAGGAAAAATTCAAAAACACCTTTTGCTTCATGTATTTCGTGGTCAAATCATTTTAATGAAATCGCGCCCCAGAATCGGCGAAGTCGGTGAGCTGGCCATTTCCACGGACCTGAGCCACGCCGTGGAATTTCACGGCGACGGCATGCCTGCCGTCGTCTCCACGCCGAACATCATCCAGTTTCTCGAACGCACCGCGCGCCACACGCTCGCGCCGCATCTCGATGCCGACGAACGCACCGTGGGCGTGGAGATTGACATCAAGCATCTCGCGCCAACGCCGGTGGGGCAAACGATTCACTGCCGCGCGCAGGTGATTTCCGCCGACGGCCGCCAGTTCACTTTTCAGATTGAAGCCCGCGACGATCACGAAGTCATCGTGCGCGGCCTGCACAAACGTGCCGTCATCCGCACGGAAAGCTTCACCAAGCGCGTGAAGGAAAAATCGGGGTAAACGCAGCGTTGCCGATGCATGGCTCAACGCATCGGACTGACATCCGGGTGTTGTCTTAAGCAAGGTGTTTAGCTTCAGTTGTGCGATTGTCCAAACGAAGTCTGCCGATTCTGGCGGACCATCTTGCCGTTGATTTTAACTTTCCCAAAGTGATTTCCGCTGATAGCGTATTGGAGCAGATGCGGCACTTTCGGAAACGAGCGCCACTTGGCGTCTCTTGACAAGTGTTCCCCGCGTTTCCGGGAAATCGGCTTGTTGTTTATCCCGTAAGGATTGCATGGTTAATATCTACGGGGTGCCATGGAAAAGAAGAAGGTCGCAGACGCTATAAAAGTCCTTTATTTATGCGGTTGGAAGGGTGGCTGAGTGGTTAAAGGCATCTGACTCGAAATCAGAAGTAGTCGCAAGGCTACCGTGGGTTCGAATCCCACCCCTTCCGCCAACAATTACAACGGTTTTATGAGTTTTCCCAAAATAGAAAAACTCGGTTTTCTTCTGACAAGATTCTGACAAATCGAATTTGGGTATTCAAAAGCCCCATTTGAGGGGCTTTCTTGAATTGGATTTGATTTTGGGGTGATTCGTCATGGCGTTGGCTTCCGCGACCAAAATTTGTCGTTCCATTCCCTTGTGACCTCACGGACGCAATGCTTTTTTACAATTCCAACGCTGTTGCCCATGGCAAAAATAACTTCGGGAAAGCTGCCGCTTGTTCCGGGCATTTCACCGGTTGAACCGGCGGATTCACCAGAACAACTGACGGAATCATCGTTTCAAGCCGCAGTTCCGGTTAATTTCCTTTTGGCCGAAATTTTTCTATTGTATATCAAGGCCAGTCGTGCAAACGGCAAGCCATGAAAAAAATCGGCCTCATACTCTTGGTGGACGACGACGAGCAGATTCGCATGTTGTTTTCCACCTTTCTTCGACGCGAAGGCCACGAGGTGCTGGAGGCGGGCACCGGCCATGATGGCCTAAAACTCGCGCGGCAGCGGCGGCCGGATTTGGTGCTACTGGATGTCGGCCTGCCGGACATCAGCGGCGTGGAGATCTGCCGCCAAATCAAGACCGACCCCACGCTGATTGATGTCTTTGTCGCGTTCTGTTCCGGCGAGGCCACAAGCGACGAGCACAAGGTCAGCGGTTTCCAGACCGGCGCGGACGAATACCTCGTCAAGCCGTTCGGCCTCCAGGAACTTTCCGCGCGCGTGCAGACGCTGCTGCGCCTGCGCAATACCACCGCCGCGTTGCGCGCCAGCGAGGAGCATCACCGCAAGCTCATTGATATTTTGCCGGACGCGGTGTGTTTGATTCACCCGAAGGGCCGGCTGCTCGCGGGCAATTTTCAGGCGGCGACCATGCTGGGTTGCACCAACACGGAGGAGCTGCTGCAAAAAACCATTTTTGATTTCACGCCGCCCGGCGAACATGCGCGCATCGAGGCGGATATCAGCAAAGCCTTGAAGACCGGCATCCTGCGCAATGCGGAATATGTCATGCTGAAAAAAGGCGGCACGCTGTTCCGCGTGGAGTTGAGCGCGACCGTCTCGCTCGGCATCAACCAGCAGCCGGCGGGCTTGTTGAGCGTCATGCGCGATATCACCGAGCGCCAGCAGGCGCAGGAGGCGTTGCGCGCGAGCGAGGAGCGCTTCCGCCAGCTCGCCGACCACATCCGGGAAGTGTTTTGGATGACGAATGTTGACCGCACCAAGATTATTTACGTCAGCCCGGCGTATGAAGAAATCTGGGGCCAGCCGTGCGAAAACCTTTACGCTGCGCCGCGCAACTGGAGCGACGCCATCCATCCCGACGACCGCCACCGGGTTTTGGAAAGCATCAACACCAAGGCGGCCACCGGCGAATACGACGAGACCTACCGCGTCATCCGGCCCGACGGCACCATCCGCTGGATTCAGGACCGCGCGTTTCCCATCCGCGACACGGCGGGAAACATCTACCGCATCGTCGGTATCGCGGATGACATCACCAAGCGCAAGCAAGCGTGGGACGCGCTCGGCGAGAGCGAGGCGCGCAAACGCGCCATCATGCAGGCGGCGCTGGAAGGCATCATCACGATTGACCACGAAGGCCGGATGTTGGAACTGAACCCGGCGGCGGAAAAAATCTTCGCGCACAGCCGGGTGAAATTGATCGGCGAAAATGTCATGGGCATCGTGCCGCCGTCGTTCCGCGCGTGGTTCAAAAACGGTTTGGAAAATTCCTTCAGCGGCGACAAGGGGCCGACGCTCGGCAGCCGCATCGAGATGCCGGCTCTGCGCGCGGAAGGCAGCCGGTTTTCCGCCGAATTCACCATCACGCGCATCCGGCTGCCGGGGCATCCGATGTTCACGATTTACATCCGCGACATCACTCAGCACAAGCGCGCCGAGGCCGAGCTGCGGGCGCTGCCGCAGCGCATCATCAAGGCGCAGGAAGACGAGCGTTCGCGCATCGCGCAGGAACTGCACGACGGCATCAACCAGCTCATCGCCTCGGTGAAGATGCGGCTGCACAAGGTCGAGGGCAGCCTGCCCGATCTCAAGCCTGCCGCGCGCGAAATCCTCCACCGCTGCGACCGGCTGCTGGTGAAAGTCCTGGAGGAGAACCGCCGTATCGCGCACAACCTGCGGCCGACCGACCTCGACAACCTCGGCTTGACCGCCGCGTGCACGAGCTTTTGCAGCGACGTGCAGCTGCGGACGAATTTGCAATTTCAATTGCGACTCATCCCGCCGACGCACCGGTTGCCGCCGGTGGTGGAGCTGCACCTGTTCCGCATCGTGCAGGAGGCCATCAACAACATCGATAAACATGCCAAGGCAAAATCCGTGCGGCTGGAGATGCAGCTCGACGGCGATTTTGTGGCGCTGAAAATCTCGGACGACGGCCAGGGTTTCGACACCAAGACAGTCCACGCCGCAAAAAAAATGCGGCACGGCCTGGGGCTGACGAACATGCGCGAACGGGCGCTGTCACTGGGCGGCACCTACGAGATCAAGGCGCGGCCCGGCCAGGGCACGGTCATCAGCGTGCGCGTGCCGACGACGCTTTCCCAACGGGGCTCAGGCGCGAAACGGGAGCGGTCGGCGGAAGATTGATTTGGCCGGCGCGGTTTTTAACCGGCGCTGCCTTCCACCCAGCAGACGGCGTAGCGGATGAGCGCGTTGGTACTGGTGAGCTTCAGCTTGTGACGAATGCTGCCGGTGTGTTTACTGACCTCGCTGCCGGTGAGGCCCAGCGCTCCGGAAATTTCCGGCGTGCTTTTGCCCTGGCCGAGCAGTTCCAGGACCTCCAACTCGGAATCGGTGAGCAAATCCAGTTCGCTGGCGTCGGCCTCTGCCGGCTTCTGCGCGGCATCGCCGGCGAACACGTCCTCAGTGACGTAGATGTGGCCGTCGAGCACGTCGCGGATCGCCTGAATGATCTCCTGCGGATCCTCCTGCTTCATGATGTAGCCGTCGCCGCCGGCGCGCAGCACGCGCTGGGCATAGAGCGCCTCGTCGAACATCGAAACGACGAGGATTTTGACAGGGATTTTCGCGGCACGGATTTCCTTGATAAGTTCCAGCCCGCTTTTGCCGGGCAGCCCCAGATCCACCACGGCGAGGTCGGGTCTGAGTTTGGCGATGGCTTTCAAACCCTTTATGGCGTCGCCAGCCTCGCCGACAACAGCGAGGTCGGTTTCCGCGTTGATGAGCTTGGCCAAACCATCACGGAACACCGGATGATCTTCCACCAGGAATATCCGCTTTTGCCGCCCGGAGGCCTGCTTTGGGATTTTTGCCATAGTGAATAAAACTTAAAAAGTCTAGCCCGCACCTGCCGGCGCACAAGTTATTTGATGAGGCCGACGGAAAAATGTTTCGGTGCCGTCACCCAATCGCACACGAAAGACAAGCCGGTTTTTGTGTTTACCCAGACTATTTTGGTCATTCATCCGCACGCCGCAATGTCCACATACTGACATCGCATGTCTCAAAGTCGCATAGAACCTTGGCCAGGATGATTTATATTATTTATTACAAGCATTCGTTAATATAGTTAGCCCTAGTTTTTGTGGACAATATCTCTGAATCTCAAAGCCGGACCATCTTGCTGGTGGACGACAATGTTGACACGCGCCTCCTGACCAAGATGTTCCTCAACAATTTCGGCTATGAGGTGGACTCCGCCGATTCGGCCGGCGAAGCCTTGGCGCGCTTCAATCCCGGCCAGCATAGGCTCGTCCTCACGGACAACTCCATGCCCGGCATGACCGGCGGCGAAATGGCGCAGGTCATCAAGTCCCGTTCCCCGGCCACGCCCATCGTGATGTGCAGCGGCAACCCGCCCAAGGACTGCTCCGCGATTGACATCGTCATCCGCAAGCCGACCTATCTCCTCGCCATCAAGGACGCCATTGACCAGTTGCTCGTGGTGAAATAATCCCGGCGAATTTCCCACCACGGTCTGTTTTCCACCGCTGGTAATTTTCTTGTTTGCCGCCAAATTTGCTGCCAACGTCGTTTTACGCCTGCCAAAAAATGACCGCCGCCGCCTCTCGATGAATGTTCAAGCGCCATTTGGTTTTGTCACCGGCTGCCATGCCGGCGATAAATTCATGGTGGCGGCCACGCTTGCCAGCCTACGGCATTTTTGTCCGCAAGTGCCCGTCTGCCTGACCGTGGACGGCGACGTGGACGTCTCGGATCTGGAACGCGAATACCAGCCCATCGTCCTCCGCGTCCGCGACCTGCCCTCGGCGGAAATGCGCCAGGCCATCGGCGCAAGCTTCCACGCCAAGCACGCCGCGATGTGGGCCGGACCGTTTGAATTTTACGTCTGGCTCGATTCCGACGCCATCGTCTGGGGCGATTTCACCGCACAAATCCGCACCGACCTCGACTTTCAGATTTTGTGGAGCGAAATTTCCATTCCCGCCGATGTGCGAGAAATTCCCGGCTGGCTTCCGCATTTTTATTTCGACCCGGATAAACTGCTCCGCTTCGACCCGGAATTTGAATGGCGCGGGCTGCCGTATTTTTGCGCCGGCGTTTTTGCCGCGCGCCGCAACGCCATCGCCTTTGAGCACTATTGTGAAGTCAAAAAACTGGCCGACGAGACCGAACCCGGCCTGTTCGCCTGGGGCGACATGGGGATGCTGAATTACCTCGTCCACTCGCTCGCCCAGCGCGGCAAATTGAAGACCGCCATGACGGATTTGCAGCACATTCCCAATCACCACGGCACGGCGGAATTTGAGCAGGACTGCGCCGGCTGGCATTTTCCCAAGACGGTCCGCCGCCCGCGCATCGGGCATTTTTGCGGGCGCAAACCGTTCCTCTTCGACCGTAAGGCTTACTCGCGACCGTTCACGATTGCCCGCCTCGAACACCACCGCCGCCGGCACGGCGAACTCGGCGCGTGGCTTGCGGTACTCAACGAAGAACACCGCGTGCTGGCCGAAAAAATCAAACGCCGTCTCCGCCCAGCCGCCAAAAAATGAATCCCAACCCCACCGTGGTGTTCCTGATCCCGATCGCCTCCCCGCAGGTCGTGAAGGATTGGCCGCTCGCCTGCGGCTATCTTCAGCGGACGCTCGGCTCCATTTTCAATTCGACGAACGGCGATTTCCGCGTGGTCGTGGCCGGCCACGAGCCGCCGGATTTTCCGTTGCCACCGGATGAACGGTTCAAGTATTTACCCGTAAGCTATCCCGTGCCGTCGCCTTCAAACCAGATCTCGTGGGTCGCTCCCGTGCGCGACAAAATGCTCAAGCTCGCAGCGGCTTGGGACTACGCCAAGGCCACCAGCACGCCGCGCTATGTCATGAAGGTGGATTGGGACGACCTCATCAGCTCACGGCTCGTGGAGTGGCTCGCCCGTGCGAAGGATGCGGCCGGTTACCGCATAAAACATGGCTGGATCTGGCGTCCATCGCCGCGCGCTTTCATCCAATGCACGGAAACCTTTGACCGGATGTGCGGTTCCTGCCTGATCATCCGCCGCGACATGGCGGACCTGACCGGGCCGTTTCTACATTCCTGCGACGGCGCAAAATTTGACGCCGCCGGCCAGCAACTCGAAGCCAGCGACCTCTATTCGCTCATCCCCGGTGCCGGCACCGGCACGCTGCTGCTGAACGACAGCCACACGCGCGCCGAGGCGCAATTTGCCCATCTCGGCCACGCGCTACCCGCCGTGTCGTTCCGCGCCGCGATTTACCGCAGCGGCCACGGCAACAACGCCTCCGGCCAGTATCATCGCAGCCACAATCTGCGGATGCTTTTGGGCCGCCTCCGGCGGACGCGGCTCGTCACCGCCGGCTTGAAAAAGGAATTCAACCTGGAATAGCCGCACCTTCACGGTGGTTGAGATTTGCGGCGGCGACCTGTATTTTGCGCGCAATGTCGGCACCGGAAAAACCCAATCCCCCGCCCGGCCAACCGGCAGGCCGGGCCGAAGCAGACTTGCGCAGGCCGGTCAGCTCCGTCTGGGGCGTCGGCGAGGAACGCGCAAAACTGTTGGCACGACTGGATATTTTCACCGTCGAGGATTTGCTGTTGCACCCGCCGCGACGCTATGAAGACCGCCGGAAATTTCTTCCGATCCGCGGTTTGAAAGCCGGCGAAGCCGCTACCGTGCGCGGAAAAATCATCGCCGCCGGCATCAAGCGCTTCAAAAAAGGCACGCGCGCGCTGTTTGAGTGCGTGTTCGACGACGGCACGGCGCGGCTGCATTGCCGCTGGTGGCAGGCGCAGGCGTGGATGCCGGACTGGTATGTGGTCGGGCGCGAGTTTTTGATTTTTGGCAAGCTGGACGACGACAAAAAACCGCGCACGTTCACGCATCCCGAAACGGAACTCGTCGAGCCAGGCGAAGATGAATTTGTGCACGTCAACCGCATCGTGCCGGTGCATCCGCTGACGGAAGGGCTGACGGCGCGCGTACTGCGCTCGCTGCTGTGGCGGGCGCTTGAGAAATTTGAAAAGGAAATCGCCGAGCCGGACATCAAGCTGGATTTGAAAATTTTCCCGACGCGCGCCAGCGCGGTGCGAATGATTCACTTTCCCGAAGAATTGACAGACGTGGAAATCGCGCGGCAGCGGCTGGCACTGGATGAATTCGTGGCGCTGCAATTCCAGATCCAGTCGCGCCGGAAAAAATTTGAGTCGTTGGCAAAAGCGCTGCCGTGCAGTGGTGACAATCGTTTGATGAAGCCTTTCCTCGCGCAACTCGGGTTTAAGCTCACGGCGGCGCAGACGAATGTATTGAAAGAAATCCGCGCGGACATGGGCGGCCAGCCTTCACCAAAAGGCTCCGGCTCGGCAAGCGCGTATCCAATGCGGCGCTTGCTGCAAGGCGATGTCGGCTCCGGCAAAACGGCGGTCGCGGCTTGCAGCGCGCTGATGGCTTTGGAGAGGGGCTTCAACGTGGCGCTGATGGCGCCGACGGAAATTTTGGCGGAACAGCATTTCCGGAATTTCACGAAATGGTTCACGCCACTTGGCATTAATGTGGAGTTGCAAACCGGCAGCAAGAAATCCCCAAGCCTCACGCCCAATGCCTCGCGCCTCGTCATCGGCACACACGCGCTGCTCACCGGCGGCTTTGACCTGCCGAAGCTCGGCCTCGTCATCGTGGATGAGCAGCACAAGTTTGGCGTGGCGCAGCGCGAAACCCTTGTCCGCAAAGGGAATTATCCGCACCTGCTCGTGATGACGGCCACGCCGATTCCGCGCACGCTGGGGCTGACGCTTTACGGCGACCTGGATGTTTCAGTGATTGATGAAATGCCCGGCGGACGCGGCGCGATCAAAACTTTTGTGCGGACGACGGAGAAGCTGCCGAAGGTTTTTGATTTCATCCGCGAGAAAATTTCCGGCGGGCGGCAGGCTTACATCGTTTATCCGCGCGTCGAGGTGGCGGACACGGACAAGGACATCAAGGCGGTGACGAAGGAATTTGAAAATGTGCAGCGCGCGCTGAATGGATTCAAAGTCGGCCTGCTGCACGGGCGCATCAAGGCGGCGGAGAAGGAAAAAACGATGGCGGACTTTCGCGCGAACAAAATCCAAGCGCTCGTCGCCACGTCGCTCATCGAGGTCGGCGTGGACGTGCCGAACGCGACGGTGATGCTGATCGAGAACGCGGAGCATTTCGGGTTGGCGCAGTTGCACCAGTTGCGCGGACGCATCGGGCGCGGCGCGCACGAGAGCTTCTGCATTTTGGTTTCCGACGCGCAGCACCCGGAGGCGCAGGCGCGGCTGAAAATTTTGGAGGCGACGAACGACGGTTTCAAAATCGCGGAGGCGGATTTGAAATTGCGCGGGCCGGGCGAACTGCTGGGCCAGCAGCAGAGCGGCGCGATGCGGCTGCGTTTCGGGAATCTGGCGGAGGATTTGAACCTCATCCGGCAGGCGCGGGAACTGGTGAAAAAAAGTTTTTAAGCACCAAGCCCGCCAAGGTCGCCGGAAAATTCCATTTTGATTTTCCGGCGGCGGAGAGTAGTTTGCGGGCATGAAAACTTTCATTTCGATTTTCTCCTTGATCACCGCTGCGGGTTTGCTGTCCGGCTGCGGCGACCACGCCACACCTTCCGCCCAAACCGTCAACCCGGCGGACGTGAACAATCCGCTGGTGAACGCCAAGCGCACGGCGGACAAGACGATTGATGTGGCTTACATCAACCAGGCGATCCAGTTGTTCAATGTGCAGGAAGGCCGTCTGCCGAAGGATTTGTCGGAGCTGGTGCCGAAATACATCGCCAAGCTGCCCGACGCGCCGCTGGGTTACAAAATTTCCTACGACGCCGTGAAGGGCGAGGTGAGCGTGGTGCGGGAATGATGCGCTGATTTTTCCACCTCATCCTCATCGCCATCCTCTTTCTCAATTCAAAGAATTCGAGGATAAGGAGGATTTTTAGAACGCCAGATACTTCAGCACCTGCACTTCGCGCTTGAAGACCAGCTGGATTGAATTGTCGTCGAAGCAGACATCAATGGGGCAGCGGTCGCGGTCGTAGTATTCCCACAGCAGGCGTCCGTTTTTGGTATCCACGCGGGCGATGCGCAGGAACGCCGGTTTTTGCAGCGCTGCGGTCATGTCATTCATCGCATCTTCGTCGGTTGGATTGGGATCGTAGGACTGCACGGTGTAGATGAACTTGCCCTTCAGGTAGGAGATGAAACCGCCGGGCTTGATGCTCCACAAAGTTTTGCCGGACTTGGAATCCAGCTTCAGCAACACGTCGTCGGTATGCTTGGTGATGTCTATCTGCCGGGAATACTTGATGTCGTCGGGATTGCCGCTGGTGGTGTTGACGAAGACGTTGCCGGCGTCATCGAAGAACAATCCCACCACGCCGACGGACGGCACGCGCCAGCGGGCGTCGCCGCCGGTCAACGTGAAGGCACTCAACAGGGCCTGGTCGAAAATGTAAAGCGTGTCGCCATGTTCCACGCACGGGCCGGCACCAAACCGGGATTCGGCGCGGGCGAAAAACCCGCGTCCGCCAAATGGAATCGGATAGGTGAGCGAGGCCGACCACATTTTTTTGTTCGTCTTGTCGAGCACGATGACGGTTTTTCCGGCCACAACCACGTTCACCGTTTTCAAAACGAAGAGTTGGGGCGGGCCGACGACTTCGTTGGTCCAGACCGGCGAATCCGGCGAATCCGGCAAACGCACGGTGACGAGATAGCGGCTGACATCTTCCTCGACGGTGTCGCCGGCGTTCTTGCGCTGCATTTCGTTCAACTGCTGGTTGATGGCGTCGCCCTCGTTGGCGACGTTGAGGTTGCCGCTGTCGAGAATGGATTTACCGGCGGCAGCGGCTGGCTTCATGGCCGAGTGCGTGACAATTTTTTCCTCCAGCAACCGACGGGAAAATTGCACGAAACTGTTTTCGCCGGCGACCAGTTCAAAATCTTCCACTGCGGCATTGGCCGGTCTCGCGCGCACGCGCGAATGTTGCGGGTCTTGGTCGTCTCGTATCGCGGCCTCCAATGCCTGCTCATGCTGCGCGCTGGAAATCAAGGCCGGCAAGGCGATGCGCGCGGGTAGCGTCAGGCCTTGCGCCTCGGCGGCAACCTTGTTCGGGTCGAGCGGTTGGCCGTCTTTGGAAAACAATCCGCCGGACGGAGCCGTTCCCGCGCCGACGGCGGAAGCCAGCGCGGTCGCGCCTGATTGGCTGAATGTCTCAATGCGCGATTCGCCGGAAGCCAGGCTGACGTGCGTGACCGACTGGTCGCCCACCATGAGCAGCTCGTTGTCTTTCTCAATCAGTTCGCCGGCAAATTCCGGCAGCGTGATTTCGCGGGTCGCCCGCCCTGTCGCCCAATCGTAATGCGTGAGGCGGTTGCCCTGGCCGACCCAGATATTTTCGCCGGAGACGCGCAGTTGCAGCGAGCTTTGCAAAGTAATTTTCACCTCGCGCTCGATGGCGTCTGCGCTTTGACGGTGCGTGTAGCTGGCACCGTCGTTGGCACGGCTTTCGGCCTCCGCCTCAGCCTTCACGGCGGCGGCGAGGGCTTCCTTGCTGATGAGTTCCTGAACCCAGATTGGTTTTTTGGTCTTGAGATCGTAGCGCGCCAGCGTGCCGCCGTGCAGGAACACAATCTGATCCTTGTCCACGAGTTGCGACTTGCCGGCGTATGCGCGGTCGTTGTCCTCGAAGCGCACGGCAAAATATTTGTGCGGCACGGCACCGAACCACGCATACCACGTCCAGACGCCGAGAAACAAAATGACCAGCCCGACCAGTCCGCCGCTGACCAAGCCGGTCTTGCGCCAGTAATTTTTCTGGACCTCGAACTTCTGACCGGCATAAATCGGGGCTTTGATGCCCTGCAAATCCGCCTTGTTCTGGCAATACGGCGAGCAGAAGTAGCCGAATTCCTCCATGCATTTTGGGCAAATGGGTTTGCCGCAAATGATGCACTTGTCCGCCGCCAGCGCGCCGTGATGCTTGGCGCAATACTTTGATGACTTGGGACGCGGTGCCTCGGCCGGGGCTTCCGCCGGTTTCGGTTCGTGGGAAATTTTCAGTCGCGGTGCCGGTGGCGGCGGCTCGGCGGCGGCCTTGGCCTGGGCAATCACCTCGGGAAAGTTTTCGGCAATCTCCTCGCGCACCATCTGGTTGACGTATTCCGACGAGTCCAGCCCGCAGTTGGTGCAGACGAATTTCACCGGGTTCTGCCACATTTCAGGCGCGACCTCGAGCTCGTATTTGACGCCGCAGGAACAACGGATTTTCATGCGCAGTTAGGGCTTGGGATTCAATAGCACGACGCCCGGCGGACAGGCGAGCGAAAACGTCAGCTGCGACCCGCTGTTCTGCACACTGCCGTCGGCGAACAGAAAATTTCCACCGAACCGATGATGATTGTTGCCGGGCGATTTGCCGTCGGCGGAAAAGGCACATTCGCCGGCGCGCTTCGGTTCCGTGTCCACCTGCCGGTCCGACATCAAGGCAAAGGACGGACTCTCGGTGGCAGCCGCGGACAGGCGACGCCCCATATAATAGGCATAGCTGATCTTGTGCTGGTTTAACGGCTCGCCCGCCGGAATCTCTGAATCGCGTCCGCCGGGACAGATGAAAATCGTTGTGTCCGCCGTGTATTTCGGAACCAGCACATTGAGCACGGCCTCGGAAGTTTGGGCGTTGGTGTTCAACGGGAGCATTCCGCCAAAATCATTCGCATAGACCTGCAGGGCGAGGTAAATCTTCTGGAGGTTGTCCGCGCAAAGCTGCTTTTGGCTGCGCTGGTGGTGGCCCGAGGCGAAACCATACATCATCCAAGCCATGATCAGCACCAGCGCCAGCGTGATGATAATCTCGGTCAGGGAAAAGCCCGCCGTGGCGTGGCGGCGGCCGGATGGTTTCATGCGCGACTTGTAGCGCAATCCCCCGGCGCCGGCAAATTTTTTCCTCGCCAAGGCTCCGGGGTCAGGCCGACAATCGTTTCAATTCAACGCCATGGACACAAACAATCCCCTGCCCGGCCGGCCCGCCGGCAACCCGCCGGAAACTCCGGTCTTCGAGCACGGCCTGTGGAACCGCGCCTGGTTCATCGTGCTGCTCTGTCTCGTGTTTGTGGCGTTGGATTGGGAACTGGTGCCGCTGAAGGTGTTTCCGTTTGTCTTCGTCTTCCCGCTGATGCTGGCGGCGTGGAACCGCAGCCTGAAATTCGCGCTGGCCTGCGCGATTGCCCTGGCCCTGACGCGGCTGGCGCACCAGTTTGTTTTTGACGAGCGGCCCATCACGGTGGACGAGGTGGCCGCCGCGCTGGTGCGATTTTTTGTGATGATGCTGCTGGCGACGCTCACCAACCTGCTGGGGAAACAGGCCCGGCAGCTCCGGCACCGCGTCCGCCTGCTGGAAGGCATCCTGCCCATCTGCGCCGGGTGCAAGAGCATCCGCGACGAGCAAAACCACTGGGTGCAGCTCGAAGGCTACATCACCGAACATTCCGAAGCCCACTTTTCCCACAGCTTCTGCCCGGAATGTTTCAAAAAATATTACGGCGAACCGCCCGCCGCCGCGCCAGAAGACAAAAAACCGTAATTTTCGCTGGCAAATCTTCCGCCGGCGCAAGACAATCCGCCTCTGCTTTCAGACATGAAGGAACAAATCGTCATTTTGGATTTCGGCTCGCAATACACGCAGGTCATCGCCCGGCGCGTGCGCGAGTGCAACGTCTATTCTACCATCATCCACTTCAACACGCCCGCCGCCGAGATCGCGGCGATGAATCCGAGCGGCATCATCTTGTCGGGCGGGCCGTCGAGCGTCTATGCACCGGACGCGCCGCTGCCGGATAAGACGATTTTCGAACTCGGGGTGCCGGTGCTCGGCGTCTGCTTTGGCGTGCAGTTGTTCGCGCAATTTCTCGGCGGCAAGGTCGAGAAAGGTCTCAAGCGCGAATACGGTAAAGGCACACTGACCATCAAGGACAAGTCCTGCGCGCTGTTCAACAAGCTGCCGGCGAGCCTGCAGGTGTGGAATTCCCACGGCGACAAGCTCACAAAAATTCCGAACGGCTTCAAACCCGTCGCCGTCACGGAGAATTCCGAATACGCCGCCATTGAAAACCGGGCGAAGAAATTTTTCGGTCTCCAATTCCATCCCGAAGTCGTCCACACGCCGCGCGGCAAGGAGATCATTTCCAACTTTGTCCACGGCGTCTGCGGCTGCGGCAAGAGCTGGACGATGCGCAATTACGTGGATCAGGCCGTCGAGGAAATCCGCGCGCAGGTCGGCAAGGAACACGTCGTGCTCGGTTTGAGCGGCGGCGTGGATTCCAGCGTGGCGGCGGCGCTCCTGCACAAGGCCATCGGCGACCAACTCACCTGCATCTTCGTCAACAACGGCGTGCTCCGCGCGCGCGAGGCCGAAGTGGTGCAGAATGTTTTCGCGCGCAGCTTCAACATCAAGTTGCAATACGAAGACGCCTCCAAGCTGTTTCTCGACAAACTCAAGGGCGTCACCGACCCCGAACGCAAACGCAAGATCATCGGCAAGACGTTCATTGACGTGTTTCAGGCGGCGACCAAACGCGTGGGCAAGGCGAACAAGGCCAAGTTCCTCGCACAGGGCACACTGTATCCCGACGTCATCGAATCCGTGCCGATCGCCGGCAATCCCGCCGCGCTCATCAAGAGCCATCACAACGTCGGCGGTTTGCCGAAGGGCATGAAATTCAAGCTCGTCGAGCCGTTGAAGAATTTGTTCAAAGACGAAGTCCGTTTGCTCGGCGAAGAACTCGGCGTGCCGAAGGACATCGTTTGGCGGCAGCCGTTCCCCGGACCGGGCCTCGCCGTGCGCATCCTCGGCGAAGTGACGCCGAAGCGCTGCGAGATTTTGCGCAACGCCGACGCCATCGTTGTCGAGGAAATGAAGGCCAGCGGGCTTTACTACAAGATCTGGCAGAGCTTTGCCGTGTTGCTGCCCGTGCGCAGCGTGGGCGTGATGGGCGACGAACGCACCTACGAATACACCATTGCCATCCGCGCCGTGGAATCGCAGGACGGCATGACCGCCGACTGGGTGAAGCTGCCCTACGACCTGCTGGAGAAACTGGCGAGCCGAATCATCAACGAAGTGAAAGGCGTGAACCGTTGTGTTTTTGACATTACGAGCAAGCCGCCGGGCACCATTGAATGGGAGTAAAGCGGCGTAGCGGCTTTCGGCAGAAAGCCGCCATCTGAAAATGGGAAGAAAAGTTGGCGGCGCTCTACCGAGACGCCGCTACAGGCAAGGCGTGAACCGCTGCGTCTTCGACATCACGAGCAAGCCGCCGGGAACGATTGAGTGGGAATGAAATCTGTTGAGATCGCCAACTGTGGCTTGACGAGCGTAAATGTCATCCACTAAAGCTGTATTTCGTAGAAGAAAAAATGTCCGTTCGTTTTATTCATCCAAACTGAACCAAAGCAATCGGACTTGTCCCACACGTCATAAAACTCAACTGGGTCAGGCGCGAACCAATTAGGTGTATCATCCGAGTGGATATTTGTGCGAAAGCTTCGGGCGGTTACAGGAGAAACCAGTGTGAAACCATGTTTTTTCAGATACGCCACTCGCCATTCTGGTGCTGCCTCGACTTCAAAGTAGTAAATATGTTCATCAGTAAAGTGATTCGATTTCCAATATTTTGAGTGAATCACTTTTACTTGCGTAGGTTTGTCTTCGTTGAAAGCTCGATTCCAATCCTTGGGGTCGTCTTCCCAAGTGCCGGCGTGTAAGACGCCATCGGTCTGCAAGGTGATAAAGGCAAGGAAGCTAGGCTGGAGTATGACGGCTAAAATAAGCAACACAGCCATGAAAATTCCGGCGCCGATAAATATTTTTATTCGTTTGCTCATCACTTGTTCGACATCCAGATGTTCGCCGCCCGTCTCCCGCACTTCACCGCCGCTGATTCCGTTCACGCGCCCGGCCTTGCGCCCGCCGCCGCTACCTTCGTGGCGGCGCGTTGAAATTCAGCAGGTAGTGGCCATGCACCCGCCGCTTGATGCGGTCCACGATGACGGCCACGAAGACGTTCGGCCAGATTGAGGGAATCAGCACCTGGTCATGGCGGCCGTTCTCGGTGCGGAACACGTCCGCCACGATCCGGTTGTAAAACACCTGCGGCGACACCTGCACGTCCGGGCCGGCTTCATAGACGTAGGCCCACACATCGGCCACGCCATCGGCCCGCGCGGTCACGTTCGTCAACCGGCCGCGCATCGTCGCCAAGTATTCATCTTTGGTCAGCGGCCGAATCTGAATCGGCGGCACCCCATTGAATCCTGCAT
>Ga0265324_10000385_pt1 | contig 31968 bp, 25 predicted proteins | sample 41419metaG_FD_198634 | JGI IMG/M metagenome (GOLD analysis project Ga0265324, IMG submission 198634) | Rhizosphere microbial communities from Carex aquatilis grown in University of Washington, Seatle, WA, United States - 4-14-19 metaG | ecosystem: Host-associated > Plants > Roots > Rhizosphere...
GTGCCCGGTCTGCGAGGGAAGGCGGTTCAAGCCCGAGGTCCTCGCGATCGAATGGGGGGGCACCTCCGTCGCCGGGATACTGAAGATGAGCGTGACGGAGGCGCTCGGGCTCTTCGCCGACAGCGCCCAGATCCGGCACCGGCTCTCGCTTCTCGACTCGGTCGGCCTCGGGTACCTGGCGCTCGGGCAGCCCCTGAACACGCTGAGCGGGGGCGAGTCCCAGAGGCTCAAGCTCGTGCGCTACCTCGGGGCCCTCCCCGGCGAGACGGGCGCCCTCCTCCTCCTGGACGAGCCCACGACGGGCCTGCACCGGCACGACGTGGGCAAGCTCCTCGAGGTGCTCCAGGCGCTCGTCGATCGGGGCCACAGCCTGGTCGTCATCGAGCACAACGTCGACGTCCTCAAGTCCGCGGACTGGATCCTGGAGATTGGGCCCGAGGCCGGGGTGGCCGGCGGGCGGATCGTCGCCCAGGGGACGCCGGAGGACGTGGCCAAGGCCGGCACCGCGACCTCCCCCTACTTGAGGGACGCCCTCGACGACGTGGGCGGCCGCTCCCAGGCGCATGCGGCCGAGGCGGGACCCGCGGCCCTCGAGCCCGCCAGCACGATCGAGGTCGTCGGCGCCCGCGAGAACAACCTGAAGAACCTCTCCGTCTCGTTCCCTCTGCGCCAGCTGACGGTCGTAACCGGCGTGTCGGGCTCGGGCAAGTCGACGCTCGCCTTCGACATCGTCTTCGCCGAGGGCCAGCGCCGGTTCATGGAGTCGATGTCGCCCTACGCGCGCCAGTTCGTGGAGCAATTGCCGCGGCCCGAGATCGACCGCCTGACCGGCATCCCGCCGGCCGTCGCGATCGAGCAGCGGGTGACCCGCGGCTCGCTCAAGTCGACGGTCGCGACGATCACCGAGGTGGCGCAGTACCTGCGGCTCCTCTACGCGCGCCTCGGCGTCCAGCACCACCCCGAAACCGACCGGGCCGTCACCCCGCTCTCGCCCGGGGCGCTCAAGAAGCTCCTCGCCCGGGTGCTCGCGGCACCCCAGGCCCGGCGCTCGAAGCACCTCTACCTGTGCGCCCCGCTCGTGCGCGGCCGAAAGGGCCACCACCAGCCGATAGCAGACTGGATCGGCCGGCAGGGCTACACCCTGATGAGGGCCGACGGGCGGCTCGTCCCCGTAGCGGCGTTCCAGAAGCTCGACCGCTACAAGGAGCACGACATCGAGGCCGTCGTGGCGGACCTGAAGGGCAACCCGCGGCCGGGCCGCGCGCTCGAGAAGGCCCTCGAGGTCGGCAAGGGCTCCTGCTTCCTCCTGACCCCGCGCGCCGGGATTCTCTCCTGGTTCTCGACGACCCGCACGGACGTGGAGACGGGCGAGTCCTTCCCCGAGCTCGACCCCAAGGACTTCTCGTTCAACTCCTCGCGCGGATGGTGCCCGGCTTGCCGGGGATATGGCCGGATATACCCCTGGATGAGCAAGCCCGAGGACGAGGACGATGAGAATGCGGTCCGCCTTCGCCAGCTGGGCCTTGAGGGCGGCGACGAACGGGGCGAGGGAGGCAAGCCCTGCCCCGTCTGCGCCGGGGCGAGGCTCAACAGGGTATCCCGGTCCGTGAAGCTCCACCTGGAGGGGCGAAGGGCGCCGCTCTCGCTGCCCGCGCTCCTCGCCCTGCCCCCCTCCGGGCTCATCGCGACCCTGGACCTCCTGGACCTCGACGAGCGCGGCCGGATGATCACGCGCGACATCGTGCCGCAGATCCGCGAACGGCTCAAGTTCATGGACCACGTGGGCCTCGGCTACCTCTCGCTCGACCGGCCCACGAAGACGCTTTCGGGCGGCGAGGCCCAGCGCATCAGGCTCGCGGCGCAGCTTGGCACCAACCTGGCCGGCGTCCTCTACGTCCTCGACGAGCCGAGCATTGGCCTTCACGCGCGCGACAACAGGCGGCTCATATCGACGCTCCTCGCCCTGCGCGACAAGGGCAACACGCTGCTCGTGGTCGAGCACGACGACGAGTTGATGGCGAAGGCCGACCTGATCATCGACCTGGGGCCCGCGGCGGGCGTCCACGGCGGGGAGCTCCTCGCACGCGGAACCCCGGCCGAGATCAAGGCCAACGGCTCGTCCCTCACGGGGGTCTTCCTCGCGCGCGGGATCAGGCATCCCCTGCGCGGCGCCTACCGCGACGTCGGGCGGTCCGCCGTTCCGTGGATCGAGCTCAACGGCGCCAGGCACCGCAACCTTGCGGGCTTCGACCTGCGGATCCCGCAGGGACGCCTGACAATCGTCGCCGGGCCGAGCGGCGCCGGGAAGTCGACCCTCTTCCGCGATGTCCTTGGGCCCGCGGTCGCCTGCGCCATCAAGGCGCGCAAGGCGAGGCTCACCGGGGCCGAGTTCGCGCGCCTCTCAGGCGAGCGGGGACCGCGGTTCCGCGAGCTGAAAAATGCGGCATCGCTTCGCTCGGTCATCGAGGTCGACCAGTCGCCAATCGGCAAGACGCCGCGCTCCACGCCTGCGACCTACCTCGGCATCTTCGACCTGATCCGCGCCTTCTTCGCCTCGCTGCCCGAATCCAAGATTCGCGGCTACAGCGCCTCGCGGTTCTCCTTCAACACGGCGGGCGGCCGGTGCCCGACCTGCGACGGGGCCGGCAGGATACGCCTCGAGATGGCCTTCATGCCCGACACGTACCTGCCGTGCGACGACTGCCGCGGGCTCCGGTACGGCCCCGAGCTCGCCGACGTCACGTGGAAGGGCCGGTCGATCGGCGCCGTCCTGCAGCTCACCTTCGACGAGGCGACCGAGTTCTTCGGGTTCCACTCGGAGCTTTCGGCCGTGTGCCGGCTCATGTCGGACTGCGGCCTGGGCTACCTGACGCTCGGGCAGAGCTCGTCCACGCTCTCCGGCGGAGAGGCCCAGCGCCTTAAGCTCGTGACCGAGCTTTCCAAGGGCCTGGCCACCTACCGCGAGCGCAGCCGGGGCACCTCCCCGAGGAACCTCTACATCCTTGAGGAGCCGACGATCGGGCTGCACCTAAGCGACTGCGAGAAGCTGATCGGGGTCCTCCAGGCGCTCGTCGACCAGGGCCACACCGTGGCGGTGATCGAGCACAACCTGGACCTGATAGCGGAGGCGGACTACGTGGTGGAGATGGGGCCCGGCGGCGGCCCCGAGGGGGGAGAGCTCATCTACCAGGGCCCGCTAAGGGGCCTTCTCTCCGTAAAGCGCAGCCCAACGGCGCCCTTCCTGCGCAGCCGGCTCAAGGGCTTGCCGCGGCCCGCTAGGGTGAAGCCAGAGCGGCCTTGATCGCCTCGGCGACCTGCGAGGCCCGGACGGGTTTCACGAGGCAGGCCGACAGCCCGGCGATCGCCATGCTGCGCGAGATGAACTCCGGGCTCGTGTAGCCGGTCATAAGGATCCGCTTCGTCGAGGGCATCATCTCCATGAGGCGGCCCAGGAAATCCAAGCCCTGCTCCCCGGGGAGCATGTGGTCGCACACGACGACGTCGTAGCGGCGCGCGGCAAGGCGCAGGTCCGCCTCGGAGGCCGAGGAGGCCGTGTAGAGCCTGCAAGAATCCTGGAGCTCCTGCCCGAGCGAATCAAGGAGGAGGGGCTCGTCGTCCACGAGGAGGACGACCGGCAGCGGGCGCGGCTTTGGGGCCGACTCGGGCATTGAGGCTAGTTGGCGGCGCCGGAGGCTGCGGCGGCCTCCTGGACGACCTTGATCAACTCGGCAAGAGAGACGGGCTTGAGCAGGTACCGGAAGAGGGCCGCCTCGTTCACGCTTCGGATCAGCATCTCGGGCTTCATGTACCCGGTGACCAGGATCCGCTGCATGTGCGGGAATTCCTCCCGTGCGCGCACCAGGAAGCTCATCCCGTTTCCCCCGGGCATCAGGTGGTCCGCGATCACGACCTTGAACGCCTTCTTCTGCAGGATGAAGTCGGCCGCCCTGGCCGAGGTCGCGGTCGTGACGTCAAAATGGTTGGAGAGCGCCGCCGAAAAGGCGTCGAGTATGGAGGCCTCGTCGTCGACGATGAGGACTGCGTCCTTTTCCGGCTCCGCGGTCGTTTCGTCGGGGTACATGCGCGGCAGATGATGGTTTCCGGCGCCGGGTTGGCAAATCCAATCCCCGGAGGCCCGCAGGATTGGCGGCCTTTTGATTTGCTCTAACTGCCCGCCGGAAGTTCTCTTACGGGCAATCGAAATGGCAGACAACGCAGCCCAAACGATCGCCAGTCTCACTGCCCGGAACGCCGCCGGTCACACGGCGATCCACCGCGCCGCACGGAGCGGCGATCTGAGCGTCCTTCCCAGCGAGGTGTTGACGGCGAAATTCCTAACCCTGAAGAACGACGCGGGTTACACCCCCCTTCACCATGCCGCGATGTGCGGCCACCTGGACCAGGTGCCGAGGGAGGTGCTGACGACCGAGAACCTCTCCGTGCGCAGCAACGCAGGGTACTCGGTCTTCCACACGGCGGCCGCCCACGGGACCCTGGGGCAGATTCCCGCTGAACTCCTCACCGCGGAGGTCCTCCAGAACGCGAACGACACCGGCAACACGGTCCTGCACGAGGCGGCGGAGAACGGCACGATGGACCGGATTCCCCCGGGGACCCTGACGGCCGAGAGCCTTTCCCGGCGCAACCTGAGCGGCGAGACCGTCCTGCACGTGGCGGCGTTCAACGGCCACCTGGACCAGGTGCCGCAGGACCTCCTCACGGCGGAGGCGATGCGGGAGACGACCTCGGCCGGTGACACCGTCTTCCACGCCGCGGCCATCTCTGGCCACCTGGAGCAGGTTCCCGCCGCGCTCCTTGTGGCCGTCAACCTCTCGCTTTCGAGCAAGACGGGATTCACCGCCGCGCATGCGGCGGCGGAGACCGGCCAACTCAGCAAGATACCGGCGGCCCAGCTGACCGTGGAGCTCCTCTGCGCCCGCAACGACAACGGGGACACGCCCTTGCATGCGGCGGCCTATGAGGGGCACCTCGACCAGATCCCGGCGCAGCTCCTTTCTCCCGAGACGGTCGGCCTTCGCAACTACGACGGGGTCTCCGTGGGGTCGCTCGCCATTGAGCGCGGCTTCGTCGGGCAGATCCCGCAGGCCTCCCGGCCCAGGGCCGCAGGCCTCGTGTCGCGCCTACTGCGCAGGATAAGCAAAACGCGTACACCCTTCTGAGGGCCGCAGGGGGTCACTTTGGTCTTTCCCCGGGGGCGCTTCTCGCCTCTGATATCGTTTCCATTTCACGAATTCCTCCTATGAACACATCCATCGCCTCCATCACAGCCCGCGAGATCATCGATTCCCGCGGCAATCCGACCGTTGAGGTCGACGTTCGGCTCGCCTCCGGCGCTTTCGGCCGCGCGGCGGTCCCGTCGGGCGCCTCCACCGGGGAGCACGAGGCGATCGAGCTGCGCGACGGTGACAAGAAGCGCTACGGCGGCAAGGGAGTCCAGAAGGCCGTCGCCAACGTCAAGTCCAAGCTCGCGCCGGCCCTGGTGGGCTTCGATGCGTGCGACCAGGTGGGCATCGACCGCGCGATGATCGCGCTCGACGGGACGCCGACCAAGTCGAAGCTCGGCGCGAACGCCATCCTCGGCGTGTCGCTCGCGGCGGCGAAGGCGGCCGCTGCGGCCCTGAACCAGCCCCTCTACCGCTACATCGGCGGCACCAACGCCAAGGTTCTCCCCGTTCCCATGATGAACATCATGAACGGCGGGGCGCATTCCGACGCGCCCATCGATTTCCAGGAGTTCATGATCATGCCGATCGGCGCCGACACGTTCGCCGAGGCGCTGCGCATGGGCTCTGAAGTGTTCCACGCGCTCAAGAAGGTGCTCAAGGCCAAGGGCCTCTCGACCGCGGTCGGCGACGAGGGCGGGTTTGCACCGAATCTAGAGTCCACGGAAGCCGCGCTCGACTCCATCGCTGTGGCGGTCAAGCAGGCGGGCTACAAGCTCGGCAGGGACATCGCGTTCGCCCTCGACCCGGCGGCCTCGGAATTCTACGTCCCGGAGAAGAAGGCCTACGTCTTCAAGAAGTCCGGCGGGCGCTCGCTTAGCGGCTCGCAGATGGTGTCCTACTACGAGGACCTCGTCGCCAAGTACCCGATCATCTCGATCGAGGACGGCTGCGCCGAGAACGACTGGGACACCTGGAAGAAGCTGACGGACGCGATCGGCGACAAGGTGCAGCTGGTGGGTGACGATCTCTTCGTCACCAACACGGAATTCCTGCGCCGGGGCATCGAGACGGGCACGACGAACTCGATCCTCGTCAAGGTGAACCAGATCGGCACCCTCACGGAGACCCTCGACGCCGTCGAGATGGCCAAGGAGGCCGGCTTCACCGCCGTCATCTCCCACCGCTCGGGCGAGACCGAGGACACGACGATCGCGGACATCGCGGTCGCCACAAACGCGGGCCAGATCAAGACGGGCTCCCTCTGCCGCACGGACCGGGTCGCCAAGTACAACCAGCTTCTGCGGATCGAGGAGGAGCTCGGCGCCTCCGCGATCTACGGCGGAAAACTCTAATCCCTCGTCCGGGGCGCCGGTCAGGCCGGCGCCTCGGGCTTTCCTTCGCCCGCGGCCGCCCCGTCGGTGTTGGCGGCTATGTTGTCGAAGGCGTCGGAGAGCATCTGCAGGACCTCGGACTTCGGCGCGTGCTTCAGGACGTAGGCCTCCGCGCCCAGCTCCCGGGTCTGGATGACCGTTTTCATCGTGCTCTGGGACGACACGATGATGACCGGGATCTTCGGGTGGGCGGCCTTGAGTTTCGCGAGCACCTCGAGCCCTCCGACCTGCGGAAGGTTGATGTCCAGGAGGATGACGGTCGGGTTGTGCGCCGCCGCTGCCGCCAGGGCCGCGGTCCCATCGGCCGCCTCCCACACGGTCTCGATTCCGAGCTGCTTGAGCAGCATCCGGATCAGCACACGCACGTGTGCTTCGTCATCTATGATGAGGGCATTGACAGGCCGAGGCATAGCCCAAGATGTAAAAATCCGGCGTGGCGATGCAAGCCTGCGCCGTGTTACGTCACTCGACCCTCAGGATGTAGCCCCTCAGGTACTCGCTCTCGGGCATGGAGATAAGCACGGGATGGTCGGCGGGCTGGTGGCAGAACTCCAGCACCTTGACGCGCCGCTTGGCGTCGGAGGCCGCCGCGGCGAGGACCGAGCGCAATTCCGCGTCCTGCATGTGATGGGAGCAGGAATAGGTGGCGAGGACCCCTCCGGGGGCCAGCCTCTGCATGGCCCTCAGGTTGATTTCCTTGTAGCCCCGGAGGGCCCCCTCGAGCGCCGACCTCGACTTCGCGAACGGCGGGGGGTCCAGGATGACGACGTCCCATCTGGGCCCGGGCTTGTTCGAGGGATCGTTTAGCCAGTCAAAGACGTTGGCGACCTCGAAGGACGCCTTGACCCCGTTTCGCTCGGCGTTGCGGCGGGCGGCCTCCACCGCCTCCTGCGCGCTGTCGATGCCGAGCACCTCGGCGGCCCCCGCCCTGCCCGCGTGGAGCGCAAACGAGCCCTGGTTGCAGAACGCGTCGAGCACCCGCTTGCCCGGGCAGTAGGCGGCGAGCGCCGCATGCTGGGCGCGCTGGTCCAGGTAGAAGCCGGTCTTCTGTCCTCCCATCAGGTCGAGCCACATCTCGAACCCGTCGATCGACACCCACCGGGGCTCCCAAGCCCCGCCCGAGCGGGTGTGGGTCTCCAGGGAGAGCCCCTCGAGCTTTCGGATGTGGGCGTCGTTCCTGAAGACGACCTCCGCGGGGGCGAGGAGCCCGTGCAGGAGGTCGCCGATCAGGGCCGACCTCTTCTCCATCGCGAGGGTCTGTATCTGCACGACCACGGTGTCACCGTACTGGTCCGCAACGACGCCCGGCAGGTCGTCCGACTCCGACCAGACGAGCCGCCTGAAGGCCCCCGGGGCGCGCCTTGCGAGCGCCCTCTCCAGAGCGGACCGCAGGTAGGCCTCGTCGAGCGCGACCCGGTCGCGCGAGAGCCGCCGCCACACGATCTGGGAGCGACCATTGCAGATGCCCGTCCCGATGAAGCGGCCCGTGCGGTCGCGGCACTCGACCACCTCCCCGTCGCATTCCGGAGGGAGCGGGGCCTCCACCTCGTTGGCAAAGACCCACGGGTGCCCGGTCAGGACCCGCGAATTGGCATTGGCCTTCAGCTTGTACGAGGGAACCGTCATTTGGGGATCATCGCCGGCCGGGCCCGGCATAGAAGCCAAAAGTGAGGCCCCTTCCCCCGCCCGAAAAGGCTTCCAAGGCGGCAGGCGCGGGATTTTACTTTCCGATTCTCAATGTCCCTCCCCCCTGAAATCGACCGCCGGCGCACCTTCGCGATCATTTCGCATCCCGATGCGGGCAAGACGACATTGACCGAAAAGTTCCTCCTCTACGGAAACGCGATCCACCTGGCGGGGGCGGTCAAGGACCGCAAGAACCAGCGCGCGACGACCTCGGACTGGATGGAGCTTGAGCGCCAGCGCGGGATCTCGATCAGCTCGACGGTCCTTCAGTTCGACTACAACGGCTGCGCGGTCAACCTCCTCGACACCCCCGGCCACAAGGACTTCTCCGAGGACACCTACCGGGTCCTGACGGCGGTCGACGCGGTGTTGATGGTGATCGACGCCGCAAAGGGCGTCGAGACCCAGACCCGCAAGCTCTTCGAGGTGTGCCGGCGCCGCGGTATCCCGATCTTCACCTTCATGAACAAGTGCGATCGGCCGACGCTCAACCCGATCGCGCTCCTGGACGAGCTCGAGGCGGTCCTCGGCATCCAGGCCTCGCCCGTCGTATGGCCCCTGGGCAACGGGCCCTCGTTCCGCGGCGTGTACGACCGCAGGAACCAGCAGGTCCACCTGTTCGAGCGGGTGCCCGGCGGCGCCTACCGCGCCCCCGACAAGGTCTCCTCGCTCGGAGACCCGTCGGTCAGGGCGAAGCTCGACGACTCCACCTTCGAGGAGGTGGTCGAGCAGCTCGAGATGCTGGACGGCGCTGGGCACGCGTTCGACCTGGAGGCGGTCCGGGCCGGCAGGCAGACCCCGGTCTACTTCGGGAGCGCCGTGAACAACTTCGGCATCCAGCTGCTCCTTGACGGCTTCCTCCACGACTCCATTCCGCCCCAGCCGCGCTCCTCCATGGGCGGCGGCGCCGTGCGCGAGGTGCCCGTCACCTTCGACAAGTTCTCCGCCTTCATCTTCAAGATCCAGGCCAACATGGATCCTAGGCACCGCGACCGCATCGCGTTCATGCGCGTGTGCTCGGGAAAGTTCGACCGGGACATGGCCGTCCTTCACGTGCAGACCGGCAAGACGGTGCGCCTGTCCTCCTCGCACAAGCTCTTCGGCCAGGACCGCGAGACCGTGGACGAGGCGTGGCCTGGCGACGTCGTCGGGCTCGTGGGCCACGATGCTTTCGGGATCGGCGACACCCTCACCGAGGACCGGACGATCCAGTTCGACGAGATCCCCCGGTTTCCCCCCGAGGTTTTCGCCTACATCTCGAACCCCAACCCCTCGGACTCGAAGAAGTTCAGGACCGGGCTCGACCAGCTGCTCCAGGAGGGTGTCGTCCAGTCGTTCAACGCCCGCTCCGCCCCCCCGGGCTCGACGCTCCTGGCGGCGGTCGGCCCGCTGCAGTTCGAGGTCGTGCAGTACCGCCTCAAGAGCGAGTATGGGGCCGAGTCGCGCCTGGAGATGACGCCCTGGACGATCCTGAGGTGGCTGGAGCCCCACCCCGCCCTACGCAGCCCCTCGGGCCTGATCGTCGCCTCCGGCGTCAGCTTCGGCTCGGACAAGCTCGAGCAGCCGGTCGTGCTCTTCCCCAACGACTGGACGCTGCGCTACTTTGTCGAGAAGAACCCCGACCTGAAGCTCCGGTCGCTCCCCCTGGAACAGGCCTCCCCCGCGCGGGCGTGATCCCCCCTGCCGAGCGAAACCCAGTTGCCATGGAACCGAGCCCCTATTGCCTTTCACCATGTTTTTGAAGCGCCTCCTCCTCTCCTCCTGGATTTCCGCCCTAGCGTTGGCGGCCCCGGGCGCCCTGTCCGCAAGGACGGCGCCCTCCTACAAGGGGGCCATCGCCACCGACGCCGCGACGGGGGCCGTTCTCTTTGAGGACAACGCGGACGCCGTGAGCCCGCCGGCGAGCATGACCAAGCTGATGACCTATGCGGTGCTCGACGACCTGATCAAGAAGGGCACCCTCTCGCTCGACACCCCGGTCACGGTCACGCAGGAGGACGCGAGGGTTGCCGCGCTCAAGGACAGCACCGAGGTGTGGCTTCGCCAGGGGGAGACCTTTCCCGTCGAGGAGCTGATCTACGCGATGATGATCCAGTCGGCCAACGACGCGGCCTACACGCTGGCCCACAAGGCGGCCGGCACGGCGAGCGCCTTCGTCGCCCAGATGAACATGAAGGCGCGCGAGCTCGGCATGACCCACAGCACGTTCCGCTCCCCCCACGGGTTCCCTCCCCCCAGCCGGCGGATCGCCGAGGGCGACCTGACGACGCCGCGCGACTTCGCGCTCCTTTGCCGCTACCTTCTCCTGCACACGGACGTCCTGAAGTACACCTCGGTCAAGAGCCGGACGTTCGGGGCGGGGATGCGCCTGCAGCCCGTGCTGATGAACAACCACAACCACCTGCTCGGGAAGATACCCGGGGTCGACGGACTGAAGACAGGCTTCACGAGCGGGGCCGGCTTCTGCCTGTCGGCGACCGCGCAGCGCAACGGCCGCAGGATCATCGTCGTCATGATGGACAGCCCGGACTCCCGCACGAGGGACCTGAACGTGCAGGAGCTCATTTCCGAGGCCTTCATGAAGCTCCCCGTCGCGGAGGCCGCCTTCAAGCAGGAGGCCCCGGGCGCGGCGGCCCCCACCCGACCGACGCCGGCCGCGGCGGCCCCGGCTCCCGAGAACGGCCCCGTCATCCACCTGCCGGGAGCGAAGGGAACGTGACGTGAAGCCCGAGCCCGCACCCGTGAGAGCATACCTCGAGGGCCTCCAGGACTCGATCTGCAGGGCGCTTGAGTCGGAGGACGGGACGGGCAGGTTCCGCGAGGACACCTGGAGCCGCGCCGAGGGCGGCGGGGGCAGGACCCGGATCCTGGAGGGGGGCGATGTCTTCGAGAAGGCGGGCGTGGCGTTCTCCCACGTGGAGGGGACAGCCCTCCCGCAGTCGGCGTCCGCCCGCCACCCCGAGATTGCGGGAAAGCCGTGGAGCGCCATCGGCGTATCGCTTGTCATCCACCCAAAGAACCCCTACGTGCCGACCTCGCACGCGAACGTTCGCTTCTTCCACGCCAACGCGGGCGGGCCGTCGCCTTCGTGGTGGTTCGGCGGGGGCTGGGACCTCACCCCCTACTACGGCTTCGACGAGGACGCGGTGCACTGGCACCGCACGGCCCGCCAGGCGGTGGCACCCTTCGGGCAGGACCTTTACACTCGCCTGAAGAAGGGCTGCGACGACTACTTCTTCCTGAAGCACCGGGGCGAGGCCCGGGGGATAGGCGGGCTCTTCTTCGACGACTTTAGCGAGCTCGGGTTCGACAGGAGCTTCGAGCTCCTGCGCAGCGTCGGCGACGCCTACGTCCCGGCCTACCGCCCCATCGTGGCCCGGCGCAAGGCGACGCCCTACGGCGAGCGCGAGCGCGACCACCAGCTGCGCCGGCGCGGCCGCTACGTCGAGTTCAACCTGCTTCAGGACCGCGGGACGCTCTTCGGCCTGCAGAGCGGCGGCCGCACCGAGTCGATCCTGATGAGCCTTCCGCCGGTGGTGCGGTGGGACTACGCCCGCCAGCCCGAGCCCGGCTCGCCCGAGGCCAGGCTCCTCGACCACTTCCTAAGGCCCCGCGACTGGCTGGGCCAATCCCTGTGAACTCCCGCGAACGATTCCTCGACGCCTGCGCCTGTAAACCGCTCGACCGGCCACCGGTCTGGATCATGCGCCAGGCAGGGCGCTACCTGCCCGAGTACCGCGAGTTGAAGGCGAAGCACGGCTTCCTCGGGATGGTCCGCACTCCCGAGCTCGCAGCCGAGGTCTCGCTCCAGCCGATCCGCAGGTTCCCGATCGACGCCACGATCCTCTTTTCCGACATCCTCGTGATCCCGGAGGCGCTGGGCCAGGGCTACACGTTCCGCGACGAGGGCGGCATAGCGATGGAGCGCCGCCTTGAGAACCGGGCGATGGTCGAGGCCCTGGGGCCCGAGTCCGCGGTCCCCGAGAAGCTCTCCTACGTTGCCGAGGCCCTTGCTATCCTCAAGAGGGAGCTGGGCGGCACGCGGGCGCTCCTCGGCTTCGGCGGGTCCCCCTGGACGCTCGCCACCTACATGGTGGAGGGGGGAAGCTCGGAGGACTTCACCCTCGTGAAGGCCCTCTTCTACGAGGACCGCTCCACGTTCGACCTGCTCCTTGGAAAGTTGACGGCCGCCCTGATCGCCTACTTCAGGATGCAGATAAAGGCCGGGGCCGACGCGATCCAGATCTTCGACTCGTGGGGAGGGATCATCGCGGGGCCCGACTACGAGGCCGCGTCGCTTCGCTGGATCCGGGCGATCATCGCCGCCCTGCCCGAGGGCTTCCCGGTCATCATCTTCGGCAAGGGCACCGGGGCCCACCTGACCGACCAGGCCTTCACCGGGGCGCGCGTCCTGAGCGTCGACTGGTCGAATGACCTGTCGGTCGTGCGCCGCAGCCTCCCCAAGAATGTCGCCGTCCAGGGCAACCTGGACCCGGTCATCCTCAACACGACGCCCGACATCACCCGCAGGGAGACCCTGCGGATCCTCGAGTCGATGCGCGGGACCCAGGGGCACATCTTCAACCTGGGGCACGGGATCCTGCCGCAGGCAAAGATCGGTTGCGTCGAGGCGCTCCTCGATGCGGTCACCCAGTGGAAATAATTTCTCATGAACGTCGCTATAATCGGGGGTGGCGTAACCGGCCTCACGGCCGCATGGCGTCTTTCGGGCGCGGGGCATTCCGTCAGGCTCCTTGAGGCCGCGCCGAGGGTCGGGGGCAACATCCGAACCGAGTGCGTGGACGGATGGATGGCCGAGTCGGGCCCCAACTCGTTCCAGGAGGCGACGCCGGAGATCAGCTCCATGATCGCGGAGCTCGGGCTCGAGCAGGAGCGCCTGAAGGCGAGCCCCCTGGCCAAGAACCGCTACCTGGTGATGGACGGGGCCCTCGTGCCCGCCCCCGCCGGGCCGGGCAAGTTCTTCTCCACCCCGCTCTTCTCGTTCGGGACCAAGGTGAAGATCCTGATGGAGGCCACGCTCTCGCCGCGGAACCGCCCCGAAGACGTGAACGTCGCCACCTTCATCCGCGACCACTTCGGGGCCGAGGTCCTGGAGCGGGCCGTCCAGCCCTTCATCGGGGGCATCTATGCCGGCAACTCCGAGCGCCTTTCCGCCCGGTACGCCTTCCCCAAGCTGTGGGAGGCCGAGAGGACCAAGGGGTCCATCATCCGCTCGGCCATCGCCGGGGCGCGCGCCCGCCGGGCCCAGGGCCTGCCGGCCTCGGCCCCGGTCATCTCGTTTAGGCGGGGCCTGCAGGCCCTTACGGATGCCCTGGCCTCGAGGCTCCCCCCGGGCTCCATCGAGCTGAGCGCGGACGTGCGGACGCTCGAGCCCGGCAAAGGCGCGCGCTGGCGCGTCTCATGGGACGGGCTCGCGGGGCAGGGATCCGAGGAATTCGACAGCGTCGTGGCCGCCGTGCCGGCGTGGAGCCTCGCCCGGCTTCGCATCGGAAAGGACGGATCGTCCCCCCTCTCGGGCCTGTCCGAGGTCGAATACTCGCCCGTCGCCTCCCTGTTCCTCGGGTACCGGCGCGACCAGGTCAGCCACCCCCTGGACGGGTTCGGGGCCCTGGTGCCCTCCGGCGAACGCAAGTCCACCCTGGGCCTGCTCTTTTCCTCGACGCTCTTTCCCGGGCGCGCCCCCGAGGGCCATGTCGCCTTGACCGCCTTCGCCGGCGGCGCCCTGCGCCCCGAGCTCGCCATGCTCCCCCAGGCCGAGCTCGTCGAGCGGGTATGCGCGGACCTGCGGGACCTTGTCGGCGCGGCGGGCAGTCCCTCGTTCGTCAGGCATGTCCTCTGGCCGAGGGCGATCCCCCAGTACAACCTGGGCTACGGGCGCCACCTGGACCTCATCGCGGCGTGCGAGGCGAGCTTCCCGGGCCTGTATATCGGCGGGAACGTCCGCGACGGCATATCGCTGCCGGACTGCATTAAGTCTGGGAGCCGGTTGGCGACGCGCGTGTCTTGACTCACCGGGGGGGGTCTTTACCCTCTCGGACCCATTTTTTTTCCATTGGCGACCGACCTCAAAGACACGCTCCAGCTGCCGAAGACCGATTTCCCCATGCGGGCGGCGCTCGCCCAGCGTGAGCCGGCACGGGTCGCCCACTGGGAGAAGACGGGCCTCTACGAGGCCATCCAGAAAAAGAGGCACGGCTGCCCCGCTTTCGTCCTGCACGACGGCCCCCCCTTCACCAACGGCGACGTGCACATCGGCACCGCTCTCAACAAGACCCTCAAGGACGTGACCATCCGCTACAAGGCGCTGCGGGGCTTCCGCACCCCCTACGTCCCGGGCTGGGACTGCCACGGGCTTCCCATCGAGCAGAAGGTCGCCCGAGAGCTGCGCGACGCCAACCGGCAGGTCGAGATCCCCGAGCTCCGCCGGCTCTGCGACGCGTTTTCGGAGACCTGGATCGCAACGCAGAAGGGGCAGTTCAAGCGGCTCGGGGTGCTCGCGGACTGGAAGAACGAGTACAAGACCAAGGCCCCCGCGTTCGAGGCGGACATCCTGCGCATCTTCGCCGCCTTCGTGGAGAAGGGCATCGTCTACCGCAGCAAGAAGCCCGTCTACTGGTCCATTCCCTTTGAGACGGCCCTGGCCGAGGCCGAGGTCGAGTACAAGGAGCATTCCTCTCCCTCGATCTGGGTCCGCTTCAGGGTCCCGGCCGATGAGGCCGGGCGGTTTGGACTGCCCTCCGACAAGCCCCTTAGCATCGTCATATGGACGACGACGCCCTGGACGATCCCGGCCAACCTCGCGATCGCGCTCAACCCCGACGTCGACTATGCCGTCGCGGACCTGGGCGGGGAGCGGATCCTCGTCGCCCAGGCTCTCCTCGGCCAGGTTGCCACGGCCGCGGGCCTGGCCTCGGCGCCCGAGGTCGTTAAGACCGTCAAGGGCAAGGACCTTGAAAACATGGGTGCGAGGCACCCGTTCATCGACCGGGCATCGCCCGTCGTCCTGGCGGACTACGTCACGGTCGACAGCGGCACCGGCTGCGTCCACACGGCCCCCGGCCACGGCGCGGAGGACTACCAGACGGGCCTCAGGTACGGCCTCGAGATCTACTGCCCGGTGGCCGACAACGGCACCTACCTTGACGACGGGCGCATCCCCGCCGAACTCGTGGGCGCGTCGACCCTGGAGAGCGTCGAGGACCTCCAGAAGAAGAAGACGTCGGCCGCGAACATCGCTGTATTGAGGAAACTCGACTCGACGGGCTCGCTCCTCGCGAAGCACAAGTACACCCACAGCTACCCGCATTGCTGGCGCTCCAAGACCCCCATCATCTTCCGGGCCGTCGACCAGTGGTTCGTCTCGCTCGACAAGGCGGGTTCCCGGGCCGCCGCCCAGGACGAGATAAGCAAGATCGCCGCGGTGGGCGGCTGGATTCCCGCATGGGGCGAGGCGCGCATCCGGGGCGCCGTCGAGTCGCGCCCTGACTGGTGCGTCAGCCGGCAGCGCTCGTGGGGCGTCCCGATCCCCGCCTTCTACGACGCCGAGAAGAGGCCCTTCCTCGACGCGGGCGTGATCCGGGCGATCGCCGACAAGGTCGAGGGCCGCGGGTCCAACCTCTGGTTCGAGTCGACGCCCGCCGAGCTGCTCGAGGGCGTGAAGCTTCCTGCGGGATGGCCCGCGCCCTCCGCCCTCTCGTGCGGGCGCGACACGCTCGACGTGTGGCTGGACTCGGGTTCGTCGCACGCCGCCGTCCTCAGGCGCGGCCAGGGCGGCACCTCCTGGCCGGCCGACCTCTACCTTGAGGGAAGCGACCAGCACCGCGGGTGGTTCCAGTCGTCCCTGTGGACCTCGGTCATCGCATACGGCGCGGCGCCCTACAAGGGCGTCCTCACCCACGGCTTCATCGTGGACGAGGAGCAGAAGAAGATTTCCAAGAGCTCCTCTTACCAGAAGCCCCAGACAAGCGACGCGTACATCGCGGAGTACGGGGCCGACGTGATCCGGCTCTGGATCGCATCCCAGGACTTCAGGGACGACATCCCGATCTCCAAGGAGATCCTCTCCCACGTCGGCGAGACCTACCGCCTGATCCGCAACACCTTCAGGTTCCAGCTGGCGAACCTGTTCGATTTCGAGGCGTCGCGCCATGCGCTGCCCCCCTCCAAGATGGACGCGCTCGACCGCTGGGCGCTCGACCAGGCCGCAGAGCTCTGCAGGGCCTGCGGGCAGGCCTACGACGCGTACGAGTTCCACCGGGTGTACCAGCTGTGCAACCAGTTCTGCTCGGTCACGCTCTCGGCGACCTACCACGACATCCTGAAGGACCGCCTCTACACGCTGGGGACGGCCCACCCCCTGCGCCGGTCGTCGCAGACGGCCATCCACCAGATATTCCAGATGCTCGCCAGGATCCTCGCGCCGGTCATCCCGTTCACCAGCGACGAGGCGTGGTCATTCGCCACCTCGGGCACCGAGTTCGGGTCCGGATCCGTGCACCTGCAGGACTGGCCCGCGGCCCCTGCCGCGCCCGAGGCGGGCGCGGAGGAATTTGGCTCCCTGCTCAAGATGCGCTCCCGGGTCAACGAGGCGATCGAGCCCCTGCGCGCCGCCGGCCGGATTGGGAAGTCCCTGGACGTGGCGATAACGCTTCTCGTCCCGGACGGCGACCCGCTGAAGGAGGCGCTTGAGAAGAACCTCGGCTCTTTGCCGGAAATCTTTATCGTGTCCGACGTGAAAGTTCAGGCGACCGCGGAGCCCGGAGACCCGTTCAGCGTCGGCGTGCGCCCCTGCGCCGAACTGGGTCATGTGCGATGCCCCCGCTGCTGGCGCTGGGTGCCCGGCCTCGGCTCGCCCCCGGCCCCAGAGGTATGTCCCCGTTGCGCCGAGGCACTTCTTTCGTAAGCTACCCACCGACTTAAATCCCCCCCCAAGACTCCCCATGGACAAGACCAAAAAAACAAAATCGCCCAAAAAGAAAGCGGCCGGGGCCGAGACCCGAAAGGCGCCTGCACCCAAGGCAGCCGTTTCGACGCCTCCCGCTCAGGGCAAACGTCCCCCCATGGAAAAACCATCCAAGAAGACCGCGCTTCGCGACAGCATCCTCGCCCGCAAGGCCGCGACCAAGCCGATCGCGTTCAGCCTCGACGAGGTCCGAGCGATCGCCAAGACCGTCACCGCCAAGGCCGAGTCCACCGCGAAGACCGCAAAGGTCGTCGCGAAGCCCTCGGCCGCGCTGAGCGCCGCCCTCGAGAAGCCCGTAAAGCCCAACCACATCAAGGCCGCGTCCCTGGCGGACATCCTTGGCTTCAACCCGAAGCGGGTGAAGGCCGCCGAGGTGATCGAGGAGCGCGGGGTGCCCGAGAAGTACAAGCGCTTCTACAAGCTGCTCCTGGACCTGCGCAAGCACCTCACGGAGGGCATCGAGCGCCATTCCGAGGAGACGCTCAAGCGCTCGGTCAAGGACGACGCCGGCGACCTCTCCTCCTACGGCCAGCACATGGCCGACGCCGGGACCGACACCTTCGACCGCGACTTCGCTCTGAGCCTGGTCTCCAACGAGCAGGAGGCCCTCTCCGAGATCGAGGCCGCGATCAAGCGCATCCGCGACGGCACGTACGGCATCTGCGAGATCACGGCGAAGCCGATCTCAAAGGAGCGCCTGCTCGCCGTCCCGTTCACGCGCTACTCGGCCGATGCGCAGAAGCAGATCGAGCGCAACCGGCACCACTCCCGCACCCAGGCGGGCCTCTTCGGCGAGGCCGGCGAAGAGGGCGGCGCGATCCCGCAGGACGACGGCGCAGAGGAGTGATGCAGTCTGTCGACCCTGGGGTCTCGTTCGCCTGGCGCGTCGTCAAGTACCGGCGCCTGGTGGGGATCGCGGTCTCGGTGGTCGCCCTCGACCAGGCCACGAAGGCCTGGATCTCGGCCATCCTCCCCTACAACACCTACGGGGAGGCCGCCGGGGCCATCCGGGTCGTCCGCGGCTTCTTCTACATCGTCCACGTCGGCAACACCGGCGCGGCATGGAGCATCCTCTCGGGCCGAAGCATCCTCCTTGCCTCGCTCGCTGCGGCTACCCTCGTCGCCATCTTCGTCGGACGGCGGGCCCTGGGTCTGGCGGCCTCGCGCGCCCAGGAATGCTTCGGACTGATGTGCGGGGGGATCGCCGGGAACCTCGTCGACCGGCTGGCCCGCGGCCATGTCGTCGACTTCCTCGACTTCCACTTCGGGTCCTACATCTACCCGACCTTCAACGTCGCCGATTCCGCGATCTGCGCGGGCGTCATTCTCTACGCGGCGTACTCGCTAAGGACTCCCAAGCTCGGGGTCTAGGCGCCCTACTCCACGTTCGCCATCTGCTCGCGGATCCGCTCGAGCTCGTTCTTGAGCTCGATCACGCTCTTGGAGATCGCCAGGTCGTTGGCCTTGCTGCCGATCGTGTTGGCCTCGCGGCCCAGCTCCTGGAGGATGAAGTCCGCCTTGCGCCCTATCTCGTCCTCCGACTTGAGGAGCGTGGAGAGCTGGTCCATGTGGCTGCGGAACCGAGTGATCTCCTCGCTCACGTCGCACCGGTCGGCGAATAGCGCGATCTCGCGCAGCACGCGCTCGTCGCCGGCGTCCAGCTCAAGTCCCGCCTCGCGCAGGCGCTTCAGCAGCTGCGCCCGGTAGGCGGGGGCGACGCTCGGCGCGCGCGCCGCGACCGCGTCCATGTGCCTTCGGCACAGGCCGACGCGCTCAATGAAGTCGACGAAGAGGGCCTCGCCCTCCTTGGCCCGCATCGCGGCGAAGCCGCGCAGCGCCTCGTCGAGCGCGAGGAAGAGGTCCTTGCGCACGCTTTCGGTCGAGATCACCCCCGCGGGCGCCTTCTGGGAACTCGCCACCTGCCAGAGCAGCTCCGCGGTCGGCTCGAAGGCGATGCCCCGGGCGTCCGCGAGCTCCGCGAGCCTGTCGAGCACGGCGCCGACCGAGGCGTCGCTCCAGGAGGCCTCGTCGCGGCCCTTTGCAGGGGTGAACTCGATGTCGACGTGGACCTTGCCCCGGGCGGCGACGCGCCGAACGCGGACGCCGATCTCGGCCTCGAGGCTCTCCCAGTCCCCGGGGAGCTTGACCGACAGGTCGAGGTTGCGCCGGTTTACCGAGCTCACCTGCACGGCGAGCGTTCCCCCGGCTGTCGCCGAGGAGGCCCGCCCGTAGCCGGTCATGCTCCTCATGGCCTCTCCCCCAGGATCTTCGCGACCTGCTGGACGTCCTTGTCCCCGCGGCCGCTCAGGTTGACGATCACGATCTTGCCTTTGCCCAGCTCGCGGGCGCGCTTCATGCCGTGCACGAGGGCGTGGGTGCTCTCGAGAGCCGGGATGATGCCCTCGAGCCTCGAGCAGAGCTGGAACGCCTCAAGGACCTCGTCGTCGGTGGCATAGGCGTACTTGATCCGCCCCATGTCGCGGTAGTACGCGTGCTCGGGGCCGACCGCCGCGTAGTCGAGCCCGGCCGAGACCGAGTGCGTGAGCTCGATCTGCCCGTCGGGGTCCTGGAGTATGTAGGTCTTGCAGCCCTGCAGGACGCCCAATTTGCCGCCTGCGAAGCGCGCCGCGTGTTCCCCCTTTCGGATTCCACGGCCGCCGGCCTCGACGCCCGTCATCATGACGGCCGGGTCGTCCAGGAACTCGAAGAAGAGGCCGATGGCGTTGCTTCCCCCGCCCACGCACGCGACCAGCTCGTCGGGAAGCCGGCCCTCGCGCGCCAGGATCTGCTCCTTCGCCTCGGCTCCGATCACCCGGTGGAAGTCGCGGACCATCTCCGGGTACGGGCGGGCCCCGTAGGCCGTGCCAAGGATGTAGTGGGTCGTCCTCACGTTCGTGACCCAGTCGCGCATGGCCTCGTTGATCGCCTCCTTGAGCGTCTTCTGTCCCGCGTCAACGCTGCGCACCTCGGCCCCCATCAGGCGCATCCGGAAGACATTGAGCGCCTGCCTCTCCATGTCGACTGCGCCCATGTAGACGACGCACTCGAGGCCGAACTTGGCGCACACCGAGGCGGTCGCCACGCCGTGCTGTCCCGCCCCGGTCTCCGCGATCACGCGCTTCTTGCCCATGCGAAGGGCAAGGAGCGCCTGGCCGATCGCGTTATTGATCTTGTGGGCGCCGGTGTGCAGAAGGTCCTCGCGCTTGAGGTAGATCCTCGCCCCCGCGCAGTGGTCCGTGAGGCGCTCCGCGAAATACAGCGGCGTCGGGCGCCCCGCGAAGTCGGCCAGGTGCCGCTGGAGATCCAGCTTGAACTGCGGGTCCACGCGCGCCGCCAGGTACACGCGCTCGAGCTCCTCCAGGGCCGCCATCAGGGTCTCCGGGACAAAAATACCCCCGTACGGACCGAAATGTCCGGTCCGGTCGGGCAGCGAGAAGCGGCCTATTCTGGGCGATGCGATGGCGGGCATGCGGCAGTCACCCTTGGGTCGGCAGGGCGGCGTGGCAAGACGCCTTCGGCGGGCTTCTTTCCTTGTACATTTCGCGAATCCGGCCATTTTTGCGGACGCGCCTACCCATTTTTCAGGCGCCCGCGCATCCCCTTGCGCGGGACTCATTCGACCCCCCCGACGATGAAAACGAAGCTGATTGCCGCCGTTGTCCTCATGTCCACCTCGGCCTTTGCCGCGGGGACCAATCCCCTGGGGCTCCAGCTCTGGAGCCTAAGGAACCAGATGCAGGCCAGCGTTCCCGCTGGCATGGACCTGGTGAGGTCGCTCGGGTTCACGGTGGTCGAGTCCGCCGGGACCTACAACCTCACCCCCAAGGAATTCAGGGCCCAGGCCGACGCCCACGGGCTGAAGATCGCCTGCGGGCACTTCCCCTACGATCGCATGGAGAAGGACCTCGACGGCGTCATCGCCGACGCGAAGGTCCTCGGCGTATCCAACGTGATCGTCGCCTGGGTCCCCCACACCGGGGAGTTCACGGTCGCCGACGCGCATGTCGCGGCCCAGAACTTCAACAAGTTCGGCGCCGCCTTGAAGGCGGCGGGCATGGGATTTGGCTTCCATACCCACGGCTATGAGTTCAAGCCGCTGGCGGACGGCACGTCGGCGTACGACGTCATGCTGAAGGAGACCGACCCGTCCCTCGTCTTCGTCGAGATGGACGTCTTCTGGGTCGTGGCGGCCGGCCAGGATCCCGTGAAGCTCCTCCAGAAGAATCCGGATCGTTACAAGATGTTTCACGTCAAGGATATGAGGAAGGGCGCGACCCAGGTCGGATACACCGGCGGCGCACCCGTCGAGGACAATGTCGCGGTCGGTGAGGGCCGGATCGACTGGCCCAACCTGCTCAAGGAGGGCAAGAAGGACGGAGCCGACGTCTGCTTCGTCGAGGATGAGACCTCCGATCCCGTTAAGAACATCCCGACCAGCCTCGCCTACCTTGCGACTCTCGGCCTCAAACCCTAACCCCAATCCATGAACGCCAATCGTCTATTCCTCGCCAGTAAGATTGCTCTGATCGTGACCGCCATGAGCTTCGCCATCCGAGGTGGCGCGGCAGGCGCCTGGGCGACCCAATTCAACCTGACGCATGAGCAGGTCGGCTGGGTCAACGGCGCCGCATTCTGGGGTTTCACGCTGGCCATGGTGTTCGGCGGCCCCCTGTGCGATGCGCTCGGCATGGGCCGGATCGCGGCCTTCGCCTTCGTCGGGCACGTCGGGGGTATCCTGCTGACGATCTTCGCGTGGAACTACTGGAGCCTCTACGCCGGCACGCTCGTCTTCGGCATTGCGAACGGCTCGGTCGAGGCGGCGTGCAATCCCCTCATCACGACCCTCTACCCGAACGACAAGACGACAAAGCTCAATCACTTCCACGTCTGGTTCCCCGGCGGGATCGTGATCGGGGGCGTCGTCTCGTTCCTCCTCGCGAAGGCGGGCCTTGGCTGGAAGCCCCAGTTTGCCACCATGCTGATCCCGCTGGCGGTCTACGGCCTCATGTTCCTCGGGCAGCCTTTCCCGAAGACCGAGCGCGTCCAGCGCGGCATATCCACCGGGTCCATGTGGGCCGCGTGCTTCAACCCCCTGTTCCTGCTGATGGTCGTGTGCATGCTCATGACCGCGACCTCCGAGCTCGTCCCCGGCCAGTGGATCCCCGACATCCTCACCAACGCCGGCGTCTCGGGCATCCTTGTCCTCGCGTTCATCAACGGCGTGATGGCCATCGGCCGCAGCTGCGCGGGCCCGTTCGTCCACAGGATATCCCCGATAGGCATGCTGATCGTGAGCACCGTGTTGAGCGCCATCGGCCTGTACGCCATGAGCCATGCCTCGGGCGGCATGCTCTTTGGCGCGGCGTTCATCTTCGCGCTGGGCGTATGCTTCTTCTGGCCGACCATGCTCGGCTACACGAATGAGCGCTTCCCCAACACGGGAGCTCTCGGGCTCTCCATCATGGGCGGCTCCGGGATGCTCGCGGTCAACTTCATGCTGGCCGTCGCCGGGCACAACATCGACAAGGGAATCGATCTGCGGATCCCCGCGGGCCAGACCAAGGAAACGCTTTCGGCCGCCGCGGACGGGACAGACCTGCACGCCCTCTGGATGAACATCCAGGGCGCAGCGGGGCTCCACACCCTCGGCCGCATCGCCGTCCTGCCCGTCGTGCTCTTCTTCATCTTCCTGACGATCAAGCTCACGAGCTCGAAGGCGCCCGCCGCGCACAACTGACCCGGTTCAGCCAGAGGCCATCGACCGGCCGGCCTGCCAGCCGGTCGTCCACGCCGACTGGAAGTTGAATCCGCCGGTGATCCCGTCGATGTCGAGGACCTCGCCTGCAAAGTGCAGGCCGGGGCACCGGCGGCTCTCCATGGTCGCCATGTCGACCTCGGCGAGGTCCACGCCCCCGCAGGTCACGAACTCCTCCTTGTTCATGCTCTTTCCCGTGACGGAGAACTGCGACTCGGCGCACTGGGCCGCGAGCAAGCGCAGTCCCTCCTTCGAGAGGTTCGCCCAGGTGGTCCCGGCCGGCAGGCCCGCGGCCTCCACGAGGCGCTCCCAGAGGCGCGCCGGGATCGAGAAGGGGTTGGACGTCGAGACCTGGCGCCTGGGATGGGAGCGGCGCTCGGCCTCGAGCTCGCCCCGCACCTGGTCGGCCGAGCGGGGCTCGGCCCAGTTGACGGCGAGCGTGAAGCGGTAGTCCCTCGCGTGGAGCTCCCGCGCCCCCCATGCCGACAGCCTGAGGACGGCGGGGCCGCTCAGCCCCCAGTGGGTCACGAGAACGGGGCCCTTCTCGCGCAGCCGGGTCCCGCGGGCCGCCACGCCGACCATGGGCGCCGAGACCCCGCCGAGCCCCCTTAGGCGGGGGTCGTCCACATGGAACGTGAAGAGCGACGGCACCGGCGGCGCGATCGTGTGGCCGAGCGAGGCGGCGATCGCTAGACCCGCGGACGCCTTCCCTCCGCCCGTGGCCAGGAGCACCCGGTCCGCGTCCACCGACTCGCCCGTCGAGAGGGTCGCCCGGAACCGGCCCTGCGCCCCCCGATCGAGCGACCTTAGGCCGCATCCCGTCGAAAGGCGCACGCCCGACTTCCTCGCCGCCTCCACCAAGCAACCCACGACCGTCGCCGAGTCGTCCGTGACCGGGAACATCCTGCCGTCGTCCTCGGTCTTCAGCTCGACGCCCCTCGCCTTGAACCACGCCACGGTCTCGGCGGGCCCGAAACGGTGGAACGGGCCGATCAATTCGCGCGCCCCCCTGGGGTAGCTCCTCGAGAGCTCGACCGGATCGAAGCACGCGTGCGTGACATTGCAGCGCCCGCCCCCGGAGATGCGCACCTTCGCGAGGACGTGGGCTGTGGACTCATGGAGCGTGACATCGGCCGCCGGGTCGCCCTCGGCGCACGTGATGGCCGCGAAGAAGCCGGCGGCGCCCCCACCGGCCACGAGGATCCTCCTGCGCTCGGCCATGGCTGGGGCGGCGTTCCCGGGCCTAGGAGCGCTTCACCGTCACGAGCGTGACGTCGTCGCGCTGCACGGTCGCCCCGGTGAACCTGCGGATGCTCTCCAGGACCCCGTCGTTGATCTCCCGCGCCGAGCGCATATGCAGCGCGCGAACAACGTCCGCCAGCCTCGCGCTCGAGTACTCCTTCTCCTCCTCGTTCGGCGCCTCCGTGACGCCGTCCGTGTAGAGGACAAACGTGTCGCCCGTGTTGAACGGCTCCACCTTGTCCTCGACCGAGGCCGTGAACAGCTCGTCCGGCATGAGCCCCACCGGCATCCCCTCCGAGCGGACGAGGTGCGTCAGGTAGTTGCCGGTCGCCGGGTCCTTGCGCGCAAAGAGCGGGAGCTCGTGGCCCGCCCGCGAGAACGTCACGGCGTTGGCCTCAATGTCGATCACCGCGTAGAGCACCGTGACGTAGATCTCGCCGTGGATGTCGGCGCCCATGGTCCGGTTGAGCTCGACCAGGGCCTGTGACGGGGAGGTGTGCCTGGGCGCGATCTGCCTGAGGTTCGTGCGGCAGACGGCCATGTAGAGCGAGGCGCCGATCCCCTTGCCCGACACGTCCGCGACGACGACGCCGAGCCTGGTAGGAGAGAGCACGAAGATGTCGAAGAGGTCGCCGCCCACCCGCTGCGCCGGGGCGTACCTGGCGTCGAGGTCCAGGCCGGGGAAGACCGTCGACTGCGAGGGGAGCAGCATCTTCTGTATCCCGCTGGCTATCGAGAGGTCGAGGTCGAGCTGGCCGCGCTCAATCTGCAGGTTCAGGAACTCGGCGTTGTGCAGCGCGAGGGCGGCCTGCTCGGCGAGCGACTGCATGAGCGTGCACTCCATCTCCGTGAAGAGCCGGTTGTCCACAGGGTTCGCGACAACAAGGACGCCGAAGAAGCGCTCCCTGAACTTCATGGGGACCGCAATGACCGAGCGCACGAGCAGGTTCGGGTCGTCATGCCTCACGATCCTCGGGTCTCGCGTCGCGTCCGCTATCAGCTCGCCGCGGCCGGTCTGGGCGACCCTGCCCGCGATGCCCTCGCCGACCGGGAACTCCTCGGACCTGAGGACCTGCTCGATGAACTTGGCCCGCGTCGTCAGCTTCCCCTTGACGTGGTCCGGGAGCGGCCGGTGGGGGGGAAAGAGCCCCTCGACGGCGACGCCCCGCATCATGTTGCCCGGGGTCCGCTCGAAGATGCATGCGCTCAGGGCGCCCGTGCACAGGATGGAGGCGTGCACGATCCTCTGGTGGAGCTCCTGGCGCGACAGGCCCTCGCCGAGCGCCTCGGCCATCAGGTGCATGAAATCCAGGGCCCGCTGGCGGTCCTGGAACGCCCTGCTCCTCTGCTCCTCAAGCCTGTCCAGGTCGCCCCTCGAGCGGACGAGGGCGATGGCAAGGCCGGCGGCGGCCAGCAGGAGACACGTGAGGAAGAAGAAAAGCATGGAGGGTCCCCGGCGCGGCCGGCGGCGCTAGGAGACAATTGAACAGGAGGAATCAGCCCTGCTCAACGCGGTTCTTCATGAAAACGAGGACGTCCTGGAACTTGCCGCGGTTCGCCTCGTCGGCCTCCACGAGGCTCTCGTGGGCCTCGAGCACGAGGCGCGCGTTCTCCAGCTCGTCCCTGTCGCCGCAGACCAGCGGCGTGTTGCAGCTCTCGCCGCCCGAGCCCGCCTCGCTGATGTCGACCGTGAGGAGCTTGTGCAGGCCTAGGTTGCGGACGAGTTCAAGGTTTCGCTGCCCCATCCGGGTGAGGACGAGGCTCCCCTTCGGGTTGCACTTGCGCAATTCCAGCGCGAATCCCGCTAGGACCCCGAGAAACGTGCTGTCCATGCTGGTGCAGCGCAGGAAGTCGACCGCGAACCTGTTCTTCCCCGACTTGAGCATCTGGGCCACGAAGTCGCGCAGGCACGCGCTGTTCAGGAAGCTCGCCCTCCCCTCGATGCGCACCACCACCGGATCTGAATAGGGGTCGACGAGGTATACCGGCTTTGCCGCTTCAGGGATCACGCTTTTGTCAGAATTTGGCGCAGGACATAGGGGAGGATCCCGCCGTGCTGGTAATAGTCGATCTCGATGGGGGTATCGATCCGGCAGCGTACCGGCACATCGAGGGTTTCTCCGCCCTTACGCGTGATCCGCAGGGAAAGGTCCTGCTGGGGCCTTAGCTCCCGCCCGAGGCCAAGGACCGAGTAGGTCTCGGACCCGTCGAGGCGCAGCGTCGCGGCGTTGGTGCCCTCCTTGAACTGCAGGGGAAGGACGCCCATGCCCACCAGGTTGCTGCGGTGGATGCGCTCGAAGCTCTGCGCCACGACCGCCTTGACGCCGAGGAGGTTGGTCCCCTTGGCCGCCCAGTCGCGCGAGGATCCCGTGCCGTACTCCTGGCCCGCGATGATCACGAGCGGCGTGCCGCGCCTGCGGTACTCCGCCGCGGCGTCGAAGATCGAGAGCTTCGTGCCCTCGGGCTGCAGGAGGGTGTTGCCGCCCTCCTCCCCTCCGAGCATCAGGTTCTTGATCCTCACGTTCGCGAAGGTGCCGCGGGTCATGACGCGGTCGTTGCCGCGGCGCGAGCCGTAGCTGTTGAAGTCCTCGAACGCGACGCCGCTTTCGACCAGGAACTTCCCCGCGGGCGAGGACTTCTTGATCGATCCGGCGGGCGAGATGTGGTCCGTAGTCACGGAATCCCCGAACACCCCGAGCGCCCTCGCCCCGGTCAGTTCCGCGATCGCGCCCGGAGTCATCGAGAAGTCCGAGAAGAACGGGGGCTCCTGGATGTAGGTCGACTTCGGGTCGAACCCGTAGGTGTCGCCGACCGACGAGGGGATCTCGTTCCACTTCGGGTTCTGGGACGCGAAGTCGGCGTAGAGCCTGCGGTAGACCTCGGGCTTGAGGGCCGACTGCATGAGGTCCTTGACCTCCTTTAGTGTCGGCCAGATGTCCCTAAGGAACACGTCCTTCCCGTCGCTGCCCTTGCCCAGGGGTTCGTGCACCATGTCGATGTCGACGCGGCCGGCGAGCGCGAACGCGATGACGAGCGGCGGCGACATCAGGAAGTTGGCCTTGATGCTCTGGTGGACCCTCGCCTCGAAGTTTCGGTTTCCGGAGAGGACCGACGCCGCGACCAGGTCGTTCTTGGTGACCGCGTTCTCTATCGGCACCGCAAGGGGGCCGGAGTTGCCGATGCAGGTCGTGCATCCGTACCCGACCGTCTGGAAGCCGAGCGTGTCCAGGTAGGGCTGGAGGTTCGTGCGGGTGAGGTAGTCGGTCACCACCCGCGAACCCGGCGCAAGGGACGACTTGACGGCCGGCCCCACGGTGAGCCCGCGCTCGACGGCCTTCTTTGCGAGGAGCCCGGCGGCGAGCATGACCGAGGGGTTCGAGGTGTTGGTACAGCTCGTGATGGCGGCAATAAGGACGCTGCCGTGGCCGAGCCTCGCCGACCCGTGCCCGTTCATCTCGACGTCCACGCTCGCTCCCTTGAAGTCCTCCGCCTTCTTGCCGAAGCCGCTCTCGGCCACCGGCCTCGAGAAGGAGCCGATGAACTCCTTCTTCAGGTTCGGCAGCTCGATCCGGTCCTGCGGCCGCTTCGGGCCCGCGACGCTCGGGACGACGGAGCCGATGTCCAGCTCGATGTCCTGGGAGTAGTCGATGTCGCCCTTTTTCGGGATGCCCCAGAGTCCCTGCGCCCGGTAGTAGGCCTCGTACACGGCGACGTGCTCCGGGCTGCGCCCGGTCGCCAGCAGGTAGCTCGAACATTCCCCGTCCATGGGGAAGAATCCCATGGTTGCCCCGTACTCGGGCGCCATGTTTGCAATGGTGGCCCGGTCGACGACCGGCAGGGCCGCGGCTCCCGGGCCGTAGAACTCGACGAACTTGCCGACAACCTTCGCCTTGCGCAGGAGCTGCGTCACCGTGAGGGCAAGGTCGGTGGCCGTGACCCCCTCCCGGAGCGCTCCGGTCAGGTGGACGCCGACCACGTCCGGCGTGAGGAAATAGACCGGCTGGCCCAGCATCCCGGCCTCGGCCTCGATGCCGCCGACACCCCATCCGACGATGCCAAGCCCGTTGATCATCGTCGTGTGCGAGTCCGTGCCGACGAGCGTGTCGGGGTACCAGACGCCCTGCGCGTCCTTCAGCAGCCCCTTCGCAAGGAACTCAAGGTTGACCTGGTGGACGATCCCGATGCCCGGGGGGACCACCTTGAAGGTCTCGAAGGCCTGCATGCCCCACTTCAGGAACTGGTAGCGCTCGCGGTTGCGGTGGAATTCGATCTCCAGGTTCTTGGCGAGCGCCTCGGCGCTGCCGGAGAAGTCCACCTGGACCGAGTGGTCGACGACCAGGTCCACGGGAACGAGCGGCTCGATGATCTTCGGGTTCTTGCCCGCCCGCGCGACCGCCGAGCGCATCGCCGCCAGGTCCACCAGGAGCGGCACCCCGGTGAAGTCCTGCAGCACGATCCTCGCGACGACGAAGGGGATCTCCTCCGTGCGCGCCGCCTTGGGCTTCCACGACGAGAGCTCGCGCACCGCGTGCTCGCTGACGCGCTTCCCGTCGCAGTTCCTCAGCAGCGACTCCAGGACCAGCCGGATCGACACCGGCAGGCGCGAGACGTCGAGCCCCGCCCTTGAGAGCGCCGGCAGCGAGTGGTACCGGTTGGCGGCCCCGTTCGCCTCGAATGTCTGGAGTGTCTTGAACGGATCGTGGGGCTGGCTCATCGAACGGATTGCGATTTCATTTCGCGATAGCGGCCTTGATGGCCGCGAAATTGGGGAGGTCCTTCGGCGTCGCGGTCTGCTCGGCGTATTTCACAACCCCGTCCGTTCCGATGACAAATGCGGCCCGGGCGCTCGTGTCGCCGATTCCGGCGAGCCCGGGGAAGATGACTCCATAGGCGGCCGCGACCTTCTTGTTGAGGTCGCTCAGGAGGGTGACGCCGATGTTGTTCTGCTTCGCCCATGCGGCCTGCGAAAACGGGCTGTCGACGCTGATACCGTAGACGACCGCGTTGAGGCCGGCGTAGTCCCCGAGACCGCCGCTCACGTCGCACATCTCCTGAGTGCAGACACCGGTAAACGCCAAGGGAAAGAACAGGATGAGGGTCTGCTTCTTGCCGAAGTTGTCGCTCAGTTTTACGTCCTTGAGGCCGTCGGGGGCCGTGGTCTTAAGCGTGAAGTCCGGAGCCTTGGTTCCTATTGCGATGGGCATGGTATGGATTGGGATTTCGTGTGGACTACGGTCGTGGTTCGCGCCCGGAGGGCCCGACCCGACGGAAGAGACAAGTTGGGACAGGCCCCCCAACTCCGCAAATCGTTTTTTCCATGGCATTGCGCTGCCGCAACAAAATCCCTTGCGGCCGGGGCCCCGTGGGGGCTTTTTGAGGTGCCCCATGACGATCATCGAAGAGCTAAAATGGCGCGGCCTGGTGGCCGACTGCACCGACCTGGACGCGCTGACCAGGCGCCTGGCGGCGGGCCCGGCCACCCTGTACTGCGGATTCGACCCCTCGGGCGACTCCCTGCACGTCGGCTCGCTCGTGGGCCAGCTCGCGCTGCGCCGCTTCCAGCTCCAGGGCCACCGCCCGATCACGCTCGCCGGGGGGGCCACCGGCATGATCGGCGACCCCTCGGGCAAGTCGGCCGAGCGCAACCTGCTCTCCAGGGAGCAGCTCGACCAGAACGTCTCGAGCATCAAGGCCCAGCTCTCCCGGATCCTCGATTTCGAGTCCAAGGTGAACCCCGCCGTCATGGTCGACAACGCCTCGTGGACCTCCGGCATCAGCTACCTCGATTTCCTGCGCGATGTCGGCAAATTCTTCTCCGTCAACATGATGGTTGCGAAGGACAGCGTGCGCTCCCGCATGGAGGGCGAAGGCGGCATAAGCTACACGGAGTTCAGCTACATGCTGCTCCAGGCCCATGACTTCTACCACCTGAGGAAGACGCACGAGTGCGAGCTGCAGATCGGGGGCTCGGACCAGTGGGGAAACATCACGGCGGGGACCGATCTAATCCGGCGCAAGCTCGGGGTCGCCTCATGGGGCCTCACCTTCCCGCTGATCACGAAGGCGGACGGGACGAAGTTCGGGAAGACCGAGGACGGGGCCGTCTGGCTCGATGCGAGGAAGACAAGCCCGTACCGCTTCTACCAGTTCTTCATCAACACCGAGGACAGCATGGTGCCCGCCTACCTGAGGAAGTTCACCCTCCTCGCCCCAGACGAGATCCTGCAGCTCGAGGCCAGGCACCAGTCAAACCCGGCCGCGCGCGAGGCCCACAAGGCCCTTGCGCGGGAGGCGACCGCTATCGTGCACGGCAGGACCGCGTGCGACGACGCCGTGAGGGCGAGCGAGATCATGTTCGGGGGCGGCCTGGACGGCATCACCCTCGCGCTCTTCAACGATGTCGCGGGCGAGATCCCGACCAAGGCGCTGGAGAAGGCCAAGGTCGAGGGGACCGGCAGCCCCCTGGTAGACCTGCTTGTCCACAGCGGGCTTTGCCCGTCGCGAGGCCAGGCCCGCAAGGACGTCGAGGGCGGCGGAATCTACCTGAACAACGTCCGCGTGGCCGAGGCGGCGCGCTCGGTCGCGCTCGCCGACCTGCTCTTCGGCCAGTTCCTGCTGCTTCGCAAGGGCAAGCGCAGCTACGTGCTCCTGCGGGTCGAGTAGCCCTAGAAGAACATGGCCTCGCTCAGGGCCTCGTCGGGCGCCAGGAGCGAGACGGAGGCCGTGAGGGTGTTGCGGCCGGTGCCGAAGTCGGCCTCGAAGCGGGCGTGGGCCGTGTCGATGTCCGCCTTCCACCTGAAGAACCGGCTGTCGTCGTACGTGAAACTCAGGTCGAAAGCCCGCGGGGCGATGCCGGCGGGCTGGACGATCTCGACCGCCTCCCTCGAGGCGCCGCACGCCGCCACACGGTCCTTGAGCCAGGCAAGGAGGACCCTTGCCTCGGCGGCGACGGCAGGCCCGTGACCGAGGGTGATCGACCTGAGCCCATTCGTGAGGATGCCGACCGGGTACCGGCCCAGGAACTGCCCGATGGATCGGCGCACAGGCAGGAGCCTGGCGCCGGCCAGGTCGCGCACATTCTCCGGCGACGGCCACGGGTACGTAAGCGCGCCATCCGGGGCGCTCGCGCTGTCGATAAGGACTCTCCTGGCCGCCGTCAGCAGGTAGCGGTAGTCGGCGAGCTTCGCCGCGTCGCTGAAGCGGTGCGCCCAGTAGTAGATGGGAAGGTCGGTCGACAGGCAGATCGACACCTGGCTCTCAAGATAGGTGCGGGCCGCCCGCGGGAAGCTCAGCATCACGAACTCGCAGCACCTCGTGTCGTCGGCGGACTTCCCGATCGAGCACTCGCCGTAGACCTTCGCTCGCATTTCGGAGACGCCCGTGTCGTCGAGCCGCGGGCACAGGATCACGACCCGGCTCGGATAGCGCCTGGAGAACCTGACCGCCGTCTCGAACTGGCGCGTCGCGTCCTCGGCGTCCGTCCGGAAGCCCAGGTGCAGGACGAGGTTGACCTGGATCGCCATGGAGTTCTCGCCCTCGGGCGACGGCCTTCCCTCGGTGGCCGCGTACTCCCACATCTGCGTCAATCCCTTGGAAATCGAGGCCACGGGCACCTCGATCCCGGGCAGCGCGTCGAATATTCCGGACATGGACGGGGGCTCGGCCGCTTCAGGGCTTGCGCCAGGTATGGCCGCTCGTCGCGACGAGCCTCTCGGCTCCGGCCGG